>Ga0335071_10001068_pt1 | contig 29541 bp, 19 predicted proteins | sample Lox_Sample_15_FD_206724 | JGI IMG/M metagenome (GOLD analysis project Ga0335071, IMG submission 206724) | Soil microbial communities from Loxahatchee National Wildlife Refuge, Florida, United States - Lox_Sample_1.5 | ecosystem: Environmental > Terrestrial > Soil > Wetlands | place: USA...
AAGAGCCGTGGGCTGCCGGCGCACCGTGTCAACGAGCGGCTCATGCTCAACGCGATCGAGTTGTGGGAGTGGGCCACCGAGAACGGCATCGCGGTCTCGCGCGACCTGCTCGAGCGCGAGCGCGGCGCGCCCGAATCGGTGCCGCCGCTGGCCGAGATGCTCGAGGCGGGCGGGATCCACCACGACGTCGGCGGCGAGGACCGCTCGACCGTGCTGCGCGAGGTGGTGGCGCGGCTGCCGCTGCCGCCGGGGACCGACCGCGAGTTCGTCACCGCGGTGCTCGAGGCCCGCGAGGCGATGGGCTCGACCGGCATCGGCGACGGCATCGCCATCCCGCACGTGAGGAACCCCTTGCTGCTGGGGGCGGGCGAGCCGCGGGTGATGCTCTGCCTGCTGCGCCACCCGATCGACTTCGACGCGGTGGACGGGCGGCCGGTCTACGCGCTGTTCACGGTGGTCAGCTCCACGGTGCCGGCGCACCTGAAGATCCTGGCGCGGCTGGGCTACGCGCTGCACGACACGGCGCTGCGCGGCCTGCTGCGGGACCGGGCGGCGGCGGAGGAGATCGTGGCCCGCGTGCGCGCGCTCGACGCGCAGAAGGGCGACTGAGCGTGGAACGCCTCGGGGACGCGCTCCTGCTGCTGGTGCTGCTCACGGACCTGGCGCTGCTGGTCACCGACCGGCTGAGCGCCTCCATCCGGCTGGTGGCGGTCCAGGGCGTGCTGCTGGGCCTGGCGCCGGTGACCGTGGCCCACGCCTTCTCCCTCCACCTGGCCGCCCTCGTGCTGGGCACCGTCGCGATCAAGGCGGTGGTGCTGCCGCGCATCCTGCTGTGGGCCATCCGGGAGGCGGAGGTGCGGCACGAGCGCCGGCCCTCGATCGGCCTGCTGCCCTCGCTGCTGCTGGGGTTGGTGGTGACCAGCATCGCCTTCGGCGTCGCGGGCCGGCTGCCCGCGCTGCCGGGACGCACGTTGTCGCTGCTCGTGCCGGTCGCGCTGTCGACGCTGATGATCGGCTTCCTGCTGCTCACCAGCCGGCGCAAGGCGCTCTCGCAGGTGCTGGGCTACCTGGTACTCGAGAACGGCATCTACCTGTTCGGGCTGACGCTGGCCGACCGCCTGCCGCTGCTGGTCGAGATGGGCGTGCTGCTGGACGTGTTCGTGGGCGCCTTCATCATGGGCCTGGTGGTCTTCCAGATCCAGCGCGAGCTGGAGACGCTCGACTCGCGAGAGCTGTCGCAGCTCACGGACTGATGCTGCTGCCCGCGCTGGTCCTGGTCCCGCTGCTCGGCGCGCTGGTCGCGTACCTCGACCGCTCGGCGGAACGCCGCTCGCTCTGGGTGGTCGCCGGCGCGCTCGTGCACCTGGGGCTGGTGGCGTCGGCCTGGGGCCTGCGGCCGGAGCCGGCGGGGTTCGCGTGGCTGGCCTTCGCCCCGCTCGGTGGGCTGGTGCTGACGCTCACCAGCGTCGTGTTCCTGGCGGTGGCGCTCTACTCGGTGGGCTACCAGCGGCACGAGCCGCTGCGCGGTGGCCGCGCCCACGCCAGCTGCCTGCTGGTCTTCCTCGGCGCCGCGACGGTCATCACGCTGACCCGGCACTTCGGGCTGCTCTGGGTGGCGATGGAGGCCACCACGCTGGCGACGGCGCCGCTCATCTACGACCCGGCCGACCGCCGTTCGCTCGAGGCGGTGTGGAAGTACCTGGTGGTCTGCTCGGTGGGCATCGCGGTCGCGCTGCTGGGCATCTTCTTCCTGGCCACGGCGCAGATCGCGGGGGGCGCGGCCACGGGGCGCCCGCTGATGCTCGAGGACCTGCTGGCCGCGGCGCCGCTGCTGCACCCGGCGTGGCTGCGGGGCTCGTTCGTGTTCGTGCTCATCGGCTTCGGCACCAAGATGGGCCTGGCCCCGATGCACACCTGGCTGCCCGACGCGCACGGCGAGGCGCCCTCGCCCATCTCGGCGCTGCTCTCCGGGGCGCTGCTGAACCTGGCGTTCCTGGCGATCCTGCGCGAGTTGGCGGTGCTGCGCGCGGCCGGCCAGGGCGGCTTCGCCGGGCCGCTGCTGGTGGGGTTCGGGCTGTTCTCGCTGGCGGTGGCCGCGGCGTTCATGCTCGGCCAGGGCAACTACAAGCGCATGCTGGCCTACTCCAGCGTCGAGCACATGGGCATCCTCGCGGTGGGCGCGGGGCTGGCGGGCGTGGCAGCGTACGGCGCGCTGCTGCACGTGCTGGGAGCCTCGCTCGCCAAGGCGCTGTTGTTCATGGTCGCGGGCAACGTGCTGCTCGGCACCGGGACCAAGCGGACGCGCGAGGTCACGGGCCTGGCGCGCCGGCTGCCGGTGAGCGCGGCGCTGCTGGTGGCGGGGCTGCTGGCCATCAGCGGCTCGCCGCCCTTCGGCCCGTTCCTGAGCGAGCTCACGCTGCTCACCGGCGCGGTGCGCGCGGGGGCGACCGGCACGGTCGTGGCGCTGCTCACGCTCCAGGCGCTGATCTTCATCTCGATGGGCGGGGCCGTGCTGGGCATGGTGCTGGGGCCGGCGCCCGCGGGGGTGCTGCCCGGGCCGCGCGAGAGCCGGTGGCTGACGCTGCCGCCCGCGGCCCTGCTGGCGCTGGTGCTGCTGCTCGGCGTCTGGCTGCCGGCGGGCCTGCGGCAGGTGCTGGCCGCGGCCGCGGCGGGCATCGGGGGAGCGGCGCCATGAGCCTTCCCGGGCCCGCGGGCTTCCGCAACCGGCGCGCCATCCCGTGGGCCGAAGTGCCCTGCCGCGGGTTGGAGGAGTTCCGCGTCGAGGTCGCGGCCGCGACCGCCGGCGGCGCGCGGCTGGTCTCGCTCTTCGGTCTGCCGGAAGACGACCAGCGCACCCGCCTGGTCGCGGTGCTCGGCGACGACGAGCGCTCGGCGCTCGGGGTGACGAGCGCGGTGGTGGGGGAGAGCTATCCCGCCCTGACGCCGCAGTGCCCCGAGGCCCACCTGTTCGAGCGCGAGATCGCCGAGCAGTGCGGCGTCACGCCCGAGGGGCACCCGTGGCTCAAGCCGGTGCGCCGCCACCCGCCCGACCACCTGCCGCCCGGGCGGACCGCGTCGGCGCGCGACCCCGGGGACTACCCGTTCTTCCAGGTGACGGGGGAGGAGGTGCACGAGGTGGCGGTGGGCCCGGTGCACGCGGGCATCATCGAGCCCGGGCACTTCCGCTTCCAGGCGCACGGCGAGGACGTGCTGTTCCTGGAGATCGTGCTGGGCTACCAGCACCGCGGGGTCGAGCGCCTGCTCGAGACGCTGCCGCCCGCGCGCGCCATGCAGTTGGCCGAGTCCATCGCCGGCGACACCGTGATCGGGCACGCCGAGGCGTTCTGCGGCGCCTTCGAGGCGCTCTCGCGCTGCCGCAAGACGCCGCGGGCGCAGGCGGTGCGCGGCTGCGCGCTCGAGCTGGAGCGGCTGGCCAACCACATCGGCGACCTGGGCGCGCTCGCCGGCGACGTGGCCTTCGCGCCGACGGCGGCGATCTGCGGGCGGGTGCGCGGCGACGTGTTGAACCTGCTGCTGCGGCTCGCGGGCAACCGCTTCGGGCGCGGCCTGGTGCGTCCAGGCGGCGTGGGCTTCGACCTGCCGGGGGAGATGGCCGACGAGTTCCGCGAGCGCCTCGGCACGATCGTCGCGGAGTTCGAGCAGGCGGTGGGGCTGTTCTTCGGCAGCGAGTCGGTGCAGGCGCGGCTCGAGGGCACGGGCGTGGTGCCGGCCGCGAGCTGCCGGGAGCTGGGCTTCGTCGGCCCGACCGCGCGCGCCTCGGGCCTGGAGCGCGACGTGCGCCACGACCACCCGTGGGGACTCTACCGCTTCGCCCACATCCCGACGGCCATCGAGACCACGGGCGACGTGGCGGGGCGCGCGATGGTGCGCACCATCGAGGTGCGGCGCTCGGTCGAGTTCCTGCTCGAGCAGCTGGCGGCGCTGCCGAGGGGCGACGTGCTGCGCGTCGAGCCCGGGGCGCTGACGCCGGGCGAGCTGGTGGTGGCCCTGGCGGAGGGCTGGCGCGGCGAGATCGCGCACGTCGCGGTGACCGACGAGCAGGGGCGCGTGCGGCGCTGGAAGGTCACCGACCCCTCGTTCCACGACTGGACCGCGCTGGCGGTGGCGATGGCCGGCACGCCCATCTCGGACTTCCCGCTCTGCAACAAGAGCTTCAACCTGTCGTACGCGGGCCATGACCTGTAGCGCGCGGCGGCGGAGGCCCTCATGCTGAGGTACCTGTTCGGACGGCTGCGCCGCGGCAGCCACACGCTGGCCTACCCGCGCGCGGTCCCGGCGCTGCCCGAGCGCTACCGGGGCCGGCCGGCGCTCGACCGCTCGCGCTGCCCGGAGGGCTGCCGCGGCTGCGCGGGCGCCGCGCCGGGCGGTCTCCTGCGCGTGGACGACGGCGGCGCGCCCGCGCTGGACCTGGGCGCCTGCCTGTTCAGCCCCGAGGAGGCCGCGGCCTGCCCCGCCGGCGCGCTGCGCTTCACCGGCGACCACCGCATGGCGGTCTCCGCGCGCGACGTGCTGGTCACGCCCACGGGCGAGGTCGAGCTGGCCCGCGCGCTGGACGCCTCGGCGCAGCGGCTGTTCGGGCGCTCGCTGCGGCTTCGCTCGGTCGTGGCGGGCAGCTGCGGCGGGTGCGAGCCGGACCTGAACGTGCTGGGCACCGTGGTCTTCGACCTCGCGCGCTTCGGCATCCAGTTCGTGGCCTCGCCGCGGCACGCCGACGGCATCGTGGTCACCGGCACGGTCAACCCGAACATGCGCCTGGCGCTCGAGAAGACCTGGCGGGCCGTGCCCGAGCCACGGCTCCTGGTCGCGGTGGGCGCCTGCGCGCTCTCGGGCGGGCCGTTCGCCGGGAGCCCGCAGGCGGGCACCGGCGTGCCGGCGGACCTGCCGGTGGACCTCTGCGTGCCCGGCTGCCCGCCGCACCCGCTCACGGTGCTGGACGGCCTGCTGCGCCTGCTGGGCCGCCTCGAGCGCGGGGAGCGACAGCAGGGCGGAACGGAGGCGGGACGGGGCGGGCCGGAGGGCGAGCGTATGGGCAGGTAGCCGTCCTCCGGCCCGCCCCGTCCCGCCGGAGCACCCTCAGTGCGCGGCGACCACCTCGACGCCGCGTTCCCTCAGCAGCTCGCGGATCTTGGTCTTCACCAGGTCGATGGCGACCTTGTTGTGCCCGCCCTCGGGGATGATGACGTCGGCCCAGCGCTTCGACGGCTCCACGAACTGCATGTGCATGGGCCGCACGCTCTCCTCGTACTGGCGGATGATGCTGTCCACCGAGCGCCCGCGCTCCACCAGGTCGCGCCGCAGCCGCCGGATGAAGCGCACGTCGGCGTCGGCGTCGATGAAGAGCTTGATGTCCATGAGCTCGCGCAGCTCGGCGTCGGTGAAGATCAGGATGCCCTCGAGCACGATGATCAGGTGCTCGCCGATGTGGCGCGTCTCGGCCAGCCGGCGGTGCTCGGTGTAGTCGTAGATGGGCTGTTCGACCGGCCCGCCCGCGAGCAGCTCGCGGATGTCGTGCTTGAGCAGCTCGTTGTCGAAGGCGTCGGGGTGGTCGAAGTTGCGCGATTCGCGCTGGCGCAGCGGGATGTCCTCGAGGTTCCGGTAGTAGGAGTCCTGGTCGATGATGACGACCCGACCGGACCCGAGGTCGCGCACGATGTTCCGCGCCACCAGCGTCTTGCCGGAGCCCGACCCTCCGGCGATCCCGATGAGGATGCGCCGTGCCATCGGGACCGCAACCTACCATCCGGCTCGCGCGAGGGTCAACGCGGCGCGCCCCGCGCCGCGAACTCAGCGTTTCGGCGTCAGCAGCAGCCGCACCTGGTGGCGTGGATCCCTGAGCCAGTGGCCCCAGGCGCTGATCCCGGGCGACACCGTGAAGTCGAACCGGCGCCGGTACTCCGACCAGAACGCCTCGTCCCCCCAGAGCGCCTGCGAGGCGAGCGAGAGGCTGAGCGCATTGAGCGCCGCGGGGTCCCGGCGCACGTTCTCGGCCAGGGTCCGGGACATCGCGCCGCCCATCATCCAGAGCATGCTGTAGCGGAAGGAGTCGTAGACGTCGCGCTGGACGATCGCCCCGAGCAGGTCGTCCACCAGGGCGTCCAGCGCCGCCGACAGGCTCTGCGGGTTCGTGGCGCCCGGGCCCGCGAGCCGCGGGTAGAGCCGCACGAAGCCGGGGTCGTCGAGCAGCGCGTACTGGAAGCTCGTGGCGGTCGGACGGGACGGCGAGCCCCAGCTCTGCTTGGCCTGCGTGCCCAGCACCAGCATGGCGAGGTAGAACGAGGGGCTGAGCGTGTCGGTCAGGGCGGGGGCGATGATGCCCAGCGCGCCGGTCGGGGCCGCGACCTCGGGCCGCTCGATCAGCACGGTGACCGAATCGAGGGCCGCCGGCGGCGGGTCGGGCAGGCGCTCGCCGGCGGGCAGCGCGCCGAACTCGGACGCCAGGAACGCGTGCAGGTCGAGCGTGGACAGGTCGCCGGCCAGCGCCAGCACGCCGTTGGCGGGGACGTAGGCCCGGGCGAGCGCCCGGCCGACGCTGGCCGGCGTCTCGTTCGCGATCCCCTTCGCCGCCGCCAGCGCGACGACGTCCCCGCGGTCGAGGCCGCGGGCGTACTCGCGGACCTGCCAGTAGAGCATCTGCTCGGGCGCGCCGAAGTACTTCTCGCCGAGCAGCCGCCGCACCGTCGCGAGCGCGTGCCGCAGGCAGCTGTCGGTCACCGTCACGCCGCGCATGCGCGCCGCCACCTCGTGGAGCACGCCGGGCAGCTGCGCGGTGGTGGCGGCCTCGGTGAACAGCGTCTGGCGCCGGTTCACGCGCAGGCTCCAGCCCTGCGGGCGGATGCTCTCCATCTCGTCGCGGGTGCGCTCGGGCACGTCACCGGCCGGGGCGGTGAAGGCCACCTCGGCCAGCAGCGAGGCGAGCCCGGGCCGCTCGACCGGGTCGTGGTCGAGCCCGACACGGAAGCCCCAGGTCACCGACACCGCGCTCGCGCCGGGCACGTCGCGCGTCACGATCTCGAGCCCGTTGGGCAGCGTCCAGCGCTCGGCGTTGGTGCCATCGTCGAGCCGGCGGGGCCCGGCCAGGGCGGCCCGCGCGGCCAGCAGCGCGCACAGGATCAGGACGGGTCGGGTGACGCGGTGGATCACGTTGGCTCCTCGGCTGGGGCGGCGACCGCCGCCCGGGTCGGATTCGACGGGGGGACCATTCTAAGGGCTGCGGCCGCCGCGCGCACGCGCCGCCGGAGCCCGCGCGCGCTTGACCCCTCCCGATGCGCTCCCTAGACTCGCCGTCCCATGCACCAGCACGACGAGTCCGAGGTCCGACGCCTGGTACGCGAGGCCGTGGACCGCGCGCTCGGGCCGCGGCCGGCGGCCGCCCCGCGGCCCGCCGGCGACCCCGCCGCCGCCGCCCGCCGCGTCGCCCTGGGCTCGGACCACGGCGGCTTCGAGCTCAAGGAGGCGCTGCGCCGCTACGTCGCCGACGAACTCGGCTGGGAGGCGCACGACTGCGGCACCTTCTCGGCCACCGACGCGGTGGACTACCCGGACTTCGCCGCCGCGGTGGCGCGCGAGGTCGCGGCCGGCCGCTGCGCGCTGGGCATCGTGGTGGACGCGGCGGGCATCGGCTCGGCGATGGCGGCGAACAAGATCGCCGGCGTGCGCTGCGCCACCTGCCACGACGACCGCACCGCGGTCAACAGCCGCGAGCACAACGACGCCAACGTGCTCTCGCTCGGCTCGCGCGTCGTCAACCGCGGTCTCGCGCAGCGGCTCGTGCGGCTGTTCCTGACCACCCCGTTCGCCGGCGGCCGACACGAGCGCCGGGTGCAGAAGATCATGGCGCTCGAGCGCGGCCCCGGCCGCTAGGCGCCCCGGACCCGACCTCCCGACCCACCGAGGCCCATGCGAATCAACGAGCGAGTCATCCGGCGGCTCCCCAAGACCGACCTCCACTGCCACCTCGACGGCTGCCTGCGCCCGCGCACCGTGCTCGAGCTGGCCGCGGCGCAGGGCGTGAAGCTCCCGACCCGGAGCCTGCCCCAGCTGACCCGGCTGCTGAAGGCCGGCCGGCGCACGCGCAACCTCGAGGAGTACCTGCGCATCTTCGACATCACGCTGGCGGTGATGCAGGAGAAGGAGGCGCTCTACCGCGTGGCCTGCGAGCTCGCCGAGGACGCCGCCGCCGAGAACGTCTGCCACCTCGAGGTGCGCTACTCGCCGATCCTGCACCGGTCGAAGCGGCTCGACTTCGAGGACATCGTGGACACCGTCATCGCCGGGCTGCGTGACGGCGGCAGCAAGTACGGCGTGACCACCGGCGTCATCATCTGCGGCATCCGCTCGATGGACCCGAAGTACTCGCTCGCGCTGGCCGAGCTGGCGGTGGCCTACAAGGGCAAGGGCGTGCTGGCCTTCGACCTGGCGGGGCAGGAGAAGGACTACCCGGCCAAGGCCCACCGCGCGGCGTTCGAGCTGATCCTCAAGAACAACATCAACTCGACCGTGCACGCCGGCGAGGCGTTCGGACCGGCCTCGATCGGGCAGGCGCTCCACTACTGCGGCGCGCACCGCATCGGGCACGGCACGCTGCTGCTCCAGGACCGCGACCTGATGCAGTACGTCAACGACCACCGCATCCCGCTCGAGATGTGCCTGACCTCGAACCTGCAGACCGGGGCGGTGAGCAACATCAAGGAGCACCCGCTCGGCTTCTACTTCCGCCAGGGCCTGCGCGTCACCGTGAACACCGACAACCGGCTGATGTCGGACACGACGGTGACCGAGGAGATCCGGCTCGCGGCCGGCGCGTTCCGGCTCAGCCCCTACGAGGTCAAGCGGCTCATCATCAACGGCTTCAAGAGCTCGTTCCTGCCCTACGCCGACAAGGCGCGCCGCCTGCGCGAGGTGAACCTCGAGATCGACCGGATCTTCATGGAGGAGTTCCCGGACGAGTACGACCGGCGCCTGACGAGCTTCTGATGGAGGTCCGTCCCGTCCTGCGCGCGCTGGCCCTGGCGTTCGCGCTGCTGCTGCCGGCCGCACCCGCGGCCGCCGCGCCGTCCGCTCCCGGGGCGACCGCGGCCGACTCGATCCACTACTCCACCACGCTCGCCGACGTGAACCAGGTCGGCCTGATGCTCACCAACTACGGGTTCTTCGGGACCAACTTCATCTCCCGGCAGCCCTCGTTCGAGTACCCGCTCGGCTCCGGCTACGAGCACATGTCGCGCGCGGGCCTGTGGGTCGGCGGGCTGGCGCTCTCCGACACCGGCAGCTTCGTCGGGGTGAGCACCGCCATCGTCGACAACGCCCAGGGCACCGACGCCCTGGCGGAGACCGAGTTCACCCCGGCCGGCCGCGGCTTCACCGAGATGTCGCGGATCGCGAACAGCGCGGTCTACTCCGCCGAGGCGCTGTCGGACCAGGACCTCGTCTGCCTCTACTCGGACCAGCCCGGCCGCCCGGCGCGCGGGCGTCAGAGCGAGGCCCACCGCTCGATGCGGCTGCTGGTGCGGCAGCGCTCCATGGGCTTCTCGCTGCCGGCCGCCAGCTCGTTCGTGATCCCGCAGTTCACCATCGTGAACCAGGGGCCGCCGCTGCGGAACGTCTACGTCGGGCTCTACGTGCAGCTGGTGAGCGGCGACAAGAACGCCTACTCGACCTGGCCGCCCTCGGCCGCGAGCCCGGCGGGCTCGTGGTACTACAAGACCCACTCCGAGTTCGACCCCGCCCGCCGGCTCTACGCGGAGCACTACTGCGCCGCGCTGCCGTTCCCCGACGGCTGCAACACGCCCTACTGCCCGCCCTGGGCCGGCGTGAAGCTGCTGACCTGGGTGCCCGGGCTGCCGGGCCAGCAGGTGACGTTCCACTGGTGGAGCTACAGCCCGGGCGACACCGCGCGCGCCACCGACCTGCAGCGCTACGCCCTGATGAGCGACGGCGCGGTGCAGAGCGACTTCACGCCCTGCGTGCCGGGCACGCAGAGCTGCTCGCCGATCATGGTGCTCTCGGTCGGACCGTGGCCGCAGCTCGACCCGGGCGACAGCCTGCGCGTGGACTTCGCGTTCCTGGGCGGCGTGGCCGGCTCGAAGCAGATGGAGGACAGCCGGCAGGAACTGCTCACCAACGCCGACTTCGTGCAGCGCACCTCGGACATCGACTACCTGCTGCCTTCGCCGCCGCCCTCGCCGCGCGTGCACGTCGAGACCGGCGACGAGCGCGTCGACCTCTACTGGGACGATTCGCCGGAGTCGGTCCCGGACCCGACCAGCCCGGCGCCCGGCGGCCTCGACTTCGAGGGCTACCGCGTCTACCTCGGCCTCGACCGGCTGCACCCGCCGATGGTGGCGCAGTTCGACCGCGCCGACCCGCCGCACGACACCACCGGCTTCAACACCGGGCTCGAGAGCGTCCGCCTGCCCGCGCCGGCCACGTTCGACGGCGTGACCTACCGCTACCGCTACTCGATCACCGGGCTCAAGGACGGGTTCTCGTACTTCGGCGCGGTGGATTCCTACGACCTCGGCGACACCAAGATCCCCAGCCTGGAGAGTGGCATCCAGCAGAACAAGTTCCAGTGCGTCCCCGCGCCGGCGCCGGGCCAGCGACCCGGCGGCGTGATCGTGTTCCCGAATCCCTACCGCGTCGAGGCGCGCTGGGACGTGGGGCAGCGCGTCCGCGACCACTACCTCTGGTTCACCAACCTGCCCGAGCGCTGCGCGCTGCGCATCTACACGCTCTCCGGCGACCTGGTCTACGAGACGCGCTTCGACGGCGCGACCTACCGCGGCGCGGGCGCGCGCGGCCTGCACGACCCCGCCACCGACCGCGACGTGCCGGCGCCCTACCTGTCGGGCGCGACCTACGCCTGGAACATGATCACGCGCGAGGACCAGGCGGCCGCGACCGGGCTCTATCTCTTCTCGGTCGAGGACCTCGACTCGGGGAAGGTGACGCGCGGGAAGTTCCTCATCGTCAAGAGCGACCGCGAGGACTGAGGGGGGGCGCAGTCGCGGAGCTTGCGCGCGGCGGGGCGCAGTCGCGGAGCGCAGACGTGCGGTGGTGGCCGAGCGCATGGTGCCTCTGCTCGGCCACCGCCGCGCGCAAGCTCCGCGACGGGCGCCGACGGCAATGCGACGGGCGGTGCCATACCTGCGGCGCGTCCGCCAACCTGGAATCTCTCTTGTATTGACGCCGGTGCAGGTGTCTACTTGGTATGGACGCGGGCACGACCCCACAGCCCGGACGCCCCCGCAAGGGCAAGCCCCTCGGCCGCACCGTGGAAGGCACCTCTCGATGCCGCTGCGGGCCCTTGCGAGTCGCAGGCGCGGACGACCTTCGCCCGCTTCGAGAGGAGGCCGCGATGCGCCGCGTTTGCTGGCCGGTCACCCTGGCGTTGCTGCTCGTCCCTGGAGTCGCGCACGCGATCCAGCTTCACTGGGGTTCGGCCGCCGACACGCTGACCTTCAGCGAGGCGACCCGTGCGATTCTCGTGCTCCGGGCCGACTCGGCGGAGGTGACGCTGCCGCCGGAGTGGCGGCTCCTCTGGGTTGGGGACAGTGCCGAAGTGGAGTTCGTGGCGCTGGATTCGCTCGAGGTCTGCGCGGGGGACACGGCGCAGGTGTATGGGGTGGACGGCCCGGCGACGTCCGAAGACAGCACCGCCCACCAGATCACCGCACACTTCTGCTCGGGCGGGAGCAGCGCATCCGAGCGGGCCGCGTACGTCGTGGACCTGCCGGCGTGGGCGCGGGGCAAGTGCAAGGTAGTGGCGCTCGACCCCGCGGACTCGAGCCGGGTGCTTGAGTCGAACGAGGTGACGTTCAACGGCGGGGTGAGCGATTCGTTCCCACCGGTGGTCCTGGCCGCCACCCAGTCGCGGGCCGGTAACGCGGTGCTCGTGAACGCCACCGGCGCGGGCCTGGGCGCTGCCGAGCGGGTTGAAATCGTCGCCCCAGATTCCTCGTGGACGGTCCGGCTCGCGACCGTGCAGTTGACCAACACCACCCTGAGCGCGACGGCGGAGGTGCCGGCATCGCTGCCACCCGCCCTGTTGGAGGTGGCGGGCGAGGGTGACTGCGTAGCAACTGCCCCGTTGCTGGGCGATGAGGTCCTGGCGCCGGAGTGGGCTTACTCCTACGGGTCGTACCTGAGCCCGCACCCGACGATCTGGCGGCCCAAGGACTTCACGCTGTTCTACGACGAGCTCGGGCACTTCCACCTGTTCTTCATGCGTCAGGAGACTGCGAGCGGTCCAGGGGCGGACAGCGTAGAGAAGGTCATTGGACACGTAAAGGGGACCGATCTCCGGCAGTGGAGTTCGGTCCAGTACACGCTCGCCACGCAGCCCTCCTCGGGCAGTGGTTGGGACAGCAAGTACCTCTTCGCCCCGTTTCTGTACCAGCATGGGGGGACGTACTACCTTTTCTACACGGGAGTGGACGCAAACGACAACCAGTCCATCGGTCTCACGACGACGAGCGACATCAACAGCCCGAATGGAATCGACTGGAACAGCGCGGTTCGTGCCACCAACAAGGTCGAACAGCCGCCGTGGGCCTCCAATGACCCGAACTACGGGAAGCAGTGTCGCGACCCATTCGTCATGCACTCGGCGTTCTCCGACTCCTTCTACATGCTCTTCACGACGACTCGTCGCGACGAGCCGAACCACAGGTGGGTCTCGGCAATTGGTGCGGCGAGATCAAGGGACTTGCTGTCGTGGACGCCACTTGGCCCCCTTGAGATAGTAGATGTTCCCCTATCGGGGGGCTATCCCCTCCAAGACAAGGCCGAGTCCAATCATGCGTTCCTCCACGTCAACCGGCATCTGTCGGTCAATCCGCCGCAAGCGCCCGACACGTCGTACTACCTGCTGAGCACCAGTAATCACCCATACCCCGAGATCGTGGCCCTTCTGCGGAGCCGGCAGAGTCCGTGGGACCTCAGTCCAGATACCGGGGCCGACCACTGGCAATATCGGGGCTGGCTCTATGATGAGTTGGGACTGGACTGTGAGACCTGCGTCCCGGATTATGTCTACAATGGCTGGGAAGCCACTGAGTACTGCGGCATCAGCTATGCCATTCCCTCGAATGGCTCGCAGGTTCTCCATGAGTACCTTGCGGGGATCAACTACTCGCCGGGCGACGACGGGACCGCGGCAATCTGGATAGTGATGATGCGATGGGTGGATGGTGGGGCCGGGTCGGATCAGATGACGCTCTTGGATCCGGTCGCGGATGCAGGCGACAGAGCGCGCACGGCAGTCGTCGAACGGAGCGGGTTGCGGCTGGTGAGCCGAAATCCGAGCAGTGGGGCGACAGCCTTCGAGATGGCGCTCGGGCGGTCAGGTCACGCGAGCCTCGCGGTGTTCGACGCCCAGGGCCGCCGCATCCGAGTTGTCGCTGACGACAAGTACTCAGCAGGCAGACATCGCGCCCGGTGGGATGGGCGGGACGACTCTTACCGCCTGGTCGGCAGTGGTGTCTACTTCGCCCGTCTGGACTGGGAAGGCGGTCACGGGGTGGTCCGCTGCCTGGTCCTCCACTGAGACGCCGTACGACGGCGCGGCTCGGCGAGTGGGGAGCGTGCGAATGCCTCGATCATCGCAATTCAGGGGGGCTCAGCGACCTCGTTCTCGCCGGGGAGCGTCAGGTGGTCCGGGTTGGGCGATGCTGGCCCTGATCGTGGCTCTGGCGGCCACGCCTACCAGCGCCCAGGTCGTCGATCCTTGCTTCCCAGGTGTCAGTGCTGGGGTCACCCATCTCGCGCGAGCTGGGAGCACGCTTTACGCAGCCGGCGGGTTCTGGTCGGCCGGACCGAACTCCGGGGGCGGCGTGCCCGTGGATCTTGTCTCCGGGGCCGTGGTGAAGCCGTATGCGAAGGTCGCGGGGACGGTCTACGCATGCGTCGGCGACGGGCATGATGGCTGGTTCATCGGCGGGGATTTCAACGGTGTGGGCGGCCAGCCGCGAGGCAACCTCGCGCACATCCTGGCGGGCGGCGTCGTGGATGGCTGGCGGGCAGACACCGACGGCGAGGTGAACGCGCTGCTCCTCGACGGCGACGTGCTCTACGTGGGCGGGGAGTTCACGCACGTCGCTGCCGACGCACACGGCTATCTCGCGGCAGTCAGCGTCGAGAGCGCGCGGCCCCTCTACTTGAACGCAGGCATCGGCGGTGTGGGCGCAGACCACACCTCCGTGCAGGCGCTGGCCCTGCGGGACGGTCTGCTCTACGTCGGTGGTGATTTCGCCCGGGTGGGAGGGGTCGCCCGTCGGAATCTGGCCGCCGTCGAGTTGGCGACCGGTCATCCGACCGGCCTGGCGGTGGATCCGGACGACGTCGTCTACGCCTTGGCTGTGTCGGACACGGCCCTCTACGTCGGTGGCGCATTCTGGACAATCGGGGGGCTCTCGCGGTACCGGCTGGCGGCGGTGCGCAGGGGATCCGGCGTGGTGCTGGACTTCGACCCGCACATAACCGCGCCCTATTCGGAGTACTACGATCGTCATCCCTACATCAGTGCCATCGTGCTCGACGACACGCTGGCCTTCATCGTCGGGCATTTCACGCGGGTGCGGAATGACGTGCGGGGCGGTGTGGCCGCGATTGGCCTCTCCAGCGGCCGTGCAACAGCGTGGAATCCACATCCCATCAATGATCGACAGTTCTCGTACGCGCCGTTCATCGATGCGCTCCAGTTGCGTGACGGCGTCGCATTTGTGGGCGGTGACTTCGACACTCTTGGCGGCAAGCAGCGAATCGGCGTGGCCGCCGTTTCCATGCAAACGGGCGCGGCGACGGATTGGGCGCCAAGCGTAGACTACCCGGTCTACGCGATCGGACTCTCGGACAGCGGGGCATATATCGGTGGTCCATTTGCGTTGTTCGGAGACTGGGAGCAGCGTCGCGGACTGGCTGCCTTCGATCTGGCTGCGAGCGCCCTGCTGCCGTGGCAGCCCTCGTGCAGTGGGGGGATCTGGACCATGGTTGCCGACAGCAGCGCCGTGTACATCGGCGGGAGTTTCAGCACTGTGAACGGGGTGCCGAGGTCCAACCTGGCCGCACTCGATCCGGTCACGGGGGCGACGCTTGCCTGGAATCCCGGGGTCAACGGCTGGGTCACTGCGCTGGCACTGACGGGGGACCGGCTCCTGGTCGGCGGGGACTTCACCAGCCTTGGTGGGGCCCCGCGGTGGTGCGTCGGCTCTGTGGACAAGCGCACCGGGGTCGTTGACGGCTGGGCCCCGGACGCCGACGCGGGACCCATCAGGATGGTCCCGGCTGGCGGAGTAGTCTACGTGAGCGGGCCATTCACCAGCATCGGTGGTGAGATTCGCAATCAATGTGCCGCAATCGATCTTGCGACCGGTCGGGCGACGGAGTGGAACCCGAATCCGAACGACTTCGTCGAGAGCGTCGCGGTCGGGCCGGACGCCGTCTACCTGGGCGGGCCGTTCACCAGCGTCGGGGGTGCGCCGCGACAGACGCTGTCTGCGGTGGACAAGGTCACTGGCGCCGTTCTGGACTGGAATCCCGGGGCTGAACGGTGGCCCGGGTACGGGGGCGGGCGGGTCTACGACCTGCTGGTTCGCGACAGCACGGTCTACGCGGCGGGAGCGTTCGTCACCATCGGCGGCGCGGAACGGCACGTAGTCGCAGCGCTGAGTCCCACCACGGGGCTCACGCGTCCCTGGGACGCCGAGATCGTGGGCGATGCCGCCACGTCGCTGGAAACGTGGGGGGACCGCCTCTATGTCGGCGGGGTCTTCACCCGCATGGGGGCGTTGCCGGTCTCGGGCATCGGCGCCTGCTCGCTCGTGCCCCCCGCGCCCCCCCTGCCGGCGGTCCTTACGCTCGGGCGGTGTGTCCCCAATCCGACGAGCGCCTCGGCTGTCGTTTCGTTCGCGCTGCCGGCCGCGATGAAGGTCACGCTGGAGGCCTTCGATATCTCCGGGCGCCGTGTCGCGGGAGTGCTGAACGACGAGGAGCGCCCGGCGGGATGGAACGCGGCCAGACTGAACGTCCGCGACTGGCGGGCGGGCTGCTATGTCTATCGCCTCGAGGCCGGCAACCGAACCGTCGTCGGGAAGCTGGTCGTTGTTCGCTGACGACGCCGGCCGTGTGCTCGGTCGCCGCCGCCCTCCATCTTAGCCGCTAGGCAGGTGGCCTTGGTGCCACCGCCATGGCCCAGCGGTTGAGGAGCCGCAGCGCGCGGTCGGCGGCGCGGAACGTGGGCACGCCGCCGTGCTCGAGCCGGCGGACCATCGGGTCGTAGAGCTCGCCGGCGTCCACCACCACCACCCACGGCTTGGTGGTCGCGTGGAAGAGCCGCACCAGCCGGTTGGCGATCGAGTCCTCGCGCGCCTCGTCCTCGCCGTGGGCCGGCCCCGGCGGGAGCGTGTTGAGCGCCTGCGTCAGCGGCACCACGCCGACCAGGCCGGCGTTCACGCCCGGATCGGCCAGCACCAGCCGCGCGATCTCCTCGTAGTCGGCGTCGCCGACGATGGGCGTGAGGTCCATCGGGTCGTGCACGCCGACGATGTCGGCGATGCGCGCGCGCTTCAGCACCTCGCCGATCGCCGTGGCGGTCGCGGGCGCGAACGCGGCGAGCGTGAACGCGCCCAGGTTGTCGGCGATGGCCACGCACTCGAAGCCGGCGTTGGAGAGCGCGCCGAAGCCGCGGCCCGCGGGGCGCCGGCCCTCCAGCGCCACGAACAGGCGCACCAGGTCCTCGAAGTCCTCGAGCGTGTCGGCCAGCACGATGCCGGCGGCCTCGGCCAGGCGCCGCGTCACCGCGTAGTCGCCGGCGACCGACGCGGTGTGGCTCGCGGCGGCGGCGGCCCCGGCCTGCGTGCGGCCGGCGCGGTAGAGGATGACGGTGCGGCCGTCGGCGACGATCTCGCGCGCCAGGCGCAGGAAGCGCCGGCCGTCGAGCGGCCGGAAGCCCTCGAGGTAGACCGCGAAGATCCGCACCGCCGGGTCGTCCTTCAGGAACTCCAGGTAGTCGGCCGCGGTCAGGTCCATCTGGTTGCCGATGGTCAGGATGTAGCGCGGGTTGAGCGCGGCGAGCCGGCTGGTCTTCGCCACCGCGAACGCGCCGCTGCCGGCGACGAAGGCGACCGGGCTCTCGGCGCCGTGCGCCATCGGCAGTTTGTGGTCGGGGATGAAGAGCGTGTTGTAGCGGCCGGGCACCGAGCGCACGCCCAGGCAGTTGCCGCCGTTGAGGACCGGGCCGCCCCAGGCGGTGGCGCGGGATTCGGCGATGGCGGCGCGCATGCGCGCGACCAGCGGCTCGCTGCCGGGCCGCTCCTCGAGCCCGCCGGGGATGAGGATGACGCTCTCGGCACGCCGGCCCTCGGCGATCGCGGCGATGGCCTCGGGCGCCTGCGCGGCGGAGATGCTGAGGATCAGCAGGTCCTGGGTCGCGGGCAGGGCCTCGAGCGACGGCACGCACTTCACCCCGTCGATCTGCTCGCTGCCGGGCTTGACCACCGTGATGTCCGCGGCGGGGAAGCCGTCGGCGAGCAGGTTGCGCAGGATCTGGCGGCCGGGGTTCACGCCCTTCTCGGACACGCCCATCACCGCGGCGGTGCGCGGCTGGAGCAGCCGCCCGACCTTGGCGACCGGGCGCGGCGCCGGCAGCGCGGGGGCGCCGGGGCCGAGCTTGAGCAGCGCGTCGAGGGCGACGAAGCGGCCGTCGGCGAGCACCAGCGGGTTGATCTCGAACTCGGCGATCGGCTCGGGCACGAACGCCGCCGCCAACTCGAGGAAGCGGCCGACGACCTCGGCCAGCGCCGCGAGCGGCGCCAGCGCCGGGCGGCCGCGCTGCGGCTCGGTCACCAGCCGCACCACCGCGACCTGCGCGAGCGCGCGCTCGACGTCGCCGGGCGCGGCCAGGTCGGGGGAGAGCAGGGCCAGCGCGCGGTCTTCGCGGATGCTCTGCGCCAGGAACTCGGTGTGGATGCCGCCGGCACCCAGCGTCACCACCGGGCCGAAGTCGCCGGTCCAGCGCATGCCGAGCAGCAGCTCGTGGCCGGGCCCGGCCTCGTGGGCCACGAACTCGGCCAGCAGGTAGCCGTCCACCGCCTGGCCGGCGAAGCGCCGCTCCATCGCGGCCACGCCGGCGCGGATCGCGGCGGGCTTGTTCTCGAGGACCGCCACGCCGCCGGCCTCGGTCTTGTGCAGGATGGCCGGGGCGACCACCTTGAGCACGGCCCGCGCGCCGGGGAAGGGCGGCGCGGCCAGCCGGGCCGCGTCCGCCTCGCCCGCGAGCAGGATCCGCCGCGGCACCGGGATGCCGGCGGCCTCCAGCAGGTCCATGCCCTCGGGCTCGGTGAGCACGCCCGCGTCGCGGTGGCGGGCGCTCGCCAGCAGGCGCTCGAGACGCGGCCGGTCGAGGCTCATGCCGACACCTGCCAGCCCGCCGCGAACGCCGCGAGGTTGACCTCGAGCGCGCGCTCGCCCTTGGCGCCGAAGGTCTGGCGGATGGCGCCGTCGAACGACTCGCGCCGGAGCGGCAGCAGGTGCGCCGCCGCGCCCACCATCACCGTGTTCTTCGCCAGCGCCTCGCCGGCCGAGCGCGCCAGGCGCTCGGCCTCGACCACCACGGTTCGCGGCAGGCGCGCGAGCATCGCGCGGATCTCCTCGACCGGCGGGTAGTCGGGGATGTTCACCATCGGGTCGGCGGCGGTCACCACCGCGGCGCCGGGGGCCAGGTAGGCGACGTAGCGCAGGCTCTCGAGCGGCTCCATCGAGAGGATCATGTCGGCGGTGCCGAGCGGGATGAGGTCGCTCGCGATGACCTGGTCGGAGAGCCGCAGGTGGGAGAGCACCGCGCCGCCGCGCTGCGCCATCCCGTGCACCTCGGACTGCTTGACGTGGAGCCCCTCCGCCACGGCGGCCCGGCCGATCAGCGCGGCCAGCGACAGCACCCCCTGTCCGCCCACGCCCGCCAGCAGGATGTCGTACTTCATGACCGGGTCACCTCCACCCGCGCCGACTTGCGCCTGCGGCGCGCGGTCTCCAGGCACTCGCGCACGGCGATGACCACCGAGAGGCCGCGGTGCGCGATCTCCGCGCGCAGCAGCTCGGCGATCTGCGGCACCCGGCGCGGCATGGCCTCGACCACGTGCAGCCGCTCGGGCTTCACGCCCAGCCCCAGCACGATGTCGTGCAGGCGCGAGGAGGGCGCGATCGACTCCTGGCCGCCGGTCATCGCCGTGGTCTGGTTGTCGAGGATGATCAGGGTCATGTCGGTGTCCCCGTGCACCGCGTCGAGCAGCGGCGTCAAGCCCGAGTGCAGGAACGTGCTGTCCCCGATCACCGCCACGGTCGGGCGGAAGCCGGCCTCGGACGCGCCCTTGGCCATGCTCACCGAGGCGCCCATGCAGACGCACGACTCGATGGCGTCGTAGGGCGGGAGCGCCCCCAGCGTGTAGCAGCCGATGTCCGAGGTCACGATGCTCTCGGGCGCGCCCTCGAGCGCCAGCTTGAGCGCCTGGTACATGTGCCCGTGCGGGCAGCCCTGGCAGAGCTGCGGCGGCCGCGTGGGCAGCGCGATGTCGCCGAGGTCGGTGAGCGGGCGCGCCGGCAGGCCCAGCGCCGGGCGCACGTTGTCGGGTGTCAGCTCGCCCTCGGGCGGCACCTCGCCCGTCAGCTTGCCGGCGACCGGCAGCGGCGTGCCGAGCAGCCCGCGCAGCAGGCGCTCGACCAGCGGATAGCCCTCCTCGAGCACCAGCAGCCGCTTCACGTGGCCCGCCAGCCGTCGCAGCAGCGCGACCGGGATCGGATAGGCGCCGATGTGCAGGTGGGAGGGGCGGCGCGCGAGCGCGCCGGCGTTCTCCTCGAAGTAGTTGCGCGCCAGCCCGGTGGTGATCACCCCCAACTCGCGGTCGTCGGGGTCGAGCGCGAGCGTGTTCCAGCGGCAGTCCTCGCTCCACGCCAGCATCTCCTGCTGGCGCCCGAGCAGGTCGTGCCACTGGCGCCGCGCGTTGCCGGGCAGCAGGATCCAGGAGCGCGGCTGCGGGGCCTTGCGCACCGGGTTCTCGGGCCGCGGCTGGTCCGTCACCTCGAGCGCGGCGCGGCTGTGCGCGAGCCGCGTCACCAGCCGCACCATCACCGGGACGCCGAAGCGCTCGGACAGGTCGTAGGCCTCGACCGTCATGTCGTAGGCCTCCTGCTGCGTCGCGGGCTCCAGGCACGGGACCCGGGCGAAGTCGGCGTAGAAGCGGCTGTCCTGCTCGTTCTGCGAGGAGTGCATGCCGGGATCGTCGGCGACCGCCACCACCAGCCCGCCGTGCATGGCGACCAGCGCGGCGTTGACGAACGGGTCGGCCGCGACGTTGAGCCCGACGTGCTTCATCGAGACCAGGGCGCGCCGGCCGGCGAAGCAGGCGCCCAGCGCCTCCTCCATCGCCGTCTTCTCGTTCGCGCACCAGGCGGCGAACGGGCGCCCGTGCCGGCGGCGCTGCTCGAGCAGGTACTCCAGGATCTCGGTGGCGGGGGTGCCGGGGTAGGCGTAGGCGGCCGACAGGCCGGCGTGCACCGCACCCAGCGCGACGCATTCGTCTCCTAGCAGGATCCTGCGGGGCATGGCACCTCCGACCGGTTGACCCCCGGGCCCGTCACCCACGTCCGTTGGACGCCGCGGCGTGCAGGCGGACTGAGGCGCTCACGGGCCACCCGTGACTCGACGACGGTATCCTACCGCGCGGGGTGCCGGGGAACGAAGGCGGCGGCGGGGTGCGTGCCCGGCGCCCGCCCGGGCCACTTGACTTGACCGGGACACGGACCGCACGTAATGTCCGGTTTCCTTCGGAACCCTGACCTGTCGATATCCATGCGCCGACGAATCCTCTCACTCCTGATCCCGATCCTGTTCCTGAGCGCCGCGACCGCAGCCGCGCAGGACCGCGGCAGCGTCTCCGGCAAGGTCTCCGACAAGCACAGCGGGCACGCGCTGGCCTTCGCCAGCGTGACCGTGGTCGAGGCCAAGCGCGGCGGGCTGACCGACTCCGAGGGGCAGTTCCTCATCTCGGGCGTCCCGGCGGGCACCTACGAGATCCGGGTGCAGTTCCTCGGCTACAGGCCCGAGTCCCGCACCGGCGTGGTGATCTCCGGTGGCAAGAGCGCCACCGTGAACTTCACGCTCGAGGAGCAGGTGGTCACGACCACCAAGGAGGTCGAGGTCACCGCCGAGCGCCGGTTGGTCGAGACGCGCCAGGGCACGACCGTCCGCAGCGTGAGCTCGAACGAGATCCGCAACCTGCCGGTGCAGACCATCGGCGAGGTGCTCCAGCAGCAGGCCGGCATCTCGACCGAGAACGACCAGATCCACGTGCGCGGCGGACGCGCGGACGAGACCATCTTCGTCGTCAACGGCGTCGCGAACCGTGACCTGATCACCGGCCAGTCCACGGCCGGCGAGCTGAACGCGCGCTCGGTGGCCGAAGTGAACGTGGCCACCGGCGCCTACGACGTGCGCTACGGCAACGCCCTCTCCGGCGTGGTCGAGATCCGCCTCAAGGAGGGCGGCGACAAGGGCGCCGCCGGTCTCACGCTCACCAGCGGGACCAACGCCGGCCGCGCGTTCCAGACCGTGCTGAGCGGCCCCGACCCGTTCTTCGGCCGGCTCGCGCGCCTGTTCCACGTGCCGGGGACGCTCTCCTCGGTGCTCGACGTCTCCGGCAGCCTGTCGGAGAGCCGCTACCTTGCGCCGAAGGCCGGCAACTGGCTGTCGGGCATGTTCCAGGACGTGTTCGAGCCCGCGGACCGCGTCCGGCTGCGCACCAGCTACGAGGACTCGTTCCTGGGCTACCGCTTCCGCTACGGCAACTTCTTCACCCCGGCCGAGGACAACCGCTGGTCGGGACGCTACGGCATCACCTGGAAGCCCGGGCAGCGCGACAAGGTGACGTTCGACTACAGCAAGCGCATCGGCATCGACCAGGGCTTCAGCCGCACGTTCATCACCGCCACCGGCGACGTCAGCGACCCGTCGTTCCCCTGGGCCTGGGATCACCGGATCGGCCACTCGAACACCTACTTCGAGGACAACACCCAGGGCTCGCTGGAGTGGCGGCGCACGTTCTCGACCACCGGCTTCACCACCCTGCAGCTCTCGCGCTACTTCAACGCGCTGCGCACCGACGTGATGGGCAAGATGTGGTGGGACTACGAGCAGCCCGACGACTACGCGCTGCCGCCCTACGTCGTGACCGGCCACGACACGATCCCCAACCCGGCCCGCAGCGACTACTTCATCGACACCGGCGACGACAACACGTGGGCGGACCGCCGCAGCACGATCTACGGCCTGCAGTGGAACCTGACCCAGCGCATCAAGCGCCACGAGGTCGAGGTCGGACTCGAGCACCAGCTCCAGACCGTGCAGTACGTCACCATCCAGAACCCCTGGACCTACGACCCGAGCGGCCTGGGGGAGGCGCACGACCTGTGGCTGGTCCATCCCTGGGTGGGCGACTTCTACCTGCGCGACCGGCTGGAGTACGAGGGCTTCACCGCCAACATCGGCCTGCGCGCCGACTACTGGTTCCTCGGGCGCGAGGCCGAGCGCGCGGTCGCGGACACGTCGAACTCGAACATCAGCCCCGGGCTGCGCGAGGACTTCTACGGCGACACGCGGTCGTTCTTCGGCCGGCGCTACAAGCTGCACTTCTCGCCGCGCATCATCGTGGCGCACCCGATCTCCGAGAACAGCAGCTTCTTCTTCAACTACGGCGAGTTCACGCAGATCCCGTCCTACCGCTACGTCTACTCGAAGCTGACGTCGGTCTCGAGCGAGGCGTACCCGACGCTCGGCAACCTCGACCTGAACCCGCAGGTCTCGGTCAACTACGAGGTCGGGGCGAAGGACCAGTTCCTGCCCAACGCCGCCATCAACGTGACGTTCTTCCAGAAGGACGTCTACGACTACCCGACGGCGACGACCTTCAAGCGCTCGCAGGGCGCCAGCCTGGTGGACATCTTCGTCTACCTGAACGGCCACTTCTCGCGCTCGAAGGGCATCGAGGTCGAGTTCGAGAAGCGCCGCAGCAACTTCTGGACCGGCAAGCTGGTCTACACCTTCCAGCAGACGACCGGGAAGAGCAGCGACCCGAACGAGCAGCGCGTCATCCAGGAGAACGGCGGCAACGCCGCGGAGACGCGGCTCTCCGAGACCTACGTCTCGTGGAACCGCCCCCACAAGCTCTCGGCGAGCTTCGACGTGCGCTACGACGGCCGGGCCCCCGAGCGCTTCCCCTGGCTCAAGAACAGCGGGCTCAACGTCTACGTGCAGGGCCAGTCGGGGCACGCCTACACGCCGGTCAACCTGTTCACGACCCAGGCCGCAACGCCCTACTCGAGCAATGCGAAGTTCCAGCTGACCACCGACATGCGGCTGAACCACTGGTTCCGCTTCAGCGGCCACCGCCTGGACCTGAGCCTGACCGGCACGAACGTGTTCGGCAACCACCTGATCTACCGCGTGGACCCGGTCACCGGCGGCGGGCGGGTCTGGGGCAAGGGCAGCTACGACCCGGCGCTCTACCCGAACATCAACGACTACACCTACGTCTCCCAGATCCTGGACCCCTCGAACTACGGCCCCGGCGCGCAGTACCGCCTCTCGGTGGACTATGACTTCTAGCGATCGGCTCCTGTGCGGCCTCGTGGCCTCCGCCGCCCTGCTGGCGGTCCTGGCCGGGCCGGCCGCGGCGCAGTTCACGCTGGGCCAGCAGCGCACCGGCACGGCGTCGGGGACGTTCCTCAAGATCGGCGTGGGCGCGCGCGCGGTGGGCATGGGCGAGTCGTTCGTGGCCGTGGCGAACGATCCGACTGCGATCTTCTGGAACCCGGCCGGGCTGGCCTCGATGCAGCGCCAGGAGCTGGCGATCAACCACGCCTCGTGGCCCGGGGACGTCAACTTCGAGCACCTCGCCTTCGTGCTGCCGGTCCGCCGCCTCGGCGGGTCGCTCGGCTTCCAGTTCGGCGTGCTCTCGACCCAGATCGACGAGACCACGGAGCTGATGCCGTTCGGCACCGGCCGCTCGTTCTACTACTCGGACATGGTCGCCGGCGCGGCCTACGCGCGCCGCTGGACCGACAAGCTGCTCATCGGCGCGGGCGTCAAGCTGGTGCGCGAGGACCTCGGCTCGCAGGTCGGCGGCCCGGTGACCAACTCGGTGCTGATGGACGTGGGCTCGATCTACTACCTGGGCTACGGCAGCGTGCGGATCGCCACGTCGTTGTGCAACTTCGGCTCGCAGCTCAAGCCGGGCGGCCAGTTCGTGTCCCCGGTCACCGGCGAGATCCGCAGCTACGACGGCTTCGACCCGCCGACCGTGTTCCGCTATGGCGTCGCCTTCGAGCCCATCGAGAACGCGCGGCAGAAGCTCACGACCTCGCTCGAGATCAACCAGCCGGCGGACAACCGGCAACTGCTGAAGGCCGGCCTCGAGTGGACGTGGGAGAGCCACCTGGCGCTGCGCGGCGGCTACAACTTCAACGCCGACCAGCTCAAGCTCTCCGCCGGGGCCGGGCTCTACGCCTCGATCGGGCGGACCAAGGCCACGGTGGACTACGGCTACACCGACGGCGGCTACCTGGGCGGCATCAGCCGCCTGGCGCTGGGGCTGAGGTTCTGATGCGCCGCCTGTCCGCGATCCTGGCGCTGGCGGTCCTCGCCGCCGCGCTCGCCGGCTGCGGCGGCAGGTTCCAGCTGCCGACCGAGCGGCGCGTGCTCGTCATCCCGGGCGACAAGAGCTACCAGATGGTGGCGACGTGGACCGGCATGGACGGCATCCGCGACCTGCTGCTCACCCAGGGCGCCGGCACGCAGCTGTTCCTGCTCTTCAACCACGGCGGCGTCGGCACGGCGCCCCGCGGCGAGGTGCTGGCCTACGCGCGCCTCAAGCCCAGCGGCCCGCAGAACCCGATCCCGGGTGTGACCTTCAACGGCCTGTTCAACCCGGCGGCGCTGTGCGCCGGCGGCGACGGCGCGGGCAACGCCATGAACCGCGTCTACGTCCTCGACCAGGGCGACACCCTGCTGGCGCGGGTCAACCCGATCACCCATGTCTACGGCGACTCCACCGGGCTCATCGCGCCGGACACGAGCCTGATCGGCAAATGGCGGCCGCCCAACGTCTCCGACCTCGGGCTCTACTGGCGCGTGCGCGAGTACGGCCTGCTGGGCGGCGACACCATCAGCACCTTCACCGACACCAGCATGGCCTTCGTCAGCGGCGTCGCGGCCGACGCCCAGGGGCGGATCTACCTTTCGGGCCCCCTGCTGGCCTTCGTGCACGACCTCATGGCGCCCAGCGTCACGACCCGCACGACCCTGTGGCGCGTGAACCGCTACGTGCGCGGCCCCAAGTACCCGGGCGTCTACGACAAGTACATGCCGGGCTGCAACTGGCACAAGGACACCACCTTCGTCGTGCTCGACGGGAGCGGCACCGGCACGGTGGAGGACCCGCGCGGTCTCTACTGGGGCTCGAACGGCCCGGCGCTCTACGTCACGGACTACGGCAAGAACTGGGTCCAGCGGCTGATGGACGAGGTGCCGGTGGCCGGCTTCAAGATGGACCAGGCGGAGGGCCTCACGCTGCTCGCGCCCACCGACGTGACCGCCGACCTGCAGGGCTTCTGCTACTTCACCGACACCGGCAACCAGCGCGTGCTGCGCTTCGACGCCTCGGGCACCTACGTGCAGACGGTCAACATCGAGAAGGACGTCTTCGGCCGCCAGTTGCTGAGCCCGATCACCGTGGCCGCGGACGACTCGCTCGTCTTCGTGGGTGACGCCGGGCTGGGCGAGGTGCTGCGCTACAAGAGGCGCCGGTGAGGACCCGGTCCGGCTTCTCCGCCGCGCTGGCGCTCGCCGCGCTGGCGCTCGCCGCGCTGGCGCCGGCTGCGCCGGCGGGCGAGGATCTCGTGAACCACCTCGGCGCCGCGACCCCGGCCGCGGTGCAGCAGGTCGCGGTCGACTCGATCCGCTACTCGACCCGCATCACGAACAACAACCTGGTCGGCATCACCATCACCAACTACGGCTTCATCGGGAACAACTTCGTCTCGCGCGCGCCGTCGTTCGAGTACCCGCTCGGATCGAACAACGAGCACATGGTGCGGGCGGGGCTCTGGATCGGCGCGCAGGCGATCGACGACCAGGGCGCGTTCACCGGCGTGACCACCGGCGCGACGGACGGCTCGCAGGGCGGCGCCTCGCAGGCGGCCACGGAGTTCACGCCGGCGGGGCTCGAGATCGTCGAGCACTCGAGTCTGCTGAACAGCTCGTCCTACGATCCGCGGGCGGTCAGCGAGGAGGACTTCGTTGGCTCGTACAGCGACGAGCCGGCCCGACGGGCCAGCCCCGAGAACCACCGTCCGCTCAACATCCTCGTGCGCCAGGAGAACTACGACTGGTCGTTCTCGGACTATGCGCACTTCAACATCTTCCACTACGTGATCACCAACCGCGGCCTGCCGCTGCAGAACGCCTGGGTCGGGCTCACCAGCGAGCTGTCGAGCGGGACGCGGGCCGACTACAGCGTGTGGCCGCCGAGCTCGGCCGGGAGCACGACCGGCAGCTGGTTCAAGAAGAAGTGGATCCAGTACGACGATTCGCTCCGGCTGGTGCGCGAGCACTACTGCTTCAACCAGCCCGTGCCCGGCGCCTGCAACCTCGACCACGTTCCCGAGTGGGTCGGCGTCGGCCTGCTGGGGGCCAAGCAGGGAGCCGACGTGAACTCGGCCCTGCCGGAGAAGCAGGTCTCCATGGCCGCCTGGATGTGGAGCCCCGGAGACGCCCTGCGCGATCAGGACGTCGAGCGCTACGCGCTCATGAGCTCGGGGACGATCCAGAGGGACCTCGACACCAACCCGGACCTCCTTCCCAACTCGGGCGACCCCGTGGAGCTGCTGTGCGTGGGGCCGTTCCAGGAGATCGACCCGGGCGACAGCATCTCGGTGGACTTCGTCTTCGTCGGTGGCCCCGAGGTCGCGGATATCCAGAAGCACATGAAGGTGGCCCAGCGGGCCTACGACCTGCACTACATCGTGCCGGTGCCGCCGCCCTCGCCGCGCCTGAAGATGGTGGCCCACGAGCAGAGCGTCGATTTCTACTGGGACGACTCTCCGGAGTCGGCCCCCGACCCGACGAGCCTGAACCCGCTCGACTTCGAGGGCTACCGTCTCTACCTCGGTGACGACCGGCTCGACCTGCACCGCATCGCCCAGTTCGACCTGGCCACACCGCCGCACGACACCACGGGGTTCAACACCGGGATGGACGGTTGCCGCCTGCCGACGCCGGTGACGTTCGATGGCACGACCTACCAGTACCACTACCGGGTCACGGGCCTGCGCGATGGCTTCCATTACTTCGGCGCGGTCACGGCCTACGACCTGGGCACCCCGGACATCGAGTCGCTCGAGAGCGGCATCTCGCAGAACAAGACCATGATCGTCCCGGGCCCGGCCCCCGGGGAGGTCGTGGCCGACGCCAAGGTCTCGGTGTTCCCGAATCCCTACCGGGTCGAGGCGCGCTGGGATGTCGGCCAGAAGGTCCGCGATCACTACCTGTGGTTCACGAACCTGCCCGAGCGCTGCACGCTGCGCATCTTCACGCTCTCCGGCGACCTGGTCTTCGAGACCGACTTCGACGCGAGCACCTACCACGGTCAGGGCGCGCGCGGCGTCTACGATTCGGCCCGTGAGCTGGACGTGAAGCCGCCGACGCTGTCGGGCACGACCTTCGCGTGGAACCTGATCACCCGGGAGGACCAGGCCGCGGCCACGGGGCTGTACCTCTACTCGGTCGAGGACAAGACCGGCACGCGCCCGCGGTCCGTGGGCAAGTTCCTGATCGTGAAGTCGGACCGGGAGGAATGATGCGCCGTCTCGTCCTCGCACTGACCGCGTTCGGCGCCGCGCTGGGCCTGCTGGCCGGCTGCGGCTCGAAGGGCACGCTCAAGGCCGACGCCCCGCCCGACACGCGGATCTTCATCCAGGGTCCGGTGGACACCGTCAACCACAACGTCCACCTCTACTGGTTCGGCACCGACCCCGACGGCACCGTCAAGGGCTTCGAGCTCCGGCTGCTGGTCGCGACCGCCCCGGCCGACACGCTGTGGACCTACACCACGAAGTACGACTCGGTGTTCGCGATCCGCACGCCCGACGGCTACACGGCGCCCACGCTCGAGGTGCGGGCCGTGGACGACGCCGGCCTGCGGGACCCGACCCCGGCGCAGCAGCTCTTCAAGTTCAGCAACCTGCCGCCCATCGTGACCCTGCTGAACCGCCACCGCATGACCGACACGACCTACGCCGCGGTCACGCTGCGCTGGTCCGCCTCCGACCCGGACGGCGAGGGCTCCAAGCTGCGCTTCTTCGTGTGGCTGGACGGCAACGAGTCGAACAAGAACCTGGTCGCGGGCAACTCGTTCACCTTCCCGACCGAGCAGTTCCTGCAGGGCGGCCTGCTCCGGACCGGGCCGCGCCAGATGTTCATCCAGGCCATCGACGACGGCGGCATGCTGAGCGCGATCGACAGCACGCGCTGGATGGTGCGCGCGCCGGGCACCGGCGGATACCGCGCCAACACCGCCCGCCTGCTGCTCATCGACGACCAGCCGTCGACCTACACCCAGGACTTCACGACCGACACGCTCTACTACAACACCGCCGCCCGCAACCTGCTCCCCGGACAGTACAGCCTCCTCCAGCTGCAGTTCACGAACCCGTTCCGCTCGCTGGACGACATGGTGCAGACCTTCCGGCAGTTCGACGCGGTGGTGTGGTACATCGGCGGCGCGAACAGCGCGCTGACCTTCGAGACCACGCTCCAAACCTACCAGGCGGCCATCGGGCTCTACCTCGCGTCGGGCGGCAACCTCTACCTCGAGGGGCTCGACCTGATCGACACCCCGCACGGCGCCGGGCCGCTGAACGGGAGCGTCGTCGGCGACCTGCTCGGCAGCGACTTCCTGTTCCAGAACTACAACTCGTCGCTCGCCGACTCCAGCGCGGCCTGGGGCAACACCAGCGGGGGCAAGGTGCGGACGGCCTGGGGCGACACGCTCCGGTTCGCCAACGAGTTGCCCGTGGCCTCCAGCAGCACCGGCGGCCTGCGTGCCTTTGGCGTACGGGACGATTCCTACGGCATCATCTGGGCCCTGCCGCTGCCGGTCGTGTCGCTCAAGCCGGCGGACGTCCTTCCATTCCAGGTTCCGATCGCCGTGAGCGTGCCGCAGCCGAGCGGCGGCCGGTTCGTCATGGTGACCTTCCCCCTCCGGTCGGTCTCCACCCCGCCGGCCGCCTACCGGAACGCCCACAAGTTCCTGGCGCAGGTGTTCCAGCAGATGGGGCTTACCACCCCGTAGTCGGCTCCCGCCGGGGCGGTTGAGTCCGTCGGACTTCCTGCCAACCCCAGTATCCGCTTGGGTCTGGGGCGCATTTCCTGTTACACTTTTTGTCAGCATTCGAGTCACCTGTTCCCAGCTTCCGCGG
>Ga0335071_10001069_pt1 | contig 29525 bp, 34 predicted proteins | sample Lox_Sample_15_FD_206724 | JGI IMG/M metagenome (GOLD analysis project Ga0335071, IMG submission 206724) | Soil microbial communities from Loxahatchee National Wildlife Refuge, Florida, United States - Lox_Sample_1.5 | ecosystem: Environmental > Terrestrial > Soil > Wetlands | place: USA...
GAGCAACAGGCCGATGATGCCGCCGCGCAAGCCCCGGCGCAGCGCCTGGCTCGCGAACTGGTCGGCGATGTACTCGTCCTCGGCCCCCATGAGATGCAGGAGGTCGATGGCCTCGTGATGGATGGCAAGGCCGGCGCGCGTGGCGATCACCGTCGCCGCGACCGCGCACACGGCGACGAGGCCGACCACCACGAGGGCGAGGCCGACCGCCAGGCGCGCCAGGTGGACGAGCTGGCCGACCCACAGCTCATGATCGTCCACGATGAGTCCGGGGACCGCGGCCGCGAGGCGCTGCTTCAGGCCGGGCAGCTCCTCCCGCGCGCCCGGGGCGAGTGTGACGTCGACGAGCTGCGGCAGCGGCAAGGTCTCGATGAGGTCCCCGGTGCCGAGCCAGGGCGACAGCAGCTCGTCGATGCGCGCCCGCGGCACCGGGGCGGCGCGCTCGACCGCGCGTTCGCCGTGCAGCACGTCCATGACGCGCCGGAGGCGGTCGTCGGCGGGCTGCTGCGGGTCGCCCGGGGCGCGCGGCGACGCCGCGATCTCGATCGTGATCGTGCCGGTCAGCCCGTGCCGCCACTCCGCCGCCGCATCTGCAGTGGCGACGGCGCCCACGATGGCCAGGGCCGCGAGGAACGCCATGGCGCCCACGATCCAGTCGAGATGCAGGGGTGCCTCGTCGCGGCCGAGTTCGAGCCCGGCGCGCATGGCCTCCGCCGGCGGCCGCAGATGCCGGCCGAGCGGTGCGGCCAGAGCCTTCACGCGCGCAACGAACGCCATCATCCGCCTCCGCAGAGCTTCGGCGGACGAGCGCGAAGCCCGCCGTAGCATTTGCGAAGGCGGGCCATCAGGCCGCGCCGCGCTTGGTGACGCGGCTGAGATAGCCGCCGTCGAGGCGCAGCTCCGGATGGCGCGAGCGCTCGACCAGGGCTGCGTTGTGCGTCGCGACCACCACGGTGGTGCCGAGGCGGTGCAGCTCCTCGAACAGATGCATCAGGCGCAACGCGATCTTGTCGTCGACGTTGCCCGTGGGCTCGTCCGCGACCAGAAGCCGCGGGCGGGTGATGACCGCGCGCGCGATCGCCACGCGCTGCTGCTGGCCGCCCGAAAGCGTCGCCGGTCGCGCGTCGAGATGATCGCCGAGGCCCACCCAGGTCAGGAGCTCGACCACGTGCGCCTGGACCTTGTCCTCGTCGTGCCCCGCGACCCGCAAGGGCAGGGCCACGTTGTCGAGGGCCGACAGGTGCGGCAGCAGGCGGAAATCCTGGAACACGACGCCGATCTGCCGCCGCAGGGCCGGCAGCTCGGCGCGCGGAATGGTCGCCACGTCGCGCCCGAACAGGCTGATGATGCCCCGGGTGGGCCGGCAGGCGAGGTAGAGGAGCCGCAGAAGCGAGGATTTGCCGGCGCCCGACGGCCCGGTCAGGAAGTGGAAAGACCCCGGTGCCAGCTCGAAATAGAGGTCGCGCAGGACCTCCGGCCCCAGACTGTAGCGCAAGCCGACATTCTCAAAGCGAACCACGGTGCCAAGCATCCTCGATCGGCGGGCGGGGCCTTAAGGGAGGGCAGACTTGCGGTCCGCAGGTGCAGGCGACTCGCCAAAAGTCTTTACCAAAAGATGGCATGCTGTGCGGCAGTGCGGCAAGGCGCCGGCTTCCTTGCTTGTCAGCATGACCTTGGCATGCCTATAAAATCGCGACGTTTTGGGCCGGTGGGCGGGTTGCCGTCACAGGGTGGGCATGATTCTCAAATGTCCGAATTGCGGCGCGCGCTTCCGGGTGCCGGCCGATGCGCTGGGGCCTGAAGGCCGGCAGGTCCGCTGCAGCCGCTGCCGCCACCAATGGGGTGCGACGGTCGGCGATCTGGCGCCCGAGCCCGCGATGTCCGCCGCAGCCTCGCGGTCCGGTGCGGCGGCGCGCCGCGCTCCAGCCCCCGCGAAGAAGAAGCCCGCCCCGAAGCTGAAACCGGCCCCGGCGCCGCCGCCGCCTCCGCCGGCGACTGCGGTCGAACCCGAACCGCCGCCACCGCCTCCCCCGCCGCCTGCCCCCGAGCCCGAACCCGAGCCGGTCCCGCCGCCGACCACCGAGGCGGCCGAGGATGCGCGCCTGCACGCCGAGGCCGAACAGCCGCCGGCCATGAGCGCGTTCGACGAGATGCTGGCCAAGGCGGTGGCGCCGCCGCCGCGGCCCGCCAAGCCGCCCAGGCCCCCCGTGTTCAAGCGCCTTGCGGCCGTGGCGGGCTGGGTGCTGCTGGTGCTCGTGGTCGGCGGCCTGGCCGCCGCCGCCTGGGAGCGCGACGTGGTGATGAACGCGTTCCCGAAGACCAAGCCCGTTTACGCCTTCCTCGGCTTCGAGCTCCCGCCGCCGGGCGAGGGCCTGCGCCTCACCAACGTCAATTCGACGCGCACCACGACCGACGGCGTGCCGGTGCTCGTGATCGAAGGCAAGGTCACCAATACCAGCGACGGCCCGCGCGACGTGCCGCCGATGCGCGGCTCCTTGCGCGATACCAAGGACCAGGAGCTGCAATCCTGGACGTTCAAGGCCGACACCGCCAAGCTCGCCGCGGGCGAGACCACCTCGTTCAAGACCGAGGTCCAGAAGCCGTCGCCGCAGGCGACCGGTCTGTCGATCAGCTTCAGCGCTGAAACGAAGTGATGGTCTCTTAATCCGTCATGCCCGGACTTGTTCCGGGCATCCACGCCACCTCGCTCAGAAGCGCTTGAGCAGCCTGTCGATATAGTCGCGCTCGATCTGCGGGCGGAAGCGCTCGCCGGCGCGGCGCAGGAGCTCGTCGAGGATCTCGCGCGAGCGCTGGATCTCGCTGGCCTCGGGGATGTTCACGTCGCGGCCGTCGAGCCCGCCCAGGCCGTTGAGCGGCCGGCCGGCCGGGTCGCGGTTGGCCTGGTTGGGCGCGTTGTCGCCGAACTGGTCGGCCTCGCCTTCGCCCTGGCCGTTCTGCTCGGCCATCTGCTGCGCGAGGTCGCGGGCCGCGGCGCGCAGCTGATCGAGCGCGTTCATCTGCGGGCGCAGCGCGCGCCCGGGTGCGCCTTCCTGCAGCGCCTGGCCCGAATCGCGCATCGAGCGCTCGGCGCGGCCGAGCGCATCGGGGATGTTGCCCATCTTCTCGCCGAGCTGGCGCATCATCTCGCCGAGCTGGCGGCGCAGCGCCTCCTGCTCGCCCGAGCCTTCGCCGCTCGCGTCGCCCTCCTGCTGGTCGTCCCCCTCCTGGCCTTGCATGCCCTGCTGCCCCTGCTGACCGCGCTGGCCCGGCATCATCTGCTGCATGCCGGGCATTCCCGGCATGCCGGGGCGGCCCTGCTGGGAGCGGCGGAAGGTCTTGTCGAGCAGATTCTGCTGCTTCTGCATCAGCTGCTGCAGCTGCGACATCATCTGCTGGCCTTGGCTGCCGCCCTGCTGCTGGCCCATCATCGGCCGGCCGGCGCGCAAATTCTCGAGCAGGTCCTGCAGTTGCGAGAGCAGCTGCCGCGCCGCGTCGCGGGCGCCGGTGCGCGCCAGCTCGCGCGCCCGGTCGAGCAGCTTCTGCAGGTCGAGGCTGTTGAGCTGTCGCGTGTTCGGATTCATCGGCTGCATCTGGTCGGGATGCTGCCGGGCGTTCTCCATCATCGCCTGCAGATAACGGTCGATCGCCTGCTGCAGCTGCTGCATCAGACGCTCGATCTCCTGGTCGGGCGCGTTGCGGGCCAGCGCATCCTGGAGCTTCTGCTGCAAGGCGCGGAGGTCGCGCTCGGAGACCGAGAGATTGCCGTCCTCGACGCGCAACGCCGTGTCCCAGAGGAGCGCCTGCACCGCCTCGGCGCCTTCCGGCGTTTCGTCGCGGCCGAGCCGGGCGGCGGCGGTGGTGAGCGCCAGGAACACGACGCTGTCGTCGTTGTACTGCTTGGGCACGCCCGCGATCGCCGACAGCGCATCGCTGACCAGCGCCCGCTGCCCCGGATCGGCCACCAGCACCTTGCGTTCCGCGATGATCGCGCGAGCGACCGGGTTCTGGAACGCGCGCTCCGGGAGGGTCATCGACACCTCGGGCGAATCGCCGGTCTGGCCGGCGGCGTCGGTGGCGTGGAGCTGGATCGCGACCGGCAGCCCCGCCCACGGATGCGCGGTCAGGTCCTGATACGTCGAGCCGGTCGCGTCCTTGGCGTTCTGGCCGGGCAGGGTGAGGGGTATTGCGATCGGCTGGCCGGGTGCGCCTGCGGGCACGTTGCCCTGCCGCTTGATCGTCGCGTTGACCGAGGCGAGGCCGTAATCGTCGTGCGCCTTGTACTCGAGGCGCAGCGCCGCGCGCTGGCTCGCCGACGGCTTCTTGGCGAAGTCGATCGTGGGCGGCTGGTCGACGATGATCTTGAGCGGCCAGGCGCCCAGCGTGGTGCGGCCCTGCTTGATCGTGAGCTGGCTGCCGGCGTTCAAGGTCGTGCCGACGCGCCAGGTGGGCGCGCTCTCGTTCGAGTCGCGGTTCTCGATCGCTTTGAACTCGGTGTCCTGTTTGTCGAGGATGAGATGCGGCGTCCCCGAGCCGCCGGTCACCTGCGCGAGCAGCGCGCTGCCGGCCGGCACCGCCACCACCTGCGGGGCGGCATTGGGCTCACCCTTTGCGCCCTCGGGCTCGTTCGCGGCGTGCGGCAGCAGCGGCGGCAGCCCCGTATAAGCGGGGGGCGTGATCCACAAATCGAGCGCTCCGGGCGGCACCGGCGGCGTGCCCGAGCCGGGCACGAGGGCGCGCGCGAAGCGTCCGCCGATGTCGGAGCCGGCGGCGCTCACGCCGACGATCAGGAGCAGGATCAGGGCCGCGCGCAGCGCCAAGGGGTCGCGCGCCGGCAGGCCGGGCGAGGGCCAGCCCACGCGCACGGATTTGAGGGCGGCGCGTACGCGCGCGCGATGCGCCTCCCACAGCGAGCGGGCAATGGGATCGTTGGCGCCGCCCGCGAGCTGGTCGCGCAGCGCGAACAGCGGACGGTGCTGCATGCCGCTTGCGAGTTCGAGGCGGCGGCGTCCGGCATCGAGCGCGGGCAGCGAGAACACGGCGCGGGCGCGCCACACCGACCAGCCGATGCCGCCCGCAAAGCCGGCCAGCAGCAGCGCGTGCAGCCACGCCGGCAAGGCCGGCAGAAGGTCAAACAGGGCGAAGACCGCGAACAGCCCGACGAGCGCCACCGCCGGCCACAGCGCCAGCCACAGCCGCTCCCACGCGAGCGCCATCCGCGCCAGTCGCAGACGTCCGGCCAGCGGATCGTCCGCTGTAAGGGCGGGGTCGGGCTCAGGCGAGCGGAGTGGTGTCTGCATCCGGTCCTTCGGTGAAGACGTAACGATTGTGCCCGATCTTGGCTCCGCGGTCCACGCGGAGCCTGCGTCAAATATTTGTGCGGACAGGCTTAATTTTCACCGCCGGCGCGGACTTTTTTTCGCTGTGCGGCGCGTGGGACGATGGCCGGCGCGCGGCCGCGCCTTGGCCCATCCGGCCGGCAAATGATCCATTGCGATCAAGTCTTTGTAGGACTGCCGCGGCCGGATCACGGTGTGACGGGCGCCGTCGACCAGGATCTCAGGGGCCAGCGGGCGGGTGTTGTAGGTCGAGGACATGACCGCACCGTAGGCACCCGCCATGCCGATCGCGACGAGATCGCCGTCGGCGAGCGGGGGCAGCGCCCGATCCACGGCGATGATGTCGCCGGATTCGCACACCGGACCCACGACGTCGACCGTGGCGAGGTTGGCGCCCGCACGCGGCTGGGCGACCGGGATCACCGGCTGGTGCGCCTCGTACAGCGCTGGCCGGATCAGATCGGTCATCGCCGCATCGATGATCGCAAAGCGCTTCTCGGCCCCTTCCTTCATGTAGATCACGCGCGACAGAAGGATGCCCGCCTCGGCCACGAGATAACGACCCGGCTCGAGCACCACGTGCACCGGCAGTCCGTCGACCGCCGCGCGCACCGCGCCCGCATAGCTCGCAAGTTCGGGCGGGGTCTCGCTGTCGTAAACGACCCCCAGGCCGCCGCCCATGTCGAAGCGGCGGATGCGGTGTCCGGCGGCCAGCAGCTCGCGCGCCAGTTCCGCCATGCGCGCAAACGCGGCCGCGAACGGTTCGACGGTCGTGATCTGCGAGCCGATATGCACCGCGAGCCCCGCGAGGTCGAGGCTGGGCAGGCTCGCGGCGAGCTTTGCCAGCTCGCGGGCGCGCGGGATCTCGATGCCGAATTTGTTTTCGTGCTTGCCGGTGGCGATCTTCTCGTGCGTCAGCGCATCCACGTCGGGGTTGATGCGCAGCGCCACGGGTGCGCGCCGCTTCATCCGGCCGGCGACCTGGGCGAGCAGCCGGAGCTCGTTCTCGGACTCGACGTTGAACTGCAGGATGCCTGCCTTGAGACCGGCCGCGAGCTCCGCTTCGGTCTTGCCGACGCCGGCGAACACGATCTTCCGGGGCGGCACCCCGGCGGCGAGGGCCCGCAGCAATTCGCCCTGCGACACCACGTCGGCGCCGGCACCGAGTCGCGCAAAGGTCGCGATGATGGCCTGGTTCGAGTTCGCCTTCACCGAGTAGCACACTGTCGCATCGAGACCCGCGAACGCGGCCGCGAAGGCCCGGTAGCGCGTGGCCAGCGCTGCGTGCGAGTAGACATAGGCCGGCGTGCCGACGGCGTCGGCCAGCTTGTCGAGGCGCAATTCTTCGGCGTGCAGCACGCCGCGCCTGTAGTGGAACCCGCTCATTGCGGCTTGCCGTCGGATGGCGGAGTGGGCGTGGCCGGCTCGGCTTGCGGCTGGTCGGACGACTGAGCGGGCTTGGCCGGCTCCGTCGACGGAGTGGCGCTCGATTTCTTCTTCTGCCCTTTCGGCGGTGTCGGCTGCGGCGGATGCTCGCGCGCGTATTCTTCCTTCTGGGCGCAGGCCTGTTTGGCGTCTTCGTCCATCGGATAGCGGCGCGGATAGCAGGGGTCAACGTCGTAAGGCGGCAGCGGCGCTCCCTTGCGGCCGCAGGCGGCGAGCGCGAGTGCCGCACTTCCCGCAAGGAGGCGCAGTGCTGCGCGGCGAGTCGAGCGGAGCGGCGGCATGGGCTCGCGGCGGCGGATCAGAGGAAGCGCCGGCGTGCGGCGCGCGCCGCCCGCCGCACGTTGCCGGGTGCCGTGCCGCCGAGGCTCTTGCGGCTTGCCACCGAGCGCTCGACGGCGAGCACCGAATAGACGCCACGGTCGATGCGGCGGTCGATCGCCCGGAGCTCGGCGAGACTCAACTCCTCGAGCCCGCATGTCTTCGATTCGGCGAGCCGCACCGCGCGGCCGGTGACGTGATGCGCCTCGCGGAAGGCGAGGCCCTTCGCCCGCACGAGCCAGTCGGCAAGGTCTGTGGCGGTGGAGAAGCCGCGCGCGGCCGCGTCGCGCATCGCCGCCGCGTCCACCGCGAGGTCGCCGATCATGCCGGTGGTGGCGGCGAGCGACAGCTCGAGCGCGTCGGCCGCGGCAAAGACCCGCTCCTTGTCCTCCTGCATGTCCTTCGAATAGGCGAGCGGCAGCCCCTTCATCACGACCGAGAGCCCGACGAGCGAGCCCAGGAGCCGCCCCGCCTTGGCGCGCACGAGCTCGGCTGCGTCGGGATTGCGCTTCTGCGGCATGATCGAGCTGCCGGTCGTGAATTTGTCGGACAGCCGGATGAAGCCGAACAGCGGGCTGGTCCACAGCACGAGCTCCTCGGCGAGGCGCGACAGATGCAGGCTTGCGATCGCCGCCGCCGCCAGGAACTCGAGCGCGAAGTCGCGCGCCGACACGGCGTCCAGCGAGTTCGCCATCGGCCGGTCGAAGCCGAGTGCGGCCGCCGTCGACGCGCGGTCGATCGGAAACGACGTACCGGCGAGGGCGGCCGCACCCAAGGGAGATTCGTTCGTCCGCTTGCGGCAATCGGCAAAGCGGCCGCGGTCGCGGCCGAACATCTCGACATAGGCGAGGAGGTGGTGGCCGAACGTGACCGGCTGCGCCGGCTGCAGGTGCGTGAAGCCCGGCATGATGGTCGCGGCATGCTGCTCGGCGCGCCCGATCAGCGTCCGCTGCAGCTCCTTGAGCTGCCCGTCGAGCGCGTCGATCGCATCGCGCACCCACAGGCGGAAATCGGTCGCCACCTGGTCGTTGCGCGAACGCGCAGTGTGCAGCCGGCCGGCGGCGGGTCCGATCAGCTCGGCGAGGCGGGCCTCCACGTTCATGTGGATGTCTTCGAGGGCCGCCTGGAACCGGAACGTGCCGGCTTCGATCTCATCAAGGATGCGCGTGAGCCCACGCCGGATCGCCGCCCCGTCCTTGGGCGAGATGATCTTCCGGCGCTGCAGCATGTCCGCATGCGCGAGCGAGGCGCGGATGTCCTGCGCATAGAGCCGCTTGTCGACGTCGATCGAGGCGTTGATGGCGGCAAGCGCCCCCGCCGGCCCGGCGGCAAAGCGCCCGCCCCACATCTTGTTGGCCGTGTTCGCACGCGTGGCCGCGGCTCGGCTCAATAGAGCTTTGGCGCGGCGCGGGGTGCGGGAACGGGACGAGGCGGGCATTGTCGGGACGCGGGTGGGTTGTGGGATACGCCGGCATGGCCAAGGCCGGCCGGCGGTCCTATGTTATAGAATACGCTCATGCGGGAAACACGTATGATTCGCAACATTTTTTCGGGTTCGACCCGCCGCCGCGTGCTGCTCTCGGCCATCTTCGCCGTGGCCGTGGCCGGCAGTGCGGCCGCCGCCCTCGTTATCGCCGAGGGGGGCCTGTCCGGCGCCCAGCCGCCGGCGTTCCGCGGCGGTCTTGGCGCCTTCAAGCCGGAAAGTCCGGCGCGCGCGGCGCCAGAGATCGCGTTCACCGACGCGGCCGGGCGCCCGCTGTCGCTTGCCGATTTCCGCGGCAAGACGGTGCTCCTCAATTTCTGGGCGACGTGGTGCGCGCCGTGCGTGAAGGAGATGCCCTCGCTCGACCGCCTGCAGCAGCGCCTGGGCAGCGACCGCTTCGTGGTGGTCGCCATCTCGATCGACCGCGAGGGGCTCGATGTCGTCCGTCCGTTCCTGGCGCAGACGCAGATCCAGAGCCTCGCGACTTACGTCGATCCCAAGGGCGCTTCGATGCGCGCCTTCGGCGTCCGCGGCCTGCCGACCACGTTCGTGATCGACCGCACCGGGCGAGAGGCCGGACATATCGAAGGCCAGGCGGCGTGGGACACGCCGCAGGCCGAAGCCCTGATCCGCTATTATCTCGGGCCCGCTGCGCCGCAGATGGACCGTGCCGGGCTCGCGCACTGATGCGCACCGAGCTGGTGACGATCCCGACCGACACGTTGCCGCTCGACGGCGCGTTGCACACGCCCGAGAACCGGCCGGTGCGGGGGGCCGTGCTGCTGTTCCACGGCAACACCATGAACTTCTACGTGGGTGCGCCGCGTTTCCTGCCGCCGGTCCTGACCGAGCTCGGGTTCGTGTGCCTCGCCTTCAACCGCCGCGGCCATGACATCCTCAGCATCCGCGACAGCCGGGCGGCCGAGGGTGCGGCCTTCCAGCTCACGCGCGAATCGATCGCAGACAACCGCATCGCGGCCGAGTGGATGGCGGCTCGCGGCTTCGATCATCCTGTGATCATCGGCCACAGCAACGGCGGCATGCTCGCCGTCCAGCACGTGGCCGATCATCCGCGGACACCGGCGCTGGTGCTGCTGTCGGCGCATCGCGGCGGCAAGGACCAGGTGCCGGCGAGCTGCAAGGCCGGCCTGTTCGCCGGCGACCGCCTCGAGGAGCTGACCGCCGAGGCCAAGGCCCTGGTGAAGGCCGGCCGCGGCAAGCAGCTGCTATTGATGCCCGGCTGGTGGTACGTGATCACGGCCGAGAGCTTCCTCGACCGCCTGTCGGAGATGCCGGACGTGCTGGCGCTGGCACCCAAGATAAAATGCCCGGTGCTCTATATCCGCGGCGATCAGGAATCGGCGCAGCAATATCCGGCGGAAGACTTCCAACGGCGCGCCGGGGGCACGTGCGATGTCGAGATCGTGCCGGATTGCGACCATTTCTATGTCGGGCGCGAAGCCGCGATCGCCGGGCTGGTCAGCGCGTGGTTCAAGCGGACGTTGACGGTGTGATCTAGGCGTTCGCCGGTTCGGGGAACCACACGATCGTCAGGTCGCCGGGCACGCGAAACCCGAGTTCGCGCAGGCTGCGCATGGCGGCCCCCGCCGTGGCCGCATCGGGACACACCAGGCCGGTCGGATAGCGCGTGCCGCGGAACACGCCGAAGAAGGCGCGGTCGAGATCCTTGCCGATATCGATCAGCCGCGCGGGCGGCAGCTGTGCCGCCGAAAGTGCAGCGCACAGATCGCGCAAATGGTCCGCCGCCGGACCGTCGTCGCCCACATGCGGGGCTATGACCGCAAGCCTTCGGTGCCCGGCATCGATCAAGGAGGCGGCCATCTGCCGCGCCGAGACGACGGTGCCGGTGGCCAGCAACGGGTGGGCCGAAGATTCCCAGCGACTCGACGAGCCATCCATGACGAAAGTCTGGGAGCCGTCGATGACGGTTTCGAGTCAGCCGGGTGAATCTTCGGGGACGGAGAACCCCCCAGCCCCAGAATCTTCTCATGGTCGTTGAACGCGCCGCGCATCGTCCGCGCCGACGACGTGAACGCGTTCATCGTCCGCGATCATGGTCTTGACGGCACGGGGCGACAAGGCCCAATTGTCCATATGCATCGATGGGTTGCGCTCCTGGCACTCTGTGTCGTCGGGCCGGCTTCGGCGTGGGCCGAGCCGCTCGTCGGCGACAAGCCGCAGCCGGTCGACGAGGTGTTCCTGCCCGATCCGCCGGGCGTGAAGGCCGAGACGTTCGTCGACAATCTCGATACGCCGTGGTCCCTCGTCTTCCTTCCCGACGGCCGCGGCCTCGTTTCCGAGCGGCCGGGCCGCATCCGGATCATCGAGCACGGGCATGCGCTGCCGCTCACGCAAGTCGAGTCGGTGCAGAGCGGCGAGGGCGGGCTGCTGGGCCTTGCCGTGCATCCGCGCTTTCCGGCCGCGCCCTACATCTACGCGATGCATACGCTGAGCGACGGCAGCGGCGTGACCAACCGCATCGTCCGGCTCGTGTTCGACGGGCAGTCGGCGCGCTTCGACCGAGTGATCCTCGCCGGCATTCCGGGCGGGCACGTGCACAACGGCGGACGCATCGCCTTCGGCCCCGACGGCTATCTCTATATCGGCACCGGCGAGACCTTTCACGCGGAGCTGGCCCAGGACATGAAAAGCCTGGGCGGCAAAGTGCTGCGCATCACCGACGAGGGTGCGATCCCGGGCGACAACCCGTTTCCCGGCTCGCCGATCTATACGCTCGGCAACCGCAACGTGGAGGGCCTGGCGTGGGATCCGGCGACCGGCCAGCTCTTCGAATCGGAGCACGGGCCCTCGGGCGAGTTCGGCCTGCACGCGTGGGATGAGATCAACGTGATCCGCGCCGGCGGCAATTACGGCTGGCCGCGCGTGGTGGGTGCCGCGCACAAGCCCGAGTACGTCGATCCGATCGTCGCCTGGCCCGGCTCGTCGGTCCCGCCGGGGGGCATCGCGTTCTGGAAAGGCGACCTGTACGTCCCGAGCCTGCGCAGCCAGGCGCTCATCCGCATCCATGTCGAGAAGCAAGGCGAGACGTGGCGCGCGGACGGCATCTATCGGTGGTTCGCGTTCAACCACAACGACGGGCGGTTCGGCCGCCTGCGCGCGGCGGTGGTTGGGCCCGACTCCGCCCTCTACGTGCTGACGAGCAACCGGGACGGCCGCGGCGAGCCGCGGCCGGGTGACGACCGCATTCTGCGCATCACGAACGTGCCGGTCGGCGGCGGCGCCCGCTAGCCTGAGGGCCCGCGGCCGCATCCCTTGGCCGCGCGCGGGCGCCGCGGTATGACTTGCTCAAGGACTGGGATCGCTGAGAACGGCGGGTCGGGAGCGGGTTTGGAGCTACGGCAGCGAATCTACGATCTTCTCGATGAGGAGAACCACAGCCATTCGGCACGGCGCATGCGCGCGGTCGAGGTGGGCCTCATCCTGGTCGGCATCGCCGCGGTGGCGATCGGGACCGTCGATGAGATCAGCGATGCGACACGCGCGATCGCGGAGGGCCTGACCGGACTCGTCGCGATCGTCTATTTCGTCGAGTACTGCATCAGGCTGTGGGTGGCGCCCGAGCATCCGCACAGCCACGAGGTGGCACCGGGGCGCGTCCGTTTGCGCTGGGCGCTGTCGGCCGAGGGGCTGATCGATCTCCTGGCTGTCGGTCCTGCGGTCACCATGGTGACCGGCGGTATCGCCCCGGGCAGCGACTTCGCAGCGGTGTTCGTGCTCCTCTGGGTGCTGAAGCTCGCCACGCATGCCCCGGGGGTCGAGCTGATCGCGCGGGTGGTGCGCAACGAGCGCACGGCCCTCACCGCGGTCATGGTCCTGTTCGTGGTCACCCTGCTTGCCGCGGCGACGCTGGCCCACTTCGCCGAGGGACCGACCCAGCCCGACCAGTTCGGCAGCATCCCGTCGGCCTTGTGGTGGGCGATCGTCACGCTCACCACCACGGGCTACGGGGACGTGGTGCCCAAGACCCCGCTCGGCCGCATGCTGGGCGGAGCGCTCATGATCTGCGGCATCGGCGTGCTCGCGTTGCTCGCCGGTATCCTCGCGACCGGCTTCTCCGAGGAGGTGAAGCGTCGCGAGTTCGTGCGCGTGTGGGAGCTGGTGGCGAAGGTGCCGTTTTTCGCCGATGTCGGGGCGGTCGCGATCTCCGACATCGTGGCCCGGCTGCGCTCGCGCAACTATCCGGCGAACGCGGTCATCGTCCGCCGCGGCGGCCCGGGCGATGCGATGTATTTCATCGTCTCGGGCGAGGTCGAGGTGCGGATCGGCGCCACGCCGATCATGCTGCGCGACGGCGCCTTCTTCGGCGAGATGGCGCTGCTCGACCGCAGGCCGCGCTCGGCGGACATCGTCTCCGTCTCGCCGTGCACCCTGCTCGTGCTCAACGTGGCCGATTTCTACCAGATCGCCGGCCAGCAGCCGACGCTCGTGGCGGCCATCGAAGCCGAAGCCCAGCGCCGGCACGCGGCCAACATCGCCGCCCGCGAGGGTGCCAAGACTTAGTTCCGTGCGCCTCGCGCGTAGCCGATCAGACTCAGCGCGTCGGGACCGGCTTCTCGGTGCTGTAGTCGTAGAAGCCGCGCTTGGTCTTGCGGCCGAGCCAGCCGGCTTCGACGTACTTCACGAGCAAGGGGCAGGGCCGGTACTTGGAATCGGCGAGCCCGTCATAGAGCACGTGCATGACCGAGAGGCAGGTGTCGAGGCCGATGAAATCCGCGAGCTCCAGCGGTCCCATCGGGTGGTTGGCGCCGAGCCGCATGGCGGTGTCGATCGATTCGACGTTGCCCACGCCCTCGTACAGCGTGTAGACGGCCTCGTTGATCATCGGCAGCAGGATTCGGTTGACGATGAAGGCGGGGAAGTCCTCGGCCACCGCGGTCGTCTTGCCGAGCTTGGTCGCGAGATCGCGGACCGACTTGAAGGTCGCCTCGTCGGTCGCGATGCCGCGGATGAGCTCGACGAGCTGCATCACCGGCACCGGGTTCATGAAATGCATGCCGATGAACTTCGCCGGCCGGTCGGTCGCCGCGGCAAGCCGGGTGATCGAGATCGACGACGTGTTGGAGGCGAGCAGGGCCTCGGGCTTCAGGACCGGGCACAGCTTCTTGTAGATCTCGCGCTTGATCGCTTCGTTCTCGGTCGCGGCCTCGATGACGAGGTCGCAGTCCTTGAACACGCCGTAGTCGTCCGACGTGGCGATGCGCTTCATGGCCGCCGCCTTGGCGTCGGCCGTGATCTGGTTGCGCTTGATCTGGCGGTCCATGTTGCCGCCGATATTGGCGAGCGCCTTCGGCAGCATGTCCGCATTCGCATCCAGGAGCTTCACGTCGAGCCCGGCGAGCGCACAGACATGGCTGATGCCGCTGCCCATTTGACCTGCGCCGACGATGCCGATGGTTTTCATGCTGGTCTCTCCACGGTTCGCAACGAGCGGCCTTCCGTCCCTTTTGCCATCAACGCTTGGACGGGAGGGCCGCGGTCAGCTCGGGAACGATTTTGAACAGGTCGCCGACGATCCCGTAATCGGCGACCTGGAAGATCGGTGCTTCCTCGTCCTTGTTGATGGCGACGATGACCTTCGAATCCTTCATGCCGGCCAGGTGCTGGATCGCACCGGAGATGCCGACCGCGATGTAGAGGTCGGGGGCGACGATCTTGCCGGTCTGGCCAACCTGGTAGTCGTTGGCGACGAAGCCCGCGTCGACCGCGGCGCGCGAAGCGCCGACCGCGGCACCCAGCTTGTCGGCGAGCGCCTCCAGGATCTTGAAATTGTCGCCCGAGCCCATGCCGCGCCCGCCCGACACGACGATGCGCGCCGCCGTGAGCTCCGGGCGCTCGGATTTCGAGAGCTCCTGGCGGACGAACTTCGACTGTCCCGGATCGGCCGCGGCTTCGGCCACCGCCTCGACCGGCGCATTGCCGCCGGCGGGGGCGGCGGGGAAGGCCGTACCGCGCACGGTCACCACCTTGATCTTGTCCTTCGACTGAACGGTGGCGAGCGCGTTGCCGGCATAGATCGGCCGGACGAAGGTGTCCGGCGCTTCCACGCCCACGATGTCGGAGATCTGCGCCACATCGAGCAGAGCGGCGACGCGCGGCATCAGGTTCTTGCCGAAGGTGCTGGCGGGCGCCAGCACGTGGCCGTACGCGGCGGCGAGCTTCGCGATCAGCGGCGCCAGCGCCTCGGGCAGCTGATGCGCGTAGGCGGCGTTGTCGGCCAGCAGGACCTTCACCACGCCGGTGATCTTGGCCACGGCCTCGGCGGCACCGCGGCAGCCGGCACCTGCGACCAGGACCGAGATGTCTCCACCGATCTTGGCCGCAGCGTTGATCGTATTCAGCGTGGAGGGCTTGAGGCCGCCGGCATCGTGCTCGGCGATGACGAGGATGCTCATCAGATGACTTTCGCTTCGTTCTTGAGCTTATCGACCAGTGCCGCCACGTCGGGGACCTTGACGCCGGCGCTGCGCTTGGCGGGCTCGGTGACCTTGAGCGTGGCGATGCGCGGCGCCGGGTCGACCCCGAGCGCTTCGGGTGTCACCGTCTCGATGGGCTTCTTCTTGGCCTTCATGATGTTGGGCAGCGAGGCGTAGCGCGGCTCATTGAGCCTGAGGTCGGTGGTGACCACCGCCGGCAGCTTGATCTCCACCGTCTCGAGGCCCCCGTCGACCTCGCGCGTCACTTCGAGCGCATCTGCGGCCGGCACCAGCTTGGAAGCGAAGGTGCCCTGAGGCCAGCCGAGGAGGGCGGCCAGCATCTGGCCCGTCTGGTTGCAGTCGTCGTCGATCGCCTGCTTGCCGAGGATGACGAGCTTCGGCTGCTCCTTGGCCACGATCGCCTTGAGCAGCTTGGCGACCGCCAGCGGCTGCAGCTCGGCATCGGTCTGCACCAGGATGCCGCGGTCGGCCCCCATGGCGAGTGCGGTGCGGATCGTCTCCTGGCACTGAAGCGGGCCCATGGAGACGGCGATGATCTCGGTTGCCGTCCCTTTTTCCTTGAGGCGGATCGCCTCTTCGACACCGATCTCGTCGAACGGGTTCATCGACATCTTGACGTTGGCCGTCTCCACACCGCTGTGGTCGGCTTTCACCCGGACCTTGACGTTGTAATCGACGACGCGTTTGACCGCGACCAGGACCTTCATCCGCGTTTCCGTCCATTGCCTTGAGGGGCCGCCGGGGAGTCCGGCCGGCTGATGCGCTGCCTCAGAAATCGACGCGGGGCGCCGAATTTCAAGGCGTTTTCGCAATGCAACATTAGGGCGGGCGGCCCGACCGAGTCAATTTCCCGAATGACGGGCGCGGTTAACGATTCTGTCCGGGGACCCACAGCACGTCGCGCTTGCCGTCGTCGTTGAGATGACGCGCGAGCACGAACAGATGGTCGGAAACGCGGTTGGCGTAAGTGAGTGCCAGCTTGTTGATGGTCTCGCGGGTCGCAAGCTCGCTGATCAGGCGCTCGGCCCGCCGGATGACCGTGCGCGCAAGATGAAGATGTGCCGCGGCCGCAGTGCCGCCCGGCAGCACGAACGAATTGAGCGGCGCCAGCTTCTCGTTCATCGCATCGATCTCGCGCTCCAGCCGGTCGATCTGCGCCTGGACGATGCGCAGCGGCGGGCGCGCGGGCTTGGGGGTCTCGGGCACGCAGAGATCGGCCCCGAGGTCGAACAGGTCGTTCTGGATGCGCGCCAGCATCTCGTCCGCGGGCCCCGTGGTGTGCAGCCGCGCCAGCCCCACCGCCGCATTCGCCTCGTCGACCGTGCCGTAGGCGGCGACTCGCAGGTCGTGCTTGGGCACGCGCGCCCCGCCGCCGAGCGAGGTCTCGCCCGCATCGCCGCCGCGCGTGTAGATCTTGGTGAGCCGCACCATCACGAAAACTGCGTGAGCAGGATGTAGGCCATGAACAGCGCGATGGTCACCGCCTGCAGGATGACGCGCAGGCGCATCAGCTTGTTGCCGTAGCGCTGATTGAACGCCCCGCCTTTGGTCATGCTGACGAGGCCGGTGAACAGAGTGGCCACGACCGCCAGCAGGCACAGGCCGATGAGATAGGGAAGCACGGCTACGAGAATATCCATGCCGCCACTATAGGCGGGCGCGCTGCACCCGAGAAAGGGCCAACAGTCAGGGCGGCACCGGCGGGCCGGGCGGCACCGGCACGAACGTCCGGTAGTGATCGACGGTCACGAAGTACAGACCGTCATCCGACCAGATGAGGCGATGCGTGCCACGGCGGCCGCAATGCTCATCGAGGTCGGCCTCGCGCCAGCGCCGCCCCGCCGCCTCCGGCAGCCCGCGCGCCCGGTCGCGGAAGCGGTCGCCGCCGATCGCATCGCCGGGCGCCACACGGCACAGATCGCCGCCGGGACGCCAGCCCAGCCGCTCGGCGCGGCGCTTGCTCACGTAGTTGGGCGGCAGATGGCCGCTCGTACGCAAGGCTTCGACCGTGGCCGCGAATCCGTCGACGTCGGAGAGTCCGACCCGCGCCGCGAACTGCCGCAGATCCGCGTCCGCGGCCACGGCCGGGCCGGCGCACACGATCAGCGCAAGGGCGAGGGCTCTGAGGCGCCTAGGCAGGGGGACGCTCATGGCGTATCTATGCCCGGTTCCGCCCCGGCGCGGAACCGGGTGCATCCCCTCTCGTTCTAGCGGCATGTCCTTTCTCGACCGCATCGCCGAATGCAATCTGTGGAACCCGGACAATTTCCGGTGGTTCGTGGTCGACGGCTGCCGCGTGGGACGCGTGCGCCAGGCGCTGGTGCCGCGGCTTGCCGAGTTCGGCCGGGTGTTCGACATCGAAGACGACGCGGTCACGTTGAACCCGGGCCTTGCGACCTTCGCCGCGCGCACGAGCGAGATGGAGCGCGTGATCAAGGCGCTGGTCGACGACAAGATCGTCGAGGGGTGGCGCGGGGAGAACTATGCGGTGACGCGCAGCTTCGGCGAGCCGCCGTTCCTGCAGATGGAGCGGGCGGCGATCCCGCATTTCGGCGTGCGTGCCTTCGGCGTGCATCTGAACGGCTTCGTGCGCGGCGCCAGCGGCATCCGCATGTGGGTCGGCCGTCGCGCCAAGGACAAGCACACCTATCCCGACATGCTCGACAACATGGTCGCGGGCGGCCAGCCGATCGGCATCAGCCTGCGCGACAATCTCATCAAGGAATGCGCCGAGGAGGCGAACATCCCGCGCGAGATCGCGGTGCGCGCGGTGTCGGTCGGCGCCATCACCTATTGCATGGAAGCGCCCGACGGTCTCAAGCCCGACGTCCAGTTCTGCTACGACCTCGAGCTGCCGGCGGACTTCACCCCGCGCAACACCGACGGCGAGATCGCCGAGTTCTATCTGTGGCCGCTGGAGCAGGTGGCCGAGGTCGTGCGCGACACGCGCGAGTTCAAGTTCAACTGCAACCTCGTCGTCATCGATTTCCTGGTGCGCCACGGCGTGATCCCGCCGGACCATCCCGACTACGTCGCGATCTGCCAGGGCTTGCGCCGCTGAAGGTGGGACGAGGGCGACGGATGGCCAGGTTGACTTTTGCGGCGCGCTCTTGAATACCCGTGTCACCATCGCCCGAAAGCCGCCCGAGCCCCCATGCCGATTGCTTATCGTTTTTATGTCATGGGCGACGGCGATCGCATCCTCGCCAACGAGCTGATGAGCTTCGCCGACGACACCGCGGCCCATAGCCGGGGGAAGGCGCTGCTCGCGAAGACGACGGGCGCCAAGGCCGTCGAAGTGTGGGAACGCGCGCGCCTCGTCGACCGGCTCGAGTAAGGGACCGATCAGCGCAGGCCGTAGCGCTGGAGCTCGGCGCCGAGCCGGCCGGTCGCGAACAACGCCAGCATGCGGATATCGCTGTAGAGCGACCATACAGGATAGGTGAACGTGGCCGGCCGGTTGCGTTCGATCGTGGCGTGCGCGAGCCAGGCGGGCGCATAACCGGCGACGACGGCGATCGCGAACCAGCGCCAGTCGAACGTCGCCGCAGCCACCGCCACGAGCACGAGGGCCATCGTGGTGCCGAGCAAATGCAGGCAGCGCGTGGCCGGCCGGCGGTGCTCGCCCAGATAATATGGCCAGAACTCGGCGTAGCTGCGCGGACCGCCCGTCACCGCGTCGCGGCGGCGATCGCCATCAGCCGCACCTCTTCCGCCGAGTGTCCCGCCTCGCGCAGCGACTTGAGGCTCGGCGCCTGCGCGGTCTTGGACAGCTTCTGGCCGTCGCTGCCGAAGATCAGCTTGTGGTGATGATATTCGGGCGTCTTGAGGCCGAGCAGGGCCTGCAGCAGCCGGTGCACATGCGTGGCGGCGAACAGATCCGCACCTCGCGTGACCAGGGTGACGCCTTGCGCGTGGTCGTCGAGCGTGGCCGCGAGGTGATAGCTGGTCGGCACGTCCTTGCGCGCCAGCACCACGTCGCCCAGAATCTCGGGCGTCGCCCGGATGCGCCCCTGGCGGTGGTCGCGGAAGAAGATCTCGCCGGCCGCGGCATTCGCCTTGGCGACGTCGAGCCGCAGCGCGTAAGGTTCGCCGGCCGCCTGGCGCGCCGTCCGCTCGCCCGGATCGAGAGCCCGGCACAGCCCCGGATAGAGCGGCCCGTCCGGCCCGTGCGCCGCTCCGGCGCGCGCGATCTCGGCCCGGATCTCGGCACGGGTGCAGAAGCAGGGATAGAGGAACCCCGCGCGGCTGAGCCGGTCGATCGCCTCCTCATATTCGGCGAGGTGCTCGGACTGGCGGCGCACCGGCGTCTCCCAGGTGAACCCCAGCCACTGGAGGTCCTCGGTGATGCCGGCCTCGAACTCGGGCTTGCAGCGCAAGGCGTCGATGTCCTCGATCCGCAGCAAGAACCGGCCCTTGGCCGCCCGGGCTTCCTGGCGCGCAAACATGGCGGCATAGGCATGGCCCAGATGCAGCCGCCCGGTGGGCGAGGGGGCGAAGCGGGTCACTTGCGTCATGAGCGGATCGGGGCTGCGGACGGGTGGGGCATGGACTGATGACAATATAGGGATGACGCGTTACGACTGCGCCCTCTCTCGCCTGGGATATCGGAATGTCCGACCTTTTTGCGCTCGATGGTCCAAGGTTCGGTCCGGCCGCCGGCGGCAAGCCGGGCCGGGTCGTGTTGCTCCTGCACGGCGTGGGGGCCGACGGCCACGACCTGATCGGCCTTGCCCCCTATTTCGCGCAAGGCCTGCCCGATGCGGTCTTCGTGTCGCCGCACGGGCCGTTCCCGTGCGACATGGCGCCCATGGGCCGGCAATGGTTCAGCCTGCAGGACCGCACGCCTGCGGTCCTGCTCGCCGGGATCCAGGCCTCCGCCCCGATCCTCGATGCGTTCATCGATTCCGAGCTGCAGCGCTACGCGCTCACCGACGACAGGCTCGCCCTGGTCGGGTTCTCGCAGGGCACGATGATGTCGCTCTACGTGGCGCCCCGGCGCGCCAAGCCCATCGCCGGGGTCGTGGGCTATTCGGGCGCCCTAGCCGGGCCGGACCGCCTGCCGGGCGAGGTCAAGTCCAAGCCGCCGATGCTGCTCGTGCATGGCGACGCCGACCAGGTGGTGCCGTTTGCCGCCATGGCCGCTGCCGCTCAGGGCCTGCGTGCCGCCGGGATTGCGGTCGAGACCTTGCGCCGGCCTGGCCTGCCGCATTCGATCGACGAGGAGGGGATCGCCGCCGGGGTGAAATTCCTCGGCCGGGTCTTGGCTTAGCGGGCCGTCACGGTCATCCAATCGTCACTATCGACAGGTTGTGTTTTTTTCCGACATGTCCTATCAAGGGGTAGAACCGCCTTGCGGTTTCAGGGCGGATGTTCGAGGGTGATTGGGTGCTGAGCTCGATCGACAATTGCCCGGCTCTGGTGCTGAACGCCGATTTTCGTCCGCTCAGCTATTTCCCGCTCTCGCTCTGGTCCTGGCAGGACGCCGTCAAGGCGGTGTTCCTCAATCGCGTCAACATCGTCTCGGAATACGACCAGGTGGTCCGCTCGCCGCGCATGGAGATGCGGCTGCCGAGCGTGATTTCGCTCAAGGAATACATCCCGGCCGCCCGCCGGCCGGCGTTCACGCGCTTCAACGTGTTCCTGCGCGACCGCTTTACCTGCCAGTATTGCGGCGGGGGCTTCCCGACGCAGGAGCTGACCTTCGACCACATCATCCCGCGCTCGCGCGGCGGCCGGACGGTGTGGGGCAACGTCGTCACCGCGTGCGGGACGTGCAACCTGGAAAAAGGCAACCGGCTACCGCGCGAGGCCCAGATGTTCCCGCGCCACGCGCCGGTCCAGCCCACATCGCTGCAGCTTCAGGAGAACGGCCGGGCCTTCCCGCCCAATTTCCTGCACGAGAGCTGGCGCGATTTTCTCTACTGGGATTCCGAGCTGGATCCAGTTTGAGGGTCCCTCGGACGCCGGGCGCGACGGATTTTCCGCGCCCGTCGGCGGCCTGAAGGCCGGCGACGCAGCGCAAGTATCCGCGTCGCTTGGCTTCGCGCCCATGAGGGCGCGCGGCTGCGGTTGCAGCCGTCGATGTGGGCCTCGAAGCCTCGGACTTCTTCTTGTAAGAGTTTGTAAGGAGCGTGAGTCAGCGGCGCGCCGGGACAGGCGCCGCCGCGGGCCGTCTGGACTTAGCGGCGGCGGTGGGTGTTCGAGCGGACCCGCACCGGCACCATCAGGCACACGCCTTCGTCGGCGTCCTGCAGGGCCTGCCACAGACTGGCCGGGTTGAGCGCCGCAGCCAGCGCGCGCAGCACGCTCAGGAGGGAACCGGTCTCGCTCTCGTAATGCTCGCCCATGGGCATCTCCCACGCCTCGGATGATTCGACTGTACGAGCGGCGCCTTAACCAAGGGTTACTTCTACGGCCAGACCGACGTTTTTTCGGCGGCACGCCCCAGCCTTTGCTGCACGGCGCGCACCAGTTCGAGCATCTCCGCGCGCCCCATGCCGTCGCGGGCCATCACCGCCAGGATCATGGGATCGTCCAGGACCTCGGCCAGGCGGGGCTCATCGCTGCACAGACACGTGCTGGTGGCGCGCATAGGCTTGCTCCGTTCGAATCGCCGGCGGTCGGGTTGCCGGCGGTATGTCGGTATCTGCCGATCGTGGCCGCAAAGGGGCCGACCGGTGACATTCCCCAGAATTTTTATTAAAGGCCCGGCGACGTCCTGGATATGACGCGCATCACATGCGCGCGAGCGTATCCACGCCCACGGGCGTCTCCGCCTAGAGTCTGGTCGACAGCCAGATGGCGAGCCGCGAGGCCGCCTTGATCCCGGCGGTCAGCGCGTCGTAGCCCGTAGCCTGCTCGGCGCCGTGGGCGAGACCCTCGTCCCGGTGCGCCAGCTCGTCCTGCCGGAACTCTTCGATGGTCGATTTAAGCTCCGGCTCCTCATCGCCGAGGGCCTCGGCCTGGGCGGCGTAGTGCTCGTCGATCACCTCTTCGACCGCCACGGTGCATGCCATGGCCGCGCGCTCGCCGAGCAACGCGGTCGCGGCCCCCAGGGCGAAGCCCGCCACGTGCCACACGGGACCGAGGAGGGTCGGGCGCACGCGGCGCTGCGGCAGCAGGCGGTCGAAGCGCTCGAGATGCTTCTTCTCCTGGGCCGCCATGCTGCGGATGACCGCCCCGGCCGGCGTGCGGCCGAGCACGGCCAGCTGGCCCTCGTAGATGCGCACGGCCCCGTACTCGCCCGCGTGGTCGACGCGCAGCATGCGCGCGATCTGCTCCTCGCGGCTCGGATCGCCGGGCAGGCGGTCGGACAGGCTGGGCGGCTTCGAATCGGTCATGTCCTGCGGCCGAACAGATGCGGTGCGCTCGTCACGAAGGCAAACGCGGCGAGCGCCAGCGACAGGAGGAAATTATAGCCGGCCATCGAGATGCCGAACAGCGACCACGCGATCTCGTCGCAGCGCACGATCGGCTGTGCCAGCAGGCGCGCCCGCAGTTCCTCGATGCCGCCGGCACCGCCGACCTGCGAGCCGCATTCGGCCGTGCCTGCCCACCAGTGCTGCTCGACGCCCACGTGAAACGCAGCGATGCCCGCACCTGCGAGCAGGGCCGCGCCCGTGGCCGCGACCAGGAGCCAGCCCAGCGCGGTCGAGCCGCGCGCCGACGCGGCGAGCGCCAGGGCCGCCAGCACGATCGCCGCCATGTGCGCGTAGCGCTGCCACCAGCAGAGGATGCAGGGGGCGAGCCCGCCCAGATACTGGAAGGCGAACGCGCCGGCGAGGATGGCGGCACTCGCGAGGAGCAGAAGGGCGGCACTCGTCCGCGCCGGGAGACGTTCGTCAGACGACATAACGAATGACCACGAAGCCGCCGACCAGGCACACGAGGAACGCCGTGGTGACCAAGGTCAGCCGCCGCTCGATGAAGTCGCGGATCGGCGGGCCGAACGCTCTGAGGAGCGCCGACACCAGGAAGAAGCGCGCGCCGCGCGTGATGATCGAGGCGGCCACGAAGACCCAGAAGTTGAACGCGGCCGCACCGCTTGCGATCGTGACCAGCTTGTAGGGGATTGGCGTCAGGCCCTTGATCAGGATGATCCACAGTCCGTACTGCGCGTAGGCGCTGCGGAACTGCTCGAAGCCGGTCTGCAGGCCGTAGAGATCGATCAGCTTGAGGCCGATGGTCGCGAAGAAGTAGTAGCCGATCGCGTAGCCGGCGATGCCGCCGATGACCGAGCCCACCGTCGCCACCAGGGCGATCCGCCACGCGCGCTCGGGCCGCGCCAGCACCATCGGGATGATCATCGCATCGGGCGGGATGGGAAAGAACGAGCTTTCGGCGAAGGCGACGGCGGCCAGGGTGCGCAGCGCGTTGGGCCCGGCCGATGCGGTCATCGTCCAGTCGTACAGGCGGCGAAGCATCGGCGAAGGCTCGGCTTTCGTTGAAGATCGCGCGGTTTAGCAGGGTGCCAGGGGTGGCGCAACTCAGGGCCCCGTGATTGACCCCCGGCGGCCGGCCGCTATAGTGCCGTCCCGCGTGCCCCCATGGCGGAACGGTAGACGCGGCAGACTCAAAATCTGTTGCCGGCAACGGCGTGCTGGTTCAAGTCCGGCTGGGGGCACCATTGCGCGGTGGGCGAGGCCCCGCGTGGGCCGGGCGCACTAAGCCTTCAGGTAGCATTGCGCGCGCCGCCCTGGAGCGCTAGGACTCAGGCATTGTGGTGATCGGGCGCAGACCCGACACCGCTGGCGTCCACGCACCCGAAGATCCGGGTGCGGGACAGCGATCCAGGGAGGATCCGATGACCCGTTCAACGCCGCTGCGTTCGACGTCACGCCGCCGTTTCCTGAAGACCACCGCCGCTGCCGCGGCGACCGCCGTCGTGGCACCCCCCACGGTGACAGTCGCCGCTCCGAAGAGCTTGACGCTGATCCACGAGAGCTCGTTCATCAAGGCTTACGACGCCTATTTTCAGAACACCCTGGCGCCGGCCTACGAAAAGCTCACGGGCATCAAGATCGACTACGAGCTGGCGAGCGTGGGCAGCCTGCAGACACGCGTCACCACGATCGCCGAGACCGGCCACGGCGCCGACCTCACGCTCAACTTCTTCAACTGGCCCTTCCTCTACGACGAGAAATACATCGACGTCAGCGACATCGCAGAAGCGGTCGGCAAGCAGCAAGGGGGCTGGTATGCGCCGGCCCAGGAAGCCTGCGTCGTCAACGGCAAATGGAAGGCGGTGCCCTTCGGCAATGTCGGCCAGCTGATGAACTGGCGCACCGACTGGTTCAAGGAAGTCGGCTTCGAGAAGTTCCCGGAGACGTGGGACGAGCTGCTCGAAGCGGGCATCAAGCTCAAGGCCAAAGGTCACCCGTTCGGCTTCGAGCTGGGCCACGGTTTCGGCGACAATCACGGCTGGATCTATCCGCTCTTGTGGTCGTTCGGCGGGCACGAGGTCGAACCCGACGGCAAGACGATCGTGCTCGATTCCGACGAGACGGCGCGCGCGGTCGACTTCGCGCGCAAGTTCTACCAGCAGACCATGCTCGAGGACTGTCTCGGCTGGACCGACGTCAACAACAACAAGGCCTGGCTCAGCGAGCAGATCTCCTGCACCAACAACGCGGAGAGCATCCTGTGGGTGGCCAAGCACGACTTCCCCGACATCGCCAAGGTCACCGACCAGGCGCAGAACCCCAAGGGTCCGAAAGGGCGGTTTCATGTGCTCAACTGCTGGAGCCATTCGATCTTCACCTCGACGCCGGACCATGACGCGGCCAGGGCGTTCCTGAAGTGGCTCACCGACAAGCCGCAACTGAGCGCCTGGTACGCATCCTCTGAGACGTATTACCAGCCGTTCCTGCACGGCTACGACGATGCGCCGATGTGGAACGCCGAGCCGCGCAACATCCCCTACCGGGACGCGCTGGCCACGGCCCATCTCCCGGGCTGGCCGGCGCCGGTCAGCCGCGCCCAGTCGGAGGTGATCGCGAAATACGTCGTGATCGACATGTTTGCGAAGGCGTGCTCGGGCACGTCGACCAAGGACGCGATCGCCACCGCCACGCAGCAGCTCAAGCAGATCTACGGCCAGGCTTGAGCGTGGCGGCGATCCCGCAGGCGGCCGCGCCCCCGCGGCCGCTCGAGTTACGGGTCGCACTCGGGCGATGGCTCGACCGCGAGGCGGTGTTCAGCTGGCTGATGATGGCGCTGCCGCTGATCTTCCTGTTTGCGCTCGTCGGCTATCCTTTCGTCTACGGGGTCTACCTCAGCCTCGAAAACCGCCCGGTGGCGCAGCCAGGCGTGTTCGTCGGCCTGCGCAACTTCATCGAGGATGCCCGCGATCCCGTGTTCTGGCAGGTGACCCGCAACACGTTCATCTATACCGGGGTCGCCACCGCGCTGAAGATGGCCGGCGGCCTCGCGCTCGCCCTGGTGATCAACCAGGGCTTCCGGATGAAGAACCTGATCCGGGCGGCCCTGCTCTTGCCGTTCATCGTGCCGACCGTCCTCAGCACGGTCGCCTGGATGTGGATCCTCGACCCTGCGTTCAGCGTCATCAATTGGGTGCTGGTGCACGGCGGACTCGTCACGCCGCCCGGCCCGTCCTGGCTCGGCAACCCGAGCCTGGCCATGGCCTCGATCATCGTGATCAACACGTGGCGCGGCCTGCCGTTCTACGCGATCTCGCTCCTGGCGGGACTGCAGACGATTCCGCTCGATCTCTATGAGGCCGCCACGATCGACGGAGCAAGTCCCCGGGCGCGCTTCTGGTACATCACCTTGCCCTTGCTCAAGCCGGTGATCCTGATCGTGACGGTGTTCTCGGTCATCTTCACATTCGCCGACTTCCAGCTCGTGTACGTCCTGACCCACGGCGGCCCGGCGAACGCCACGCAGCTCTTCGCGACCTACGCGTTCGACATCGCCATGAGCGGCGGCCAGCTCGGCCGCGGCGCGTCCGTAGCCCTCGCCATGCTGCCGATGCTGGGCCTCCTGATCATCGGCCTCACGGTCTACATGCGGAGGCGCGAATGATCGAGCGTCGCGGCTGGCGCGCTCGTGCGCTGCGCCTGTGGCTGCCGCTGGGCTTCTTCCTGTTGACCGGCCTCGCGCCCTTCTACTGGATGGTGGTCACGTCGCTGAAGCCGAACGCCGAGCTCTACAACCGGCGCATCATGCCGCTGATCGTGTATCACCCGACGCTCAAGCACTACATCGACCTGCTGACCGAGACGAACTTCCTCACCTGGACCTACAACACGACCCTCGTCGCGGTGGTCTCGACCGCGATATCGCTCGTGTTCGGAATCATGCTGGCGTATCCGCTGGCGCGGATGCGGTTCGCGGGAGCCGGTCTCATCGCGGCCGCGGTGGCGGCGACCTATCTCGTGCCCCAGCCCTTCCTGTTCATCCCGCTCGCCGACATCATCAACAATTTGGGTCTCTCCGACACGCTGACCTCGGTGATCCTCACCTACCCGACGATGCTGATCCCGTTTTGCGCCTGGCTGCTGATCGGCTATTTCAAGACGGTGCCGCGCGAGCTCGAGGAGGCGGCGCGGATCGACGGGGCCAGCCGCTGGCAGACCATGGCGCGGGTCGTCCTGCCGCTGTGCATTCCCGGCTTCATCTCGGCCGGAATCTTCGCCTTCACGCTGTCGCAGAACGAGTTCCTCTATGCGCTGATCTTTCTCAACAAGACCGACGTCCGCACGGTCCCGGTGGGTGCCATCGCGGAGCTGATCCGCGGCGACGTGTTCTATTGGGGCCAGCTGATGGCGGCGGCACTCCTCGGCTCGCTGCCGGTCGCTTTCCTCTACTCGTTCTTCGTCGAGCATTACGTTGCAGGCTTGACAGCAGGCTCCGTGAAGGCGTGAGGTGCACGGCGAAGCGGCGCCGTGACGTCGCATCGGTGGGCTATCGCTGGAGGAGCATTCATGCCTGAGGTCATCGTCTATGCCGTCGAGGGGCGTTCGTTCGAGCAGAAGAAGGCACTGGTGAAGGACATCACCGCTGCCGTGGCGAAGAATTTCGCGGTCGAGGAAGACGCGGTGACGATCCAGATCGTCGAAGCGAAGAAGACCGACAAGGCCAAGGGCGGGGTGATGTTCAGCGAGCGCCTGCCGGGGAAGAAGTAGTCGGGCGGACGCCGCATCGGCATCGAATTTGCAGACCTTTGCGGGCATGCACGCAAGATCGTGGCTCCATGCCTGAGAGGGATCGATGAAATTCGGCGACTTCCTGTTTCCCGAGAGTGCCCGTCCGGAGCTCGACGCGCCGGTGATCGAGGAGGCGCTCGCCGAGGCGCGGCTGTGCGAGGAGCTGGGCCTGGACGCGGTGTGGCTCGCCGAGCATCACTTCGACGGCAGCTGCGCCTATGTCGATCCGATCACCTTCGCAGCCGCCATCGCCGCGGCCACCCGGCGGATTTCGCTCGGCTTCGCGGTGGTCCAGACCTCGCTTTATCATCCCATCCATCTCGCCGAGCAGCTGTCCCTGCTCGATCACCTGAGCCGCGGCCGGCTCCTGATCGGGCTCGGGCGCGGCACGTTCTTCAATATTCACGAGTACCAGGGCTTCGGTCTGGACGCGGACGAGGCCCAGGCGCGCTTCGAGGAGGCGGAAGAGATCATCCGCCGCGCCTGGACCGAGGAGAGCTTCGAGCATCGCGGGAAGTTCTGGAACCTCAGGGTGCCGATGCTGCGTCCGCGGCCGTTCACCAAGCCGCACCCCATGATCTACCGTGCCTCGTCGAGCGAGAAGTCGCTGCGCGAGTACGGGCGGCAGGGCCGGCCAATCCTGCTCAATCCCCAGACCAACGAGATCACGCGCCAGCGCGTCGAGATCTATCGCCAGGGCATGCGCGAGGGCGGCTTCGGCGAGGCCGAGATCGCGCACAACGTGAGCCAGATCTGGACGTGGCGCAGCATCTATGTCGGCGAGACCGATGCCGAGGCCGAAGCGATCGGCCGCCCGGCCTTCGCCGCGACGATCGAATACCGCAAGAAGATGCGCAACCGCATCAAAGAGGAGCAGGGCGTCATGCTGTCGCCCGAGCTCGCACCGGGCCTGCACGGCTTCATCTGCGGCTCGCCGGCCACCGTCGCCGAGAACCTCGCCGAGCTCGAGGACATCGGTGTCGGCGGCGCCCTGATGCAGTTCCGCCTCGGGCCCATGCCGTACGACGTGGCACGGCACAGCATCGAGCTGTTCGCGCGCAAGGTCGCCCCCGAGTTCCGGCGCAAAGAAGCCGCCGAATAGCATGGCCCTTCCGGGCTTCTTCGCGGGAACGGAAATGCCCACCGCCGGCTGGTGGGAGGCGCTGTGGCCCGATCCTGCCGCGGTTCTGGCCAAGGCTGGCCTTGCCCCCGGCATGGACGTGATCGACCTCTGCTCCGGTGACGGCTGGTTCACCCTGCAGATCGCCAAGATCGCGCGCCGGGTCGCGGCGATCGACATCGATCGCAGGCTCCTCGACGTGGCCCGCGTGCGGCTGGCAGAGAGCGGCGTTGCCAATTGCGAGTTCATCGAAGGCAACGCCTACGATGTGGCCGAACTCGCACCGGCGCGCGCGGATCTTGTGTTCATGGCGAATGCGTTTCACGGTGTGCCGGACCGCACCCGGCTCGCGCGCGGTGTCGCACGGTCCCTCCGGCGCGGCGGCAGGTTCGCGGTCGTGAACTGGCATGCACGGCCGCGCGAGACCACCCCGATCCTGGGCGAGCCGCGGGGACCAAAGACAGAGCTCAGGCTGACTCCCGAGGCGACGACGGCCGCCGTGACCTCCGCCGGGTTCAAGCTGGTCCAGGTCGCCGACGTGCCGCCCTATCATTACGCGGCCGTGTTCGAGGCCGTACCGGCGGGCCCGGCTTGATCGGTTCGCGGGTTTTGGGCAGGGATGGGGCTCCAACAGCCACGGATCCCTCATGAACGCCAAGCCGCCCGCCAGCCTCCCTCTCGCCACCGCCCGCTTCGCCGACAAGGACCGGCCGCCGCGCGCGATCAACCCACGGCTCGGCTGGGGCTCGGATGTCGTGGCCGAGATGCTGCGCCGGCTCGACGTACGCTACATCAGCCTGCTGCCCGGCGCCTCCTATCGCGGGTTGCACGACAGCCTCGTCAACTATCTCGGCAACGAGGCGCCGAAGATGCTCCTGTGCCTGCACGAGGAGCACGCGGTCGCGGTCGCGCAGGGCTACGCCAAGGTGACCGAACGGCCGATGGCCGTGGCGCTGCACTCGAACGTGGGCCTCATGCACGCGACGATGGCAGTGTTCAACCTGTTCACCGACCGCGCGCCGGCGCTGATCCTGGGGGCGACGGGGCCCGGCGATGCCGAGCAGAGGCGCCCGTGGATCGACTGGATCCACACGTCCAAGGACCAGGGCGCGTTGATCCGCAACTACTCGAAATGGGACGACGAGCCGCGCTCGGCGAAGGCGGCGGTCGAGTCGA
>Ga0335071_10001070_pt1 | contig 29505 bp, 32 predicted proteins | sample Lox_Sample_15_FD_206724 | JGI IMG/M metagenome (GOLD analysis project Ga0335071, IMG submission 206724) | Soil microbial communities from Loxahatchee National Wildlife Refuge, Florida, United States - Lox_Sample_1.5 | ecosystem: Environmental > Terrestrial > Soil > Wetlands | place: USA...
CCAGAACATGTACGCCATGGTCCAGGAATATTCGCCGAAGCCGCCGGAGGGCGGCCGGTGGGAGGCCCACCGGCTTTACATCGACCTGCAATACCTCGTCAGCGGGAAGGAACAGATCGGCTTCGCTCCGATCGGCCGGCTCGCCCCAGGGGAGTACGACCCCGCCCGGGACTTCACGCCGCTCGAAGGCCGCGGCGACCTGCTGACGGTCTCGGCGGGCGAATTCATGCTGCTCTTCCCGGAAGATGCCCATATGCCCGGGCTGGCAGCCGGGGCGCCCGGTCCGGTCAGGAAAGTGGTGGTCAAGATCAAGGTCGACTGAACGTCACAGAATGACAAAAACGCCCTTGCGGGCGTTTTGATTCCAACTGCTTCCTGGGGAAAATTCAGGCTTTCTTCGACCAGACCCGCCAGGATGCCCAGGAAGCGCCGAAGGCGAGCAGGATGCCGGGGATCAGGCCGGCGACGTAATGCTGCTTGATCATGACGGTGGAAGTCACGATCAGGGCCGTCCAGATTGCCACCACCACCCCCAGGCGCCGGTCCACCCGGAACCAGTGGATGGCCACGATCGTGGATAGGGAGGCGTGAAGGCTGGGAAAATCGCTGAAGGGACCCTCGTGCGAGTAGACGTCCAGGACCATGCGGGTCAGCACGTCGCTGCCCAGGAGGACCGGGCGGAGCACCTCGGTCTGCAGGAAAATGTAGAAGACGTAGCTGACCAGCCAGGCGATAAGCAGCGCCAGGCTGGTGGACTGGAAGATGCGCGTCCTGGTCAGGAAAAATATCGCCAGGGTGAAGTAGATGATCAGCATCAGCGAGTCGTACGGGATGATGAAAATGGGGACGACCGGCAGGATCGCGTCGAGGCCGGTCCGCAGGTTGAGGATCGCCGGACCGTGATTCAAGAGGGCCTTGAGCTGGCTGACGATCACCACCGCGACGACCAGGCCCAGGCTGGTCAACGCGTTCTTCCAGCCGGTCCCGAAGATGCCTTCCCCGAAGAGCAGCTTGAGAGTTTGTTTCATAAGAATTTGCCCACCTGTCACAACCGGGCCTTTTCCCTCGACCAACGCATCCCCGGCCGTTATTTTACGTACGGGCGCGTCAGGGACTTCTTGAAATCCATGTTCAGGAAGACTTTGACGACATCCGGATCGAAATAGAGCCCGGCCTGCTCGTGGATGAACTGGATGGCCTTATCGTTCGTCCAGGCCTTCCGGTAGGGCCGGTCGGTGGTGAGAGCATCCCAGACGTCCACCACGACGAAGATGCGGGCGGCGCGGGGGATCTGTTCGTGCTTCAGGCCGCGCGGGTAGCCGGTGCCGTCCCATTTTTCGTGGTGGCAATACGGGATGTCGATGGCGGGATACAGGTAGATGATCGGAGCGAGCAGGTCGTAGGCGTATTGGGGATGCTTACAGATGATGTTCCATTCTTCGTCCGTCAACGGCTCGGTCTTCTGCAGGATGTGTTCCGGGATGCCCATCTTGCCGATGTCGTGGAGAAGCGCCCCCCGTTTGATCTGGACCAGCTCCGGCTCGGGGATCGCCAACGCCTTGGCCAAGCGCAGGGTATATTCGGTCACCTGGTGGGTGTGCCCGGCCGGTTCCCTCTCGCGCAGGTCGAGGGCGCGGGCAAAACCCTCGATAGTCGCATCGTAGGCCAGGTCGAGCTCGATCTTGGAACGGCGCAGGCCCTGGATCAGGGTATCTTTATCGTCATCTGCCATATGCCATCTCCCGTAAATAATTTACCGGTGTGTAAATAATTGTACCCCATCTCCATCATGCCTGTTCCTGTTTCCAGACCCTCAACCCGGAGCGGCTGAGGTAGATCGGGATGTTCCTGAAGGCCGGGGCTTCCTGTTCGACAGCCCCCAGCATGGCCCGTTTGCGCTGGGCGTCGGCCCCGGAGAGGATCGTTAGCGAGCCGCCGTCCCCGCCCGCCCCGTTGACCTTCCAGCCGAGGGCGCCGTAGGTCTGGGCGATCTCGATCACCTGCGCCGCCTCCGGGCTGATCAAGGCGGGATGGAGGCGACCCTGGGCCTGCGTGTTGGCGGTCATCGCCGCGCCCAGGCCGGCGAAATCCCCGGCGTAGAGGGCATCCCGGGACTGCTCGGCCGTGCGGCGCAAGTCTTCGAGCTGGGGACAGTCCGGGCCGGCGTCCTGCAGCGAGCGAATGACCATCTCGTGGACTTCCGAGGAGCGGTGCGACTTGCCGAGATAGACCAGCGCCAACCGCCTTTCGAGTTCCCACCAGGTGGCGTTCGGCACCTGGATCGGCGAGACCGAGGCGTGCGGGTATCGATGCATCTCGATGAAATTGATCCCGCCATAGGCCGAACACAGCTGGTCCTGGATGCCGGACTGCTGGCCGAGCAGCTCGGTCTCGATCTTCTGGGCGGCAGCGGCCACCTCGTGCGGGGTCATCCGTCCGGGCGTGAGCATGTCAAGAGCGCCGATCAGGGCCACGGTGACCGCCGCGGAGGTGCCGGTGGAGGCCCCGGCGGGCGCTTCCGAGTAGATGGTCACCTCGAAGCTCAGGTCCGCCGGCACGTGCATGTATTCGATGGCCGCTTCGAGGAGCGGATGCTTGTCCCAGTGTTTTTCGGGGACGAGGGCGTAGCGCTCACCGTAATTCTCGGCGTTGATGACGATCCGGTCCGGCCCGCCCGCGTAGGGATGGACGGCGACCTGCACCTCGGCATACGGGTAGACGCCGATGTTGAAAATCTTGCCGTGCCCGGCGAACCAGGTATCCGTCCAGCCGCCGTTGTCACAGATGCGAATGGGGGCCACGCTGTTGATGATGAACAGGGGATTCTTCATCGAATTAATTGTAGCATACCGGTCCGGCAGTGGTTCCTATGAAGCCGGGAATGGACTAACAGGTGCCCACTGAACAACTTGGACGGCTCGTTCAGGTGGTCCCGGCGGTTTCTATCCTCGTTCCACGCTTTAGCCAACAGAGCCGATCCCTATCAAGCCGTGATGGTCTTGCCGCCCGGGAGTTCCCGCCCTCTCGCTTGCCGATCTTCGATTCTGCTATACAATTAATTCGGCAGGCATTGCCTCCGGGGAGGAACCGATGGAACGACCAGGGATCGGAAAGTGCACAGCACGAAAAATGAAGGTAGCCGCGAAAAGCATGCTCCCGCTTTGTTTTTCGGTCCTCCTGTGCACGCTCGCCCTCCCAGGGTGCACCCCTCAGGCGCCATTCCAGCCTGCCCCCACGTCCACGCCGAAGCCGACCGCGACCTTTCTGCCGTCCTTCACCAATCCATCGGATTACACTTTCTCCCTGTTCCACCCCACCCCGACCTTGCTCTCCCCAGCCACGGACCCGTTCGATAATTTCGAGGTCTACTCCGGCAGGTGCGCCGAGGTGGCCTCGTTCGACCAGCCCCCATTTCAGGAAAATCTCGCTCCTGACGACCTGGCAGGCGTTCGCATGGATTTCGACCGGTCCAGGTACTTTTCCGGCGATCCGCTCCGACTATCCGCCACCGTCGAGCGGCAAGGAGCCCTGGATTGGTATGTCGTTCCCGGGGCAAGCATCCACGGGCTGGTCGAAGATCCAGCTTCCCGGCGCAGTCCCTTCGAGCTTTACGATGACGGCGTCCACGGCGACGGAAAGGCCGGCGATGGGACCTTCGCTTTCACACTGAACGATACGCTCGTCCCGGGGATCTACAAATTCCTGCTGCAAGTCACCGTCCCCGCCTATTCGGGCCAGGATAAAGTTCTCGAGGCTTGTTACATCGCCAAGGCCGTCTATCCCGTCCGTGCCACGGCCGGCTGGGGCAGCGGTCCGGCCTGTACGAGCGTCTCCGCCTCGGAACCGATCGTCGTGCGGGAGGCGGGCGAGGGCGGAAACGACACGACGGAATACGGCCGGGCCGCCTTTTACCCCAAGGCGGTCGGGACCAAAGCAGGCATCCTGGCGACCTGGGTGGTGGGTTTCGACGGACAGGCGCCGGTGTCGAACGCTTACATGCGGCTGTTAGACGCCAACGCCCGGCCGGTCGGGCCGGTGCAACTGGCCTTCACGGACAACGTCATCGGCTCGCCCACGCTGGTCCGGCAGGGCGACAACGCCGTCCTGGATTACTGCGGGCGTTACCATTCGAATCTGGACCGGATCGCGGCGGCCTTTCTCGATCCCTTCGGGAAAGTGCTCTCCGCCCAGGTGCGGAATCCGACGAACCGGATCTGCAATACCGGCGGCACGGCCATCTGGACCGGCTCACGGATGGTCTTCGGCTGGACCGACCAGGCGTCGGGCGCGTCGGACCACACAGCCCTGCTGGAGGTGGCGGATGCGAACGGGAACAGCCTGTACTGGAAGGTAGCCGGCACGGACGTCGATTCCCTGCCCGGGCTGTCCGTCGGGCACGACCGGATGCTGATGGTGATCTCCACCTGGCTGGGGACCACGGAAGTGCATCGCTTCGACCTGGATGGCAACGAGGTGGCCGCGCCGGTAGTGATCGAGCCGTTCCCTTACGAGGACTCCGGCCGGATCCAGGAAGGGTACTTCAGCTCAGCGGCGGCCGTCCCAACGGCGGACGGCTGGCTGATCGTCTCGACCATCTGGCAGACGCCGGGCGTCTACATCACCCGCCTGGCGGAGGATGGATCCCTGCTCTCCGGTCCCGCGGCTTTGGACACAGACCTGGAGTTCCCCAACGGCCTGGCCGACGTGAGTCCCTACCGGGGCGGGGCAGCGGCCCTGGGCGAAATCATGGGCGGCTATTCCATCCTGTTCATCTCCCCGGACGGGACGCTCGCGCAGCGCTGGGCGCCGGAACCGGACCAGGAACCGATCAACGGCTCCCTGTTCGTCGACCGGGACCGTCTGTATGTCATCTACACGAGCCGCATCGTCGAACCGTACCCCGCCTCCGGGACCAATCAGGTGCGGGTGCGCGAATTGGAATGCGCGCCCTAAGGCCCAGGGTACAGCCAACGCATTTCCTGTCAGGACTCGATTTCAATGAACAAGGCCGTCAGAATTGACGGCTTTATTCATTATATCTCCTGGGGATGCAGATCAAGAACAAGGCCCGGGGCCAGAAGGGCCGGTCGATTATTCCTTTGCGTCATTGGTACTCCCGGCGGATGTGATGGCGGCCAAAATAAGATGATAATTGTCCGATATAAGATCGTTTTACCCATCGAAATGCCAAGAGTTAAGGAGTCACAGGATATGAACCCGCGCCGTTTGCAACTTATCGTCAGCAGCATCCTTCTATTCGCAGTCATAGCTGCCTGCTCATTGAGACCGGCAAGCTTGTTGGGCGGAAGCACGGCCAGTACGGCCGTCGCGCCCATCCTGCCTGTTACTGGATTAACAGCCACCCAGCCGCCCACCTCGAATTCCTCGAGCCACGGTACGCCTGCCGAAGCCCTGGCAATGCTCAAAAAGGCTGTAGAGCATTACAAAGCAGTCGGGCGTACGCAGGCGCTTGCAGATTTCACCAACCGGGTCGCGCCCTTCTTCGACCGCGATCTCTACGTCGCCTGCATCAATTCCGAACTTATCCAAAGCGCCAATGGCGGTTACCCCAACCTGGTCGGCTCGCCCATCGAACCCATCAGCAGGTCAGCCTGGGATTCCGCATCGACCACCTCGGTTGGGTCGCTCAATTATGCGTGGCTCGATCCTGCGACCGGAACGACAGAGCCGAAAACATTTTATTACGAGAAGGTCGGCAGCGACGTCTGCGGCGTCGGCGCCTATCACCCGTAGACCTTTGCATATTCTCGAAGCAAGAGCCGGTCTTGTGTCCCCGTGGGGATCCGAATATCTTCTCCGCGGGGATTCCGGTTTTAACGATAAAGACCACCCTTTCAGGTGGTCTTGTCTTGTGCCCCGGGAGACTCGAATATCATCCCCTCGTGGGGACTCCAGTTTTAACGATGAAGACCACCCTTTCAGGTGGTCTTGTCTTGTGCCCCCGTGGAGATTCGAACTCCAGTTTTAGCCTTGAAAGGGCCACGTCCTGGTCCACTAGACGATGGGGGCTTGCCACGGGCGGTAAAGCGGACGGATTTTACCATCCACTTTCACGTCGGTCAAGTCAATTGTCAGGATTCTTTTCTATCGGCCAGGAGCGCCAGCAGGTCGACCTGTTTGCGATTGAACAGGACTGCCGGGCTCTCGATCTTCAATTGGGGGATCAGGATGGCCGTCAGGACGGCATCGTAGAGCGGGATGAAGTCCCGGATGCCTTCCACCATGATGGTGGCAAAGTCGAACCGGCCGGCCCATTCCAGGGTGCCTTCCAGCTCGTAGACCTGGGTGGTCACCCGGACGGCGTAGCGGATCAGGTTCTGATAGCCGCCGCGGGCCAGGGCCTGCGGTCCCACGTCCTCCCGCCGGGTCAGGCAGACGGCGAAGATGTTGTTCTTGACCAGGTCGACGACGTTGTACTCCCCGACCAGCTTGGTCGGCATATGGATGCGGGCCAGCTTGGCTTCCTGCACTTCCATGAAGGATGTGGTCGAATCGTTCATCATGCCGACAATGCCGGTGTTGGGAGCCATGAACTTGCCCACCACACGGTAGCTGGGGGTGAGGAAATCGGCTGCGATCAGACGGTGGGTGACATTCGATTCGGGCATCTCTTCAGCACTCCTCTTGAGCTCTATTCCGGGAAGGGGCGGGGCGCGTTGCGCTTCTTCAGGTGCGGCTGCGGACGGCGCTTGGGGGCGGCCTTGCCCGTCTCCGGGTTGAGGATGGTGACCAGCCAGGCCACGGCGCGCGAATCGTACTCACGCCGCCCGCACATGTCACACACCCAGGCAGGAAAATTCGGGACGCTGATCAGCTCTTCATCCAGCCAGGTGAAATAGGTGATGTGCTGAAGGTGCATCACCCCGGCCTGGCATTCGGTACACTGGTAAGTTTGCGATTCTGGTTTGTCCATTGAGACGTTCTCGTTTCTTCGATCAATCTACCTCTAAGGCTGCGCCTAGTGAGCGGTCAGGACCGCCTCGCTGGCGTGAAGCACGGTCCATTCCGAGAAGGGCCAGTAAACGAAGAGGGCCTTGCCGAGGACGTTCTTGATCGGCAGGAAACCCCAGGCGTGCGAATCGTGCGAGTTGTTGCGATTGTCGCCCAGCACGAAGAGCTCCCCCGCCGGGACAGTCCAGTCGCCGGAATAATCGGGCGGGGCGGCGATGTAGGGTTCGAGCAGGGGGAAGCCGTTGATGAAAACCTGTCCGTCCTTGATCTGCACTTCCTCGCCGGGCAGGCCGATCACCCGCTTGATGTAATCCTCGTACTGGTCGCTGTAGTTGGGCAGGCCAAGGAAGAGCCGCAGGGAGCTTTCGGGCGGGTACATGGGCGGGCGGAAAACGATGATGTCGCCGCGATGGTAACCACCGACAAAATTCGCCACCCGGCTGACCAGGACGAACTCACCGTCGTTCAGGGTCGGGCGCATGGAAAACCCATCCACCCGTACACGAGCCGAGAGGATGTTGATCACCAGGAAAAGGATGATCGCCAGCCCCACCGTTTCCAGGGTTTCCTGCAGGAAGCCCCTCCAGCCAGGCTTGGCGGGTTGTTCTTCGGTTTTTTCTTTCGGTTGTAACTCGGGGGAAAAGTCGGACAATGGTGCCTCCGCCAAGGATTATACCATTGGCGTCAGGAGCCCCCAGGCAAAATAGGTGGGCACGTACAGGCTGCGCTCGCCGCGCTCCCAGGCGGCCCGGTCGAGCTCCTTGAACCGCCGCAATTCCCCGGCCGGGACCGCGCCTCCCAGGTCGGATTCGAGGACCGCCCATTCGAGCTCCCGGTCTGCGGCCGCCGGTGGATGTCCTTCGTCCTCCTGGAGGGTCCCCGTTTCGATGAGAGGGATCCCGGCCCGGTGGAACAGGTCCGCCAGCCGCCCACCCATCCCGGGATCGGCCCCCTGGCGGCGGAGCGCCTCGGTCTGCAGGGCTCCCAGGGGGGCCAGGGCGGCCGGCCGGTCCACCCGGGCGGTGTAATCCGGCTCGGCCAGGGCCAGGATGGACCCGCCCGGGCGGGTGACCCGGCGCATCTCGAGCAGGGACCGGAGCGGGTCGCCCACCCAGAGCAGGAGAAAATGACAGAAAGTGATATCGAAACAGGCAGAGGGATATGGCAGGGTCAGGGCGTCCGCGCAAACCAGGCCTGCCGCCGGGACATGCCGGTGGGCCTGCACCAGGCGGCCGGGGTCCCGGTCCAGCCCATGGACAGCTGCGGGGCCGGCCAGGCCGGAGAGCACCGCCCCGGTCCCGCAGCCCACCTCCAGCACCCGCCGGGCCTGGGCCAGTCCGGCCCGGTCGAACAGATAGTCGCGCAGCGCGCCGGTCCAAGAGGCCTGCTGGAGAAAACGGGCATGCCAGTTCACGGACGGCATAGACTAGCCCTTCCACTTCCGGATGAAGCCCACCTGGGCGTCCGTCTCCGGGGAGCGCAGGAAGAGCCGGCTCTGCTCGGAAGTACGGTAGATCTCGTCCAGGCAGAGCAGGGCGGCCGGACCGGTCAACCCGTGGCGGACCAGCCAGCAGCCGACCGCCGTGCCGGTCCGGCCCACGCCGCCCCAGCAATGCAGGTAGAGTTTGTGGCCGGCGGCCAGGTCCGCGTCGATCCCGTCCAAGAGGGTTACCAACTGATCGTGAAAGGGCAGGCCGCGGTCCTGGATATCGGCGCGCCGGTAACGAACGGCGATGCCGTACGAGGCGGCCTCCTCCTGCAGCGTCGGGAGGTAGGGCGGCAGCTCGCCCGGACGGGTCAGGTCGAAGAAAGCATCGAAACCGGCGTTCAGGAAAGCCGTCAGACGACGGCGGGTGGTGAACTCGTCCCCGTGAACGGAGGCCGGGTACCCCCCGGCCAGGAACCTGTCCGGCACGACCCAGTAGGATTCGGGGATCGGTTTATCGATCATGGCATGGAGAGGTGGTTGCACAGGTTGGCGGTCAGCCGGTCGCGCAGTCTGACCAGCTCGGGGTATTTGTAGAAGAACAGGATCTTTTGTTCGGAAATGGTCGCCCCGGCCGGCTTGGGTGCAAAGACGAAGAACATGAAGGACTCGGCGATGTCTTCCTCGGGGTTGGTCGCGGCGTAATCGGAGACGAACTGGTCCGAGTATTCCTGGTAGAAGCTGTCCAGCTTTGCAGAGAGCGTATCCGGGTCGGTCTCGGCGTCGATGGTTTTCCATTCCGGGTAGATATCCGGCCAAAACTGGTTGAAGAACGAGTTGATGTACGAATCTTGGTGACTGCAGCCTTCGAATATGAAGTACGTAGAGCAAGTGGCAGCTTCCTGGCTGAAGACATCCTTGTTGTCGGGGCTATAAAAAACCTTGTAGTCGGTCGTGACTTGGGTGTCGTTCAGGGTGATCAAATGGGCCAATTCATGAATGACCGTGGTGGCCAAGTCGGGGAAATTCCTGGCATCCCGGATGTCGATTTCCAGGTTCCAGTAATGAGGGTCGTCCGTCTGGTCGACCGCCCCCAGGGAATTGTTGGCTCCATCGGTGTAAATGACGAAATGGGCCAGCTCCGTGCGTTGGTCGGCGGGGACGACGTCCGTCACGAACTGCCAGATCTTTTCCTGGGTGGAGGTGTCCTGTTGGTCGAACGTGACCGATCCTGGAACGCCCTTTTCGATGGTGGGGCTGGAGATTGTATCCCCGGAGACCACATAGGTGACCAGCGTATAAAGGTTCTCCAGGTTCCTGCCGGGAGTGAATTTGTTCTCGGAATCGTCCAGGATCCTGGCAAGATCATCCGCGCAGACCGGGACCTCCCCGGCCGGGGTCGGCTCGAGGGTGGGGGTTGGCATGGGCGTCGGAGGAAGGGGCGTCGGTGTGGGGGTGGGCGTGGGGGATTGGAGGAAGGTCAGTAAATTCGTGGGGCAACACAGGCAGGCCATGGTCAAGACTGCAGCCGCGATCAGGATACCGACGAGCGATTTTTTATGCATAAACCTCCGGGGAAAATCCTCCGGGGCAAAGCTGCCCCGGATTGCAAACCTTTCCCATTATAAATGGATTTTCCGCCGGCTTATTCGAGCAGTCCCTCGACGAGCTGCACGGCGTCCTTCACCAGGAGGGGACAGACCGAGGTGAATTTCCCGGCCTGCTTGGCCTTGTGCCAGCCTTCGGGCGTGCTGAGATCCGACTCGATCAACTGGCGGCAGAGCAGGCTGCCGTGCTTTTTCTTGAACTCCTGCAGGAACTGGTCGGCCAGCCGGTAAGTCTGCTCCTTCCCGCTCGGAGTATCCGAGCCGAGGCCCAGGCCGATGGCAAGCAGGGCCCCGGTCACCGCACCGCAAACCTCGCCCTGGCGAGCGATCCCGCCTCCAAAGGGGGAGGCCAGGCGGAGGGCAGTCTTCTCATCCACGCCGAAGCGGGAGGCGAAGGCCGAAAAGACCGCCTGCGAGCAGTTGAAGTTGTCGTTGAAAACGGACATAGCGAATTCGACGGGGCTGGGCATCAGAGGTCTTCTCCGTAGACGAACAGCTCGCTGATGGACTCGCGCTGGAAATTGCGCTTGATGGCCTCCCCGAAGACCGGAGCGACCGAGAGGACGGTCAATTTGGGATGGCGCTTTTCGGGCGGGATGTACACGGTGTCGGTGGTCACGATTTCCGTGATCTGCGGGATGGCCACCAGGCGCTCCAGTCCACCGCGGACGAACACCCCGTGCGTACAGGCCACCCAGATCTCCTGGATGCCCTGCTGGATCAATACATTGCTGATGCCGACGATGGAACCGCCGGTGGCGATCTCGTCGTCGTAGATCAACGCCCGCCGGAAGCCCTGGACGGGCCGGCCAACCAGGCCGTTGATCTCGACCTCGGTGTCCGAGATGCGCTCCTTGTCGCCGGCCGCCACCGGGATTCCCAGGCTGTGGGCGAAGCGGGCCGCCGATTTGGCGTTGCCCATGTCGGGGGCAACGACGAGAGTGCCCTCCAGGTTCCGCCCTTCGAAATGATGCTTGAAAGCCGGCCGGCTGGTCAACGGATCGGCGGGGACGCCGAAGAAACCGTGGACCTGCGGGGAATGCAGCATCATCGTCATGACGTGCGTCGCCCCTGCGGTTTGGATCAGGTCAGCGATCAGGCGGGCCGTGATCGAGATGCGCGGGGCGTCTTTCTTATCCGAGCGGGCAAAGGAAAAATAAGGGATGATCGCATGGATCTCTTTGGCGGAGGCGGAGCGGGCAATGTCGAGCATCATCAACAACTCGACCAGGTGGTCGTTCACCGGCGGCGTGAGGGATTGGACGATGTACACCACGCGAGAGCGCACGCTGGCGCCCAGTTGGATGTACAGGTTGTCGTTGCTGAAGCGGCGGATGTTGGTCCTGTCGAGCGGCAGGCCGAGGTAGGTGGCAATGTCGCCGGCCAGGTGGGGATGGGAACTGCCGCTGAAGAAGCGGACTTCATTCGGATCGATGGCGGACTTCGATTTCGTTTTCATTCCCTGGCTCCTGTAAAAGATTCGAAAGGGGGCGACCGTGCGGCCGCCCCGATATTTTACTTCCGGATGATGCAATCAGCGATAAATCTTCCTCCACGGATCCCGCAGGATGTTCCCCAGGATCTTGTCCGCCTGGCCCTGGGTCGGCAGGACATCGCCGTCCGGCTCGACATACAGCCAGGCTTTGCCCGCCCCCGAGGGAACCTCGTCCTCGATCGTCTCGTGGGCGACCGGGTTTTCGACGGAGTACGGGACGGGCAGATCCCAACGCAGGGTCATGCCGAGGCCGGCCACCTTGTTGCGGATCCCCTGCAGCGTTTCGTGCAGGGAAGCCTCGGAGGCGCCCAGCGAGAGGCTCTTGACGCCCAGCTTCGCCAGGCCCTGGGTGTAATCGTCGACCCGCTTCGCGTTCTGCGGGGTGACCGTCAGGTGAACGGTCGTGTAGAGGTCCTCCGGCAGGATGGCTTCGAGGGCCTTCCAGGAGGCCGGGCTATCGGGCTGGAGGATGAAGAGCAGGTGGTCCAGGCCGGTCTGCAGCAGGGTCTGCAGGTATTTCTTGTCGGCCAGTTTCAACCCATCGGAGAGCAGGCCGGTGACCTGGCCGGTCTTCTCGGCGTGGGCGATCAGGGCCGGCAGGTCCTCGCGCAGGGTCGGCTCGCCGCCGGTGAAGGTGATGTGCGGAATGCCGGCCGCCCAGGCCTTGTCCATGATGGACTGCCATTCCTCGGTGGTCAACTCGCGGTCGACGCGCTTCGTCGGGGCATATTCCGCCTGGGTGCCTTCGGGTAGACGGTAGGTCAGGGCGCAGTCCAGGCGCAGGGGTGCGGTCAGGTCCCGGGAGTGCGGCGCGACCCGCTCGAAGTCGAGGTAAGTGGTCGGGTCGAGGTCGGGCGTGTGGATCATGGTCTGGACGCGATCACGGAAGTCGACGAAATCCTTCTGCGCTTCGGCCAGGCTGATGTGGTAGCGCTCGGAGACCTGCCGGGCGGCCTCCTCCGGGGAGGTGCCTTTTATCATGTGATAGGCAAACTCGGCCGCCGTGGCGTTCAGGTGCAGGACGGTGGCGGCATTGACGATCAGGATGCCGGAACCGTCGTTCATCAGGCGCAGGTGCAGGCGATAGGCCGGTTCGTCCGGTCCGGACTGATAGGTATGCGTCTCGGCCGGGAGATGGCGGGCCGCCAGCGGCTTGTCGGCCAGCAGGACTGCGCCGACGGCGACGACCAGGACGACGGCGACCTCGACCAGCAGGCCATACGTGGGGATGAAATAGCCGGCCGCGCCGAGCAGGAGGACGGCGCTCAGGATCCGGAATCCGATCCCCTTCCAGCGGTACTGGCCGATCCGCAGGCGGCCGAAGATCAGCCCCAGCAGGCCTGCCACCGCCATAACCAGGCTGAGCACGATCGAGGCAATGGGATAGACGGTGCGCAAAAATAAGGTAAGGGATGAGGCATTCGACATGGTGTCCTCTCAATCAGCCGCGGACGAAGTGCGGCATTTCGAATGGAATTTCCAACGACAATTCGATGAATCCGGCATATTCGCCGTCACGATACCAGGGGGTTTGATAGATCAATTTCTTGACGCCGTTCTTTTCGATCGTGTAGACGTTCGGCTCCCGCCCAGCCAGCATTTGCTCGAGCTTGCTGCGGGCCGGCTCGGGATGGCAGTCCAGCAGGTTCTTGCCAATCAGGGCGGTTCCGCCATCCTTTTCGAAGGTCCTGGCCGCTTTGTCGTTCATTTCGAGGATGACGCCCTGCGCGTCACAGACGGTCACCGCTCCGGGGAATTCCTTCAGCCAGGCATGCTCGGGTGTTTTCATCACGGTTGGGCCTCGTATTGCGTCAGGATGTTGTACAGGACCGGGACGTAGAGGTTGAGGTGCTGGTCCACCCTCCCGGGGAAGGTGGCATCCAGGTATTCCAGGGTGTCGTCGGCCGTGTGCCAGATCTCGCCGTTCACGCCGTATTTCGGATCCACCTGGGTATAACCATCCTTGGCGCCCAGGTCCCAGTTGGTGGCCTCGAAGTAGATGTACGGGATGCCGGCCGCATGGAAGGCGGAAAAATCGGAAACGCCCATCCCATGCCCGTCGGTCAGGTCGGCGTTGTGGATGGTCTGCAAGTCGAAACCGTTCCCGAAGGCCCACTCGAGGGTCCAATCCCGCAGCGCAGCCTGCTGCTCGTCGCCGTAGACATAGGTAACGTCGCCGGCGATCAGCGAGTCCATGTTGATCATGGCGACGACGTTCTCGAAGTCCGCCTGGGTCATCTGGTTGACGTAGGCATAGGACCCCACCAGCCCGGATTCTTCCGCCCCGAAGGCGACGAACTGGATGGTGTAGGGGGTGGCCTCGTTCTTCAGCAGGTCCGCCACTTCGAGCAGGACGGCCACGCCCGAAGCATTATCGTCGGCCCCCTTGCCGACGGCCACCGAATCGTAGTGCGCCCCGACGACGATCACACGCGGCGACTTCCCGGGTTTGACCGCCACCACGTTGGCAGAATCAAGCTGGTTTCCCGAAACATCCTTCCCCGAGAAGTGCTTGGTCTCGGCGGAATATCCCATCCCGTTCAGGGCATCGGCGATGTATTCGGCCGCCTGGGCTTCGGCATCCGTGCCGGCGATGCGCGGACCGATGGCGGTGAGGGCCTGGATGTAGGCGCGGGCCGCGGCGCTGTAGCTGGCCGCCGGTGTGCCGACCGGAGGCTGGGTCGCGCCCGCCGGATTGGTCTCCGCCTGGACCTGGGTCGCGACCGGCGGGACGGTCCCAATCTGGACCGGGACCGAAGTCGGAGCAGGAGAGCCGCAGGCAGCCAGGGCCAGGAGGACGAAACAGCAAAGCAAGCGGGGCATCATTTTCATCAATTCAATCCTTGAGCCATCTGCGGCTCGAACTGTAAAGGACATCCGCCGCCGCATTCGGCCAGCAGGACGCAACCGTCGCATTTTTGAGGCAGGCCCTGGCGCTCGCGCAGCCGGACCGCCAGCTTGTGGTTCCAGATCGAATCCCAATCGTCCGACAAAAACTTGCCGAGCGGCTGGTAGTAGGACTGGCAGGGCAGGACGCTTCCGTCAGGCTCGACGCACATGTTGTACAGGGCGGCCGTGCAGCCCTTCACGCCCAGGTCGAGCGTCATCGGGTCGAAATTGCAGTACTGCGTGGGCGTGTACCAGATCAGGCGCTGCCCGTGGGCTTCGATCTTCTTCCGGGCCACCTCTAGGAGCGGGGTCAGCTCGGACTCGGCCAGACCGGTCCCGACCACAGCGCCCCGCCCGGAGTGGATCAGGGCATTCAGCCCGACCGTCGGGACGCCCGTCTCCGCCAGGAAATCCAGGGTGGCCGGGATGGTGGAAAGGTTGGTCCGCAGCATGGTGGTATTAGTCATCACGTAGAGCGGACTGGCCAGGGCGTTCTTCACTCCCTTGATCGTCTGGGGGAAGGCGCCCTTCGCCCGGACCATCCGATCGTGGACTTCCGCCTCGCTCGACTCGACCGTGATCTGGACGTGGTCCAGGCCGGCCGCCACCAGCTTCTCGACGTAGCGGGGGTCCGAGAGGCGCCGGGCGTTGGTGTTCAGGCCGGTGATTTGGCCGTTCCGCTCGGCGTGGGCGATCAGCTCGGGCAGGTCCCCCCGCAGGGTCGGCTCGCCGCCGGTGAAGATGATATGCGGGATGCCCAGTTCCCAGGCCCGGTCGAGGACCCGCTTCCAATCCTCCGTGCCAAGCTCCTGGAGGTCGCGGCCCTCGACATTGTAACAATGGGCGCAGTCGTTGTTGCAGCGATAGGTCAGGGCCAAGTCCAGGCGGTAGGGAGCCGTCGGCCGGGCGCTGAACGGCATGACCGTCTCCAGCCCCAGCTCGTGGATCGGGCAGGCGCCGTCCGGGCGGACGAGCTCCTCGAGTTGGCCGCGGATCGTCCTCAAGTCCGACTTCGCCTGGGCGGCGCTGACGTGATAGTCCCGCCGAATCAGGCGAACGGCATCCGGCTCGGCGAGCCCTTCGAGGACGCAGTAGGCCATCAGCGCTGCAGTCGGGTTAAGGTGCAGGATCCGGTTGGCATTGACGATCAGCGTGCCGTGCCCGTCCGGGTCGAGCCGCAGGTGAATGCGGCTCTTCTCGCCCGGGTTCTCCCGGACATAGTGGTAGAGGCGAGCGGCGGAGTCCGAAGTCTCCGGACTTCGGACTGCCGGACTTTTTTTGATGATGCGAGTCAAGAAATCCTGGATACCTCTAGAATTCTGGGACATGATCGACCTCGACGGCTTTGGAACCAATATCGAACCATTCTTCGTTCAGATAATCGAGATAGTTGCTGTACCGATATTCCGTCGGCTCGTGAACCAATCCATGTTTGACCGGATTCCAGAATATATAACAGAGCCGATTCAAGTAATCCGCTTGCGATCGGACGCAGGTCTCCCAGTAATTCCACCAGACCTTTCGACCCGGCAGGCCATCCTGATCGTTCCACCGGCAGGCAGTGAATTTGTGGTAGCTCGCCACGAACGCGGAGGAACGGACTGCGGGAGACTCCGTTACCGGCCTCCACCAGCGCAGGCACAGGCGCAGCCGGCGCAGGCACAGGCGCAGGCGCACGAATGCCCGCCGCCGCCCGAATAATGCCCGCTGCTCGTCGACACCGGAATCGGGTTGGTCTTATTGGTGACGTTCGACGTAAAAGCGCCCAGATCGCCCAGCACCTTGCTGGAAAAGCCCTGGACGCCGGTCACCATGGACGCGGCCATGGCCGAGCCCGGCAGGGAAATCCGTCCGCCCGACGAGCCGGAGCCAGGGGTCGAGACCGAAGGAGTCCCGGTGTGGATCGGGGCCGCCCGGTAACCCGGATCGTAATTGCCCCACCACATCGGCATGAAGATCGGACCGGTGAAGACACGCCGGGTGCGCTCGTCGTAGTTCTTGTCAAGCATGGTCCATTCGAGGGCCTGGTCGTACATCTGGCTCTTGACTTCGGGGGTGCCGGCGGCTTCGATCTGCTTCCAGGCCTGCTCCATGATGCTCTGGTAATACGCCACAGTTTCCTTGCGGCTAAAACCTTTCATCTTATCCGAGACGGAGTTGACCAGCTTGACGGTCATATCCTGCAGTCCCTTGCGGCGGGTGGCCAGGTTGTCGTCCGCAAAAGCCGCCAGGAAGTCCGTTTCGTACTCGTGCAGGTCGGCCGGGAGCGGGCTGGCGACCTGGAGCTTGAGCGGATCGCGCGTCACGACTGTGGCGGCGTTCTTTTTGACCACGCCGAACAGGATCATGGTCATGACCTTGTCGAGCGGCTGTTCCATCAGGATGGCCGATTCGACCGCCGTCAAGCCGCGCTTGATGCCGTGTCCCTCGATCTGGATCTTGGGCGGGAGATACTGGAGCTTGCGTTTGCGGTTGTTGATGGCGCCCAGGATGGGCGCCCCGACGAACATCAGGATGAAGAAACCGAAGCAGCAGAAGGTCTGGAAGGTGCTCCCCATGCCCGACAGGAATCCGCCAATGTCGAAGGCCGGCGGGACGACGATTGCGTCGGCCGGGACGTACGACTTCGGGAAGGAAGCGCCAAATGTGTATTGGGTGGAACCGCTGGCATTGGAACACTGCCAGGTATAGGTGATGCGGTTCTGGTCATCGTAGGCCGACGCAGGTTGGTCGGCGCACGGCCAGCCGCCCTGGACGCTGTGATATTTAGGTTCCTGCGGCTGGACCCCGGGCGGGAGGTGGAACGCCACCGTCAGGTCCGTGCTGCCGTTGACATACTGGGAGCCGAACCAGGTGGGGGAGAAATCCGCACTGGCATACGTGTCGGGATTATCAGTATCCTTGTAGAGGACGCCGGTGATCCGACCGACATAAACGTGCACGCTCCCCTGCTGGCCGGCCGGGATGGCCGAGGCGCCCATGTCCACCGAGAAGCCGGAGCCGCCCTGGCCCTGGTAGTCGGAGGAAATATTCACAGGCGTGCCGCCTACATCCGCCGAGATGGAGCCTGTGTCGAAATTGCTGTTCGGCATGCCGACATCCACGAAATCGATGATGTGGCCGCTCGGATCGTTCGTGAACGTGAAGACGTAATCCACGGCCTCCGTCCCGTCCGAGTTCCAGAAGACGTTGACCACTTCGCGATCCAGACTGAAATAGTAGGAGCTCTGGGCCGCCGCTCCCGGGATCTGGGTGAACATCAGGAAGACGAGTGCGAATGAGACAAGCAGGCGGAGTTTTTTCATTACAGCCTCCTCAAAAAATGACACGAGATTAAAGGGAAAGAGTGCGGTTTACCACTTCGGTTCTTCGGTCAATTGATAAACGGTGTTGCAATACGGGCAGGTCACCATCGGCGCGCCGTTGACCAGTTTGATGTTGTCGGCAGTCAGGGTGCCACCGCAGGACCGGCACTTCATCTGCTCGATCTTGGTCTCCCCCGGCAGGTCCACCTTGACGGTGACGTTCTGGACGGTCTCCTGCTTGTTCTTGCGGGCAGCCACCACGATCAGCACGATCCCGCCTGCGACCATCAACAGGCCAAAGCAGAGCAATCCGATGCCCAGGCCCATCCAATTGGATTGGGAGTTCGGGGCCGTCGAGGCGACGACATTCAGGCCGCCGTAGCCCATGAAGCACAAAGAGATCAAGATCAGAACGCCCCCGCCGATATACATCCAGGTTGTAGATTTCATGCCGACCTCCGTATCGATCTAAAATACATACGCAAATCTCAGGATAAGTGTAGCACCATCCAAGAATCCAGACAAATGACGAATGTCCGGGTAATTAAGCCTTTCCGCGTTTTTTCTTCAGGCCTTCGGCCTGGTCCACCGGCAGGACGACGAGCAGGCCCGTGTCGGGCTGCTCCAGATCACCGACCACGCCGCGGGTGGCTGCCTGGATGCGCTTCACAGCGGCGTCCCCGACCACGGTGAAGACCGTCCGGCTCAGCTCCCCCTGAGGGGGGTAAAAATCGTCCAGGGACGGCATGAGCGGCAGGTCGTCCAGCAGGGCGCCAGCCTGGTGGATGCGCCCCATGCCGGTGCTTGGCAGGACGGTCGCGCCGTCGGCGCCAGCTTCCTTCCAGGCAGCCAGCAGTTCGGCCAGTTTGGTCGAATCGTGCAAGACGAACAGGATCATCTTCATACTCTGCTCCTTCCGCAGTCCACGGGACGATTGAAGGCCAATAAGCCGAAATCAGCGTTTCCTGCCCTTGCGCCGGTTGGCGGGCGGAGGGGTTTCCGGTTCGGCCATCGCCTGCCCGGATGGCCCTTTCGAAAAAGCCCGCAGCAGCGGCGGCGTGACCAGGGTGGTGAGCAGCACCGCCGCGACGATGGCCGAGAAGGCGCTGCCGGTCAACAAGCCGGACCGGCTGCCCAGGGCGGCGACGATCAGGGTGACCTCGCCGCGCGCCACCATCCCGGCCCCCAGCTGGAGGGCTTCCCGCCCCGGCAGGCCGCCCAGTCGCGCCCCGCCGGCCGCCCCGAAAAGCTTCCCGAGCACAGCCGCCAGGGCCACGGCCAGGACGAGCCAGACCGCTCCCAGCGGCAGGCTGCGCAGGTCGACGGACAGCCCGATGTTGACGAAAAAGAGGGGGACGAACAGGGCGTATGCCAGCGAGGTGATGCCCTGCTCGATCAGGCCCTTCTCCGGGGTGCGGGCGAACATCAGGCCGGCCAGGAATGCCCCGATGATGGCAGCCATGTTCCCGACCAGTTCGGCCGCCAGCCCGTAGCTCAACAGCGTGACCAGGGCGAAGACCAGCGGCCCCTGGCTGATGCGGAGGCGGGTCACCCCACGGGCCAGCCAGGGCAGGACCCACCAGCCGAAGGCCGTCGCCCCGCCCAGGAACAGGAGCATCCGGCCGGTCAGCACCGCCAGGGTGGCCAGGCTGCCGTCCCCGCTGTGAATCGCCAGGAAGATCGAGAAGGCCAGGATGGAGAGGACGTCGTCAGCCACTGCCGCTCCCAGCAGGCTGAGGCCCACCCGGCTGCGCAACAGGTCCAATTCCATCAGTGTGCGGGCGGAGATGCTCACGCTGGTGGCGCCGAGGGCCAGCCCGAGCAGCAGAGCCGCGGTATCGTCCATGCCGAACAGGCGCCCGGCCCCCCAGCCCAGGCCAATGGAGAGCAGCAGTCCCCCGGTGCTGGCCAGCAGGGAGGCCTTCCGGTGCCCGGCCAGTTCTCCCAGGTGCAGGTCCAGGCCGGCCAGGAACATCAACAGGACGACGCCGAACTCGCTCAACTCGGAAATGGTATCGCCCAGGCTGGTGCTGTGGATGAACGGCAGGCCCAGGATATTCGCCAGGGAAGGCCCGAGCAGGACCCCAACCAGCAGCTCGCCCAGCACCGACGGCTGGCCGAGGCGCATGCTCAGGTATCCGGCCGCCTTGGCGGCCAGCAGGATGACGACCAGTTCGAAGGCGAGTTGGAGAAAGGGGGACATGGCAATAAAAGTTTATCACATCCTTTTTCCGGGCAGATTAATTCGATCCAGCGATTTTTGGCCGCCCGCATCGCGTGTATAATGCGCTCGAATTCGAAAGTCTTCTCCATGATCAGCCAGCTTCTCTATACGTCTGCAGCCCTTTTCGACATTCCCGATTCCAACCTCGTCCCGCTGCGCGGCGGGCATGTCGCCCAGGTCTACGGGTTTACGCAGCGCGGCCGGGACTACGTCCTGCGCCTGACGCCGCCTGCCGACGACCTCGATTTCCCTTCCCGGCAAGCCACCCTGGCCTGGATGGCGTTCCTGGCCAGACACGGCGCCAGCGTACCCGAGCCAGTGGCCTCCATCCACGGGAACTTGATCGAGGTGGTCCCGGCGGAGGACGGCGACTGGCTGGCGACCCTCCAGACCAGGGCGCCGGGCGTGCTCTCGGAGGAACTCGCCTTGAACCGATGGGACGCGCCCCTTTTCCAGGCGCTCGGCCGCTCGGTCGGACGGATGCACGCCGCCGCCCGGCAGTACATCCCCGAGCCCGGGGCGGCCCGGCCCGAGTGGGACCAGGGCGGCAACCTGTACAACCGGCCGGAATTCAGCGAAGACTGGGTGGAGCGCAAGGCCGCCGGAGTGCTCGCCAAGATCGGCAACCTGACGAAAGGTCCGGAAAGCTACGGCATGATCCACGCCGACCTGCATTTCGGCAACTTTTTCGTGGATGCGCCGTCCCGGACCATCACCCTGTTCGATTTCGACGACGCCTGCACCGGCTGGTACGTGATGGATCTGGCCATGCTGCTCTTCGACATCCTGGTCCTCCACCCGGGACCCGACCGGGAGGGGTTTGCCCTGGATTTCCTGCGCCCGCTGCTGGGCGGTTACCTGGCCGAAAACAAGCTCGATCCGGTCTGGTTCACCCAGCTGCCGGTATTCGCCAAATTGCTCGAGATCAACATTTTCGGCTCGCTCGGCCCCGCTTACATCCCCGGGAAGGATTGGTGGATGGACAAGTTCATGCCGGGCCGGCGCGAGCGCATCCAGAACGATGTCCCCTACCTGAACATCAATTTCAAGACCCTCGAGCGGGTGTAGAATCGGCTTATCCCCTGCCGGATCAAAAATGGGCCTGTTCACAGGTCCTCATACCACTCCATCCACCTGGAACCCGATATGCCTGCCAACATCGAAATCAAAGCCCGTGTACGCGATTTTCCCGCCTTGCGCAAGCGCGCCGAGGCCCTGGCCGACGGCCCGGTCGAGGTCATTTCCCAGGAGGACACCTTCTTCAACGCCCCGCATGGACGGTTGAAGCTGCGCCAGCTGGCGCCCGCCCGCGGCCAGCTGGTCTATTACGAGCGCAGCGACTCGGCCGGCCCAAAACGTTCGGAGTATTTCATTGCCGAGACCGCCGACCCGCCTGCGCTCAAAGCCGCCCTGTCTGCCGCCCTGGGCGTGCGCGGCGTCGTCCGCAAGACCCGCACCCTGTACATGGTCGGGCAGACTCGCCTGCACCTGGACGAAGTGGAAGGCCTGGGACAATTCATGGAATTGGAAGTAGTCCTGCGGCCCGGGCAAACAGATATGGAAGGTCAATCAATTGCAGACGATTTAATGGTAAAACTAGGGATAGAGCAAGGCGATTTATTGGAAGGCGCCTACATGGACCTCCTGGAAAAAGGCGCCTGAGCTCGAAAATCGGACGATCCGAATGCCCAAGAACCCGAAATTGAAGCAAACCGGCTCCCTGCAGCGTAAATACCCCGACCTCGCCGAGGTGTTCGAGAATCTCGACAAATCCGAAAAGCCCGAAGAGGCGTTCGAGAATTTCGACAAGGAGCCGCTTGCCAAGGTCGAGGCGCCCATCTGGCGGGAGATCCGCATCATGGTGGCAGCCAAGCTATACGGATCGGGCAGCATGTCGTCCGAGCGGGCTGCCAAGCTGGCCGGCTTGCCACATGTGGAATTCCTGCTCAACCTGGGTTTCTACAAGATCTTCCCACTTCAGGCCGAACTGACCGAGCTGGAGAGCTCGAATGACTAAAGCCACCTGCAGCGTTTCGCCGGTGGTCTTTCTCTATCGCATCGGGGCGCTCGAATGGCTGCCGCACCTCTTCGACGAGATCTGGATGCCTTCGGAGGTGCTCGACGACCTGCTGGAGGCGCGCTTCATCGGCTACGATGTCCCCAGCCCATTCAACCTGCCCTGGGTGCAGTATCAGGATCCGCAATTGACCATTCCGGCCGCCTGGATGACCTTGGATTTGAGCTCCGGGGAGGTGGCCGCCATGTCGCTGGCCTTCGAGAATCCCAACTGCCTGGTCCTGCTCGACGAGCCGATGGGCCGGCGGGCCGCCAAAGCCGTTGGGATCCAATACTGGGGCACCCTGAAGATCCTGCTGGAAGCCAAGGAGCGCGGCCTGACCGACCGCATCGCCCCGTATGTCGACCGGCTCGGCAAGACCGGCCTGTGGATCATGGGGGACACGCGCCGGCGCATCCTCAAACTGGCCGGAGAGGACGAGCCTGAACCCAAGTCCGAACCCGTGACGTCTCCCGCCGCGCCCCCGCCGCCGGAGCCGGAGCCCACACCCCCTCCTCCCCAGGAGCCGGCCACCCAACCCGGACCGGCCAAACCGCCCGCCGCCCAAGACTAAATCCCTGCACACGACAACCTCGCATTCCTCCGGGACTCACCAGGCCCGAGAGCGTATTTACGCAACCGAAGACTCGGGACCGGATTGCGCTTAAAATCATTTCAGGATGGGCGTATCCGTGAAGCAGATCATGCGTCATATAGAGTGAAAACAGTGAAGGATCGAGAGCTTTTAGAGAAAGCCCGCCTCTTCGACGAGCAGGCGCTCGCAGAGATCTATGACCTCTGGAGCCCGGTTCTCTATCGATATTCCCTGCGCCTGCTGGGCGAGGCGGATTTGGCTGAAGAATGCGTCTCCGAGACTTTCAGCCGCTTCCTGGCTGCTCTCCAGCATGGCAGCGGACCCCGGGAATACTTGCAAGCTTATTTATACCGGATCGCCCATAACTGGATCACCGATCACTATCGCCGCAGTACCCCTCTCCTCATGCCGCTCGAACCCGATCTGGCAGCGGATGCGGAACAGGACCCTCAACAAGCCTTTGCAATCGACGTGGAACGGCAGCGGGTCAGGGCAGCCCTGAGCTACCTCACCCCGGATCAGCGTCAGGTCATCATGCTCAAATTCGTGGAAGAACTGGATAACAAAACCATCGCGGCCGCCCTGAACAAACCGGTCGGGGCCGTAAAAGCCCTGCAGCACCGGGCCCTCGAAAGCCTGCGCCAGATCCTGTCCTCGGAGAAAAAGTCTTCATGAAACTCCATGAGATCCGCCTGGACAAGCAAACCGGGGACCTTCTCGCTCCGCTGCGGGAAGCGCCTGCCAGGGACCGCGCTGCGGCTGCGGCCGGCAAGGCCACCTTCCTTCACCAGGCCAAGACGCTGAAAATCTCGGCTGCCGTCCAACCCCAGGCCAGTCGGCCCTCGCAGGAAAGACGGCCCGCGCTCCCGCTGCTGGCCCGCCTGGCAGCAGTCGTGCTGGCGGTGGTTTTCCTGGCTGGGACGGCCTCGACCGTCTATGCCGCCCAGAGCAGCCTCCCTGACGAGACGCTCTACCCGCTGAAAACCTTCAGCGAAGACGTCCACCTCGCCCTGACAGTTTCCCCGCAGGCGCAGTTGAACCTGACCCTCGAATTCACCGACCGGCGCGTGGACGAGATCACCGCCTTGCAGGCCGCCGGGAAAGCCATTCCGCAAAATTTGATCGACCGCTATCAGGATGAGCTTGACCGAACCCTTTCCTTGGCAGTCCGCCTGGGCGACCCCGCCATGACCCAATCCCTCGGCCAGGTTTCAGAGCATGCGGCCGGCCAGCTCCAAAAATTGCACGAGTTGGAAGGAAATAACCCCAGCCTTCAGGCCCTTCAAAATGTCCATGACCGTCTCCAACAGCAGGTGCGGGATGCCGAATTGGGAAAAACCGACCCGCAGGGATTCCGCCTGCTGATCCAAGGTACGGACAAGGGCAAACACGAAAACCCGGATGGAAATCCGACCAACCCTGACAGCACGCAGGTCCCATCCGGGAACGGAAACGGCCCGGGCGGATATCAGCCCGCTGGAACCCCGACCCCGGACCATGGCGGTCCCAACAACGGCCAGCCCACCAAAACTCCCCGAGGCCACGGGCATGGGCCTGGTTTCCCTGATAAGACCCATGAGCCCGGCCAAGGGCAAAACGACAGACCATAAAGTAAGAGGCGACATGCGGATTTGGAAAGTTCTTCCCATCCTGTTTTTCCTGGTCGGCTGCTCCGGGCTTGCCGGAAATTCGAATCCGTCGACGGGTCCGGTCCCGTCGGTCACCCCGGTGAAATTGACCAACGGTCCCTTCGCCCTGACCGTTTTCTCCCCCGCCGACCAGGCCGTGGTACCCCAGCCAAAGGTCGAACTGCGCGGCGAAGTCTCGGAAGATGCGGTCTTGACGGTCAACGCGGATACTTACGTCTTGAATGCGGGCGCTTTTACGGAAACAATCCTCCTGGCCGAGGGATTGAACTCCATCCAGATCGTTGCCAGCGACATGGCCGGGAATGAGATCGACCTCGTCCTCACCCTGACCTATCAACCCTAGGAGGTTCAGCATGAAAAAGATTTGGATTTTCGTCACCATCCTGACGCTCGCGGCCTTGTTCTTCACGACCGCAAATGTACTGGCGAGCCCGGCAGGAGATTATCTACTGAAGAAGACCCCCATTCACACGCCCGGCCCGAGAGGCACCGAACGCGGCCCCGGCGGGGATCCGCACGGCAACGGCAATGGCAACGGGAATGGGAATGGAGGCTGGAACGGCGCCGAAAACGGGAATGGATTCGACAATCATCCCGGGAACGGCAACGGCAATGATAACCATCCCGGCCAGGGGAATGGAAATCCGAATAACGGCCAGGACCAAGGCGGGCCGCATCACGGCAGGCCGGAAAATTACACCGGAATGATCGGCGCCGTGGATACCGGCAGCCTGACCCTGACTTTGAAAGACGGCTCCAGCCTGGTCTTTACGCTGACCGACCAGACGGAGGTCAGGATCCCGACCCTGGGACACTCCGCCACGACCGCCGACCTGAAGGTCGGCCAGCAAGTGACCATCCGGACGACCGGCGACGACAGCCAGGGATTGGTGGCCGCCATGATCCTGGTCATTCCCGGCAAGCCCGAGAAGATCCATCGCGTCGGCATCGTCACCGATTACCAGCCAGGCGTGAGCATCACTATCCAGGATAAGGACGGGGAGACATTCACCTTCCTGATCACCCCCGATACGAAAATCCTCCCGCCCGACCGGGCCGGCGAGCTCGTCGTGGGCGTTTACGTCACCATCATCACCCCGCGGGACGTGACCGGCGGACCGCTGACCGCCGCGGGCATCGTCATCCATCCCAAGGCCAAGACTCCCACCCCGACGATCACCGATACCCCCATGGCCACCGACACAGCCACGGATACGCCAACCAGCACCGAAACACCGACCGCGACCCCGTAAGGGTCCCGTCAGATCCTCTCCCGATCCTTTCTCGAATAACAAAAAAGTGCCTTCCCGTGGGAAGGCACTTTTGATTCCACAATAACTTCGGAAGCCGGCAGCGATTACTTGAACAGCAGATAGCCCAGGGCAACGGCCACCAGGGTGACCGTGATGTTGTCGACCTCCGCCAGCGGCAGGGATTCGACCGCCGTACCGGCCAGGGCGATCACTGTGATCGGCAGCAGGGTGGAAGCGAACGGGATCTTGAAAACGCCCGCCCCGATGAACACGCCGATGACGAAGGCCGAGAGCACCCACCCGCCGATGAACATGCCCAGCGACCCCGCGACTGATTTCCCCTTGTTCCAGGGCAGCTTCTGCGACCGGATGCCACGCCCCATGATGTCGGCCAGGCCGTCCCCGCCGCACATCAGCATCAGGGCCGTCATGCCGATCGGGGAGGTCTTCCAATAGATCAAGGTCATGACGACGAACACGATGCCGTAGAAAAGCGGCCCGCGCAGGATCTCGCGGCGGTCGCCGGTGCGCGACATGGCCTTGACCGAGGCTTCATCCTTGACCACGCCCAGCCCGATCAGTGCAAACTGGATCGTGATGAGGAAGGGCACCAGGGCGGCCAGCCAGCGGGCGTACCAAACATCCGGGAAGAGCAGCCAGCACAGCACGAAGATCGGGCCGGTGCCGATATGGATGAACTTGCGGCTCAGGCGGCTTTCGATCCAGCCGCGATGAGCGGCAAAGTCCATGATCCGCAGCCAGGCCAGGGCCAGGACGAAAGTGATGATGAGGGCGAGGAATGGATTCATAATGTGTTCCTGTCAGGGATTGGGATGGTCTCGCTCGAGGAGAGGGGAAATTTCGTGAATTGTATCTTAGTTTCGGGCGGTTGGTAACGGGCGGCAATGACTTGTCGAAATCCGCCAGTGAGGCTGAGGGCGCCTCCCGTCGAAAAATGCTATACTATTTATCATCTTCAGTGCAGAAAGGGGTTGTATGGCAAGACTCCGGATATTCACTTTCCTCCTGCTCCTCGTACTCCTCGGCGGACTGGCCGCACCGGTTCGCGCCCAAACCGGCATCCAGGTCTCCGGCGATAAGGCCAGTCTGACCTTCCCGGATAGCGTCCTCTTCAGCGCCGAATTCAAGTCGGATGCCAACATCGAGACCGTGGTGCTGGAATACGGCGTGGACCAGCAGACCTGCGGCACGGTGGAAGCCAAGGCCTTCCCGCAATTCACCCCCGCGGCGGATGTCAAAGCCGAATGGACCTGGGAGATGCGCCAGTCCGGATCGCTCCCGCCGGGCGCATCCATTTGGTGGCAGTGGCAGGTCAAGGATGCGAACGGGGTCCAGTTCACCAGCCCCCGCCAGACCGTCACCTGGATCGATAACAAGCACCCCTGGCAGGTCATCAGCGGAGGCAGCATCAACCTTCATTATTATGACGGCGGCGCCTCTTTCGGGCAGCAACTGCACGATGCCGCCGCCCAGGCCCTGGTGCGCCTCTCCACGGATGTCGGCTTGAAGCCGGACAAGTCGGTGGATATCTACATCTACGCCAACACCAACGACTTGAAAGACTCCATCTTGTACGAACCCTCCTGGGTCGGCGGGCAGGCCTATCCGGCAAACGACATCGTCATCATCGGCGTCTCATCCGATCAGCTGGACTGGGGAAAGAGCACCGAGGCGCACGAGCTGACCCACGTCCTGGTCGGACACCTGACCTTCTCCTGCCTGGGCTTCGTCCCCACCTGGCTGAACGAGGGGCTGGCGATGTACGGCGAGGGCGGCGTCCAGGCCGCCGAGCAGACCCAGTTCGACCAGGCCAAAACGGACGACAAACTCCTGTCCCTGCGCTCCCTGACGGGAAATTTCTCCGAGGAATCCGACCGCGCCACGCTCTCCTACACCGAGTCGTATAGCGTGGTCAACTTCCTGATCAAGAACTACGGGCGGGACAAGATGACCCGCCTGCTGAAAGGCTTGAGCGCCGGGCAGACCGCCGACGAGGCGCTGCAGGCCGTCTATGGCTTCGACACCGACGGACTGGAAGATGCCTGGCGGACCTCGATCGGGGCATCCCCCCGCGCCGGCGCCGCCAATCCGACGCCCGTCCTGACCCCCACCGCCGTGCCTACCCTGGTGCCGATCGGGGCGGCCCCGGTCGCGACGGTCGGGATCGCCACGCCGCATCCCACCCCGGTCGAGCCGACGGCCACCGCAACAGCCGCCGCGCCTGCCGAGGCGCCGTCGCAGGCCGGTCCCACCGCAACCCTTGCGCCGCGCGGCCAGGCCATGAGTCCCGCTTTTAAAAACATCCTGACCGTCCTTGAGTTTGGAGGCGCCTGCCTGCTGGCAGTGCTCCTGCTGGTCGGCATTCCCATCTTTACTGCCACCCGCCGTCGTCACGGGAGGAAACAATGAAAACGAGCCGGAGACTCGCATCGGTTTTGCTGGTCATCGCCTTCATGCTGCTGGCCTGCCAGGCTTCGGGCGCCACGCCCACCGCGACGGGGCCAACCCCGGCGGCCAACGGGACGGCTGCGCCGACCATGCCGCCTTATACCTACATCAGCCAGGAGAACGGGGTTACCGTCAAATATCCGCGCGGCTGGGCGACCAAGCCGCCCCAGCAGGGCGACTCGGTCCTGGTCGTCTTCCTCAGCCAGGACCAGACCATCAGCTCGTTTCTGTACGTTTTCCCGGCCCAATCCGGGGAAACGGCGGAGAGCTTCATAAAGCAGAACGCGGACTCCGCCCTGCAAGGCATGGAAAACATCACCACCTTGAGCGATTCCGCCCTGACGCGCACCGACGCCGTCCAGGCCTGGAGCCGGGTGGTGAAAGGCGTCTACAGCGGGAACGACCTGACCGTCAACCTGACCGCCCTGGTGTACGGGTCACGCGTCTTCCTCATGATGACGATCGCCGGCTCGTCGAGCTACCAGTCACACGCCGGAGAAGTCCAGGCCCTGACGGACGGGATGAGCTTCCAGGCTCCCACCGTCAACGGCGTCAACCGCAACCAGGCCCTGTTCCTGAACGGTGGCGAAAGCACCAACCCGCGCGACTACGATCCGGCTACCGATCACAGCAGCGGCGACAAGCTGGTCTACAGCGGGCTGGTCTCGCTCGATCCCAAGCTCGACCTGGTTCCCGAACTGGCCTATTCCTGGGACCTCTCCCCGGACGGCACCGTCTATACCTTCCACATCCGGGCAAATGCCAAATTCCACGACGGGCGCCCGGTGACCGCCCAGGACGTCGTCTATTCCTGGGAACGGGCTGCCGCCAAAGCGACCGGCTCCGACACGGTCCTCACTTACCTGGGTGACATCCTGGGCGTGGCTGAGATGCACGCCGGTACTGCCGACCATATTTCGGGCCTGAAGGTCCTCGACGAGCATACCCTGCAGGTCACGATCGACGCCCCCAAGGCCTACTTCCTCTACAAGCTGACCATGCCGGTGGCTTTCGTGCTGGACAAGAAAAACGTCGAATCCGGCTCCGACTGGTACCGCACCCCGAACGGCACCGGACCCTACAAGCTGGTCCGTTGGGACAGTTTCCAACTGATGGTCTACCAGGCCAACCAGGACTTCTACCTGGGACCGCCTTCCATCCCGACCATCGTGGTGGAGTTGTATTCGGGCGTCGGGATCCGCCTGTACGAATCCGGGGAGATCGACATGACCGGGGTCGACGCGCTGGACGTGCCGCGCGTCCTCGATCCGAACGACCCGCTGCACGCCGACCTGGTCAGCGGCGTGAACATGTGCACCGACTATGTGACCTTCGACGTGACCAAGCCCCCCTTCGACGACGTGAAGGTCCGCCAGGCATTCAGCCTGGCCTTCGACCGGCAGAAGTACATCGACGTGGTCGATAACGGCATCGGCATCCCGGCCGAGGGTCTTTATCCGCCCGCCTTGCCCGGATTCAACGCCAACCTCCAGGGCCTGGACTTCGACCCGGTCCGGGCCCGCCAGTTGCTGGCCCAATCCAAATACGGCGGCCCCCAGAGATTG
>Ga0335071_10001072_pt1 | contig 29461 bp, 18 predicted proteins | sample Lox_Sample_15_FD_206724 | JGI IMG/M metagenome (GOLD analysis project Ga0335071, IMG submission 206724) | Soil microbial communities from Loxahatchee National Wildlife Refuge, Florida, United States - Lox_Sample_1.5 | ecosystem: Environmental > Terrestrial > Soil > Wetlands | place: USA...
AATTCTCTGGAAATCCGTAATGGGGCGGTCATGGAATCGGACATTCCCTGAGAGCAGGGCCACCCCAACCGTGGAAGGGGACAGGGTTTATACCTGCAGTGGCTACGGCGACCTGGCATGCTTTGACTGGAAAACGGGTAAAGTGATCTGGTCATATAAGGCAAGTGAATTGAATAAAGGCACTTACGGGGAATGGGGAATTGCTGAATCACTGCTTATCGACGGAGATAAGCTGTATTATACTCCCGGCGGACCCGAGACTATGACTATAGCTCTTAACAAGAATACCGCTGCACTTGTATGGAAATCCGCTAGCATTAATGATAAGCCGGGGTATGTATCGCCGATTCTCATTAACCGGGGCACCAGGAAGATTATCATAAATGTGGCAATGAACCATGTCTTCGCGGTCGATGCTGCTGACGGAAAGGTACTCTGGACAATTGAAAATGAGCAATCAAGCGACGTGAACATGCGCCAGTGGGACCTTATTAAATGTACCACACCGTTGTACAGTGATGGCATGGTATATGTGACCGGTGGTTATGATACCGGAGGAATGATGATTAAAATGAGCGACGACGGCTCAGGTGCTAAAGTTGTATGGACAGACAGGCATCTTGATGATCATCACGGAGGGGTGGTCCTGATTAACGGTTATATATATGGGTCTAACTGGATCAATAACGGTCTCGGTAATTGGTGTTGCATAGAGTGGAACACCGGCAGGAAAATGTGGGAACAGCACTGGAACAACAAAGGATCAGTTATTGCTGCTGAAGGGCTTCTCTATATCTACGAGGAGAAGAACGGGAATGTTGGTCTCCTGAAAGCTGATCCGCAGAAATTCGACCTGGTAAGCAGCTTCAGGTTCAGCCTGGGCGACATGGGACCTTTCTGGGCACACCCGGTAATTCACGATGGAGTGTTGTACCTGCGGCATAGTAATGCACTCGCTGCATACAATATTAAAGCTAAATAAGCCGGATAAAGAAAAAGGACCGGCCGGTAAATCCTCGCCGGTCCTTATTTATGAGTAAATCGCCGACTTGTAAACAGTGAGTGCCTTTTCCCTGACTTCGGAAAGATCGACACAGCGTTTTGCATAGCCTGGTGTTCCAAGTTCAGGTATCCATTTCCTGCAGTATTCTGATCGCGGATCGAACTTCTTAAGCTGAAAATCGGGATTGAAAATCCTGAAATACTGCGCTGCATCACATCCCGACCCGGCGGCCCACTGCCAGTTACCATTATTTGATGAAAGTTCAAAGTCGATCAGTTTTTCGGCGAACCATGCCTCACCCCATTTCCAGTCGGTCAGGAGGTGCCTGGTAAGGAAGTTGGACACTATCATCCTGACCCTGTTATGCATATACCCGGTAGAAATCAGCTCTCTCATTCCCGCATCGATAATCTGAAAACCTGTCCTGCCTTCGCACCAGAGATTGAATTTCTCTTCATCATTCACCCACTCAATCCTGTCAAACCCGGCTCTGAAGCTCCTCTCGGTCACAAAAGGGAAATGGAAGAGTATCTGCATAAAGAATTCACGCCAGATCAGCTCTTTGACAAAGGCATCACTAATGCCATGGCTCCTTCTTACAGCTTCTCTTACACTGATTGTACCAAACCTCAGATGAGGGCCGATGTTCGAGGTGCCATCTATCGCCGGAAAGTCTCTCTTTTTCGCATAACCGCGTAAAAAATCATGGCCCAGATTTACCGGACGCTGGCTTACCTGTTGAGGCCTGAATCCCAGCTGACCCGGAGGTATGTATGATTCTTCGCCGTTGAATACAAAATTGCCTGTAAGTTTTTCAGAAGTGTATTTTCTGGTGCAATCCGTTGAAAATTTTGAGAGCCATTTTACCGAGTAGGGGGTAAAAACCGTATATGGCTTCCCGTCATTTTTCAGGATTTCATCACCTTCAAAAATAACCTGGTCCTTGTATGAATAGCATGCAATGCCATGGCTTTTCATGAAGCCCGTGACTTCCCCGTCCCTCTTTATTGAAAAGGGTTCATAATCGCGGTTAAAATACAGGGCTTTGACCTTGAATAAGGTAACGAGCTCCTTAAAGATATTAAGAGGCCGGCCGTGGGCAAAAAAAATGGCACTGCCACGTTGCCTGACTGAACTGTCGAGTGTCCGAAGGATTTCACCCAGAATAGTCATCCTCTTATCGTCAGGTTCGAGTGTTGAAAGCAGATCGCTGTCGTAAATGAATACAGGCAAGACACTGAAACCGGAAGTAAGGGCATGCCACAGACCAACATTGTCCTCAAGCCTGAGGTCCCTCCTGAACCAGAATATGACCAGTTCTTTTTCCATGATATAAATATCATCAAAGTTCCTTAATTTTAAGTTATTGGTTTCAGATAAATTGGCTGCCGGGATGGCTAACGACTTTTTTAACTTTAAGCAGTTCACAGTAAGGCAGAAAAATGCTGCGTTCAAGGTTGGTACGGATGGAGTGCTGCTCGGAGCATGCGCTGATCTCGGGAACGCTGCTTCGATCCTGGATATCGGGACAGGTACGGGCCTGATCGCCTTGATGTGCGCGCAAAGATCCGACGCAGAAATAATTGCAATTGAGCCTGATCATGCCTCATTTTTACAGGCGAAGGAAAACTTTGAATCCTCACCATGGCGTGAACGTTTGTCGGCAGTAAATTCCGATCTTGAAAAATTTGCCGGTGACACGCGTAAAAAATTTGACGTTATCATTTCCAACCCGCCTTACTTCAGGAACTCCCTTATCAATCCCGAACCAGGGAAGGCCCGGTTGAGGCATGCATTCTCGCTGTCGTCTGATGATTTGCTTGAAAATTCAGTTTTGATTCTTGCCCCGGAAGGGAGCCTGCAGGTAATACTGCCATACGAGGAGGGGACCATTTTTATGACCGAAGCAAGTGGAAAAGGACTGTTCTGCAATTCCATGATAAAGGTCAAGGCTACTCCCCAGGGTAAAGTGATAAGGTTGATAATGAAGTTTGAAACGGTAAAAAGAAAACCTCATGAAAGTTTTCTTGCTATTGAAACCGGGACCAGGCATAGCTATACCAGGGAGTATATGGAGCTGACCAGGGAATACTACCTTAAATTCTAAACCGGTTGAAGTGATTAAACAGGGTAAATTGATCCTGTGCCCTTCCCTTGAAACCGGCGCCCTGCGTCGTTATGAGTATTCTTCCTTCATCCTTATATTCAGCTGCTCCAGCCCTTCAAGCACAGGCATGTAAATTTCAGGGACCACCGGCCGGTAAACCCCGGAAAGCCTGATTTTCCCATCGAGAATAAGCTTTACGGCTATAGACGCCGGCAGTGCAACGGTTCTTGCAATAGAGGTATTTGTTGCCGGCGTTCCGAAATCCAGCATCGACGACCTGATCGTTTCTTTCCTCCCGTCGGGGTATGTTGCCTTAAATGTATGCTGTAGCACCACCATGTCTCTCTCATTCCCGCCAAGCGGCATTTTTGAGATCATCAGGTCAGATGTAATTTCAAATGGAGTCGTCATTTTGTACCCCATATCCTTATTATCGAAAAAACCCAGCCATTCAAGTGCTTTGATCGCAGTGCCTTTTTTGTCGACTGCATATTTCTCACCTAAGGCGTTCACCGGGTCACCGGCTCCCAGGCCCGCCCGTTCGCGGATGAAATCAGTGAAAGTAAAACCTGAATAGTCGGCCTGGTCATCATCAAGCATTCTCATCGACTTCATCAGGTCCAGCGTCTCGCACCAGCCTTTAAACCTGAATGTCCCCCTGAACATGGTTTTAGCTTCTGGAATGCCGTAAATCTCCTTGTAGCTGATTGAATCGCGGTTTGGATAAACATCCATTTTACCGACGCCAGGGAAATCAGTTTCAAATGTATCCCTGAAAAGGTTTACCGGTTCAACAAAAACCTTACGGCCATCCTTTAGGTACAGCGCGCTGTTCCTGCTTGCCATAACGACTCCCTTCGGACTCCACGAAAACTTGTACCTGAGGGGGTTATTGGCAGCTTCGGGTGCCGGTAGTGCCCCGCATATGGAATAAAACTCATTAACTGCACCACCCCTGCCGTGAATATGATCGATGATCTTCATGGCAGACATGTGATCAATGCCCGGATCGAGCCCGATCTCGTTTAAAAACAGGACACCCTCATTTTTGGCTTCCTGTTCCATCTCTTTCATTTCCCTCTGTACATATGATGTCGTAACAAGCGGCCTCCTGTGTTTCAGGCAGACTCTGGCAACAGCCGAGTGAAAGGAGTAGGGAAGCAGGCTTACTGCAATATCGTGCTCTGCAACCAGCCGGTCGAGAACTGATTGATCATCCATTGTCCAGAACAGTGCTTTACCGTTCGGGTTTCCGGCTATCATCTCCTCGGCTCTATCCTTCATCGGTGATGCAACCATTATTGAAAAGCCATTCTGCAAAAGAAATTCAACCATTGGTTTTGCAACCATGCCGGCGCCGAGAATTAAAACCTTCTTCATTTCCTGACCAATTATGTGATGTTAAATTAATCATTCACGACATAAGATTCAAGGATAATAATTAGTAATTCAAATAAGCGCCATCATGAACTCACCCCCCGGCCCCCTCTCTGATTTTCAGAGAGGGGGAGTTAATAATTCCATACCTTACAGTTCCCCCCTTCTTTCCGGCAAGCGGCGGAGAGAAGGGGGAAAGGGGGATGAGTTCGTGGATTTTTTTATCTTTGTTAGCACTCAATCTTCACTGCTGATGCCCGAAACCCCGAAATATGTCGAAACACCCCTGATGAAGCAGTATTACGCTGTTAAGTCTAAGCATCCCGATGCTATCCTGCTTTTCAGGGTGGGTGATTTTTACGAGACATTCGGTGAGGATGCCATCAGGGCTTCGGAAATACTTGGAATAACCCTGACCAGGAGAGCCAATGGGGCAGCTTCATATGTCGAGCTTGCAGGCTTCCCATATCATGCCCTCGACACTTATCTTCCCAGGCTAGTGAGGGCAGGCCAGAGAGTTGCAATATGCGAACAGCTGGAGGATCCGAAGCTCACTAAAAAAATTGTAAAAAGAGGTATAACGGAACTTGTAACCCCGGGGGTAAGCCTGAATGACAATGTACTCAATCACAAGGAGAATAATTTCCTTGCCGCTGTACATTTCGACCGGAAGCAGGCCGGGGTTGCCTTTCTCGATATTTCAACCGGAGAATTTCTTGTTTCGGAAGGTACCATCGAATATATCGACCAGATGCTGAATAATTTTCAGCCCAAGGAGATTCTCCATGAAAAGAGCATGACCGGGAATTTCCAGGAAAGTTTCGGAACGAAATTCTATACTTTCAAGCTTGATGACTGGATCTTCACCCCGGAAGCCGCTAATGACAGGCTTTTAAAGCAGTTTGAGACAAGCTCCCTGAAAGGCTTCGGGATCCAGTCGATGCCATGTGGTATAATTGCCGCAGGGGCGGTGCTGCATTATTTAGACATAACCCGGCACGAACAGCTGGGTCATATAACAGGCATTTCCAGGATAGAAGAGGACAGGTACGTGTGGCTTGATAAGTTTACCATACGCAACCTTGAACTTTTTCACTCTCCGTACGAGGGTGCCAAAACCCTGATCGATGTTATCGACATGACGGTCTCCCCGATGGGAAGCCGGCTTTTAAAGAGATGGATAGCGCTTCCGCTCAAGAATATTCAACCTGTGAATGACAGGCTCGATATTGTTGATTTTTATGTCTCCAACAGGGAAAAGAGAGAAGAGGTTGCAGGTTATATACGACATATCGGCGACCTGGAAAGGCTGACATCCAAGGTAGCTGTAGGAAGAATAAACCCAAGGGAGGTGGTGCAGCTGAAGAAAGCTCTCCAGGCTGTTGGTCCGTTAAAAGACAGGTGCCTTGCATCGGGCTGCCATCCTCTTATCGAGGTGGCAGAACAACTCAATCCATGCAGGAGCGTTTCAGAAAGGATCGAGACGGAAATAAATCCTGATCCCCCGATGCAGGTGAACAGGGGAAATGTTATTTCAGCCGGAGTTTCCGCTGAACTCGATGAGCTCAGGACAATACTTTACAGCGGGAAGGATTACCTCATAGAACTCCAGAACAGGGAGATACAGAAAACTGGCATATCATCGCTTAAAGTTGGATTCAATAATGTCTTCGGGTATTATATCGAGGTAAGGAACACCCACAGGGACAAAGTTCCTCCCGGGTGGATCAGGAAACAGACACTTGTCAGCGCCGAGAGGTACATTACAGAGGAGCTCAAGGAATATGAATCGAAGATCCTCGGGGCGGAAGAAAAGATTATTGAAATAGAGACAAGACTGTTTAACGACCTTGTACTTTCACTCGTTGAGTTCATACCACAGATTCAGCTCGACTCGGTGCAGGTTGCAAAACTCGACTGTCTCCAGGCTTTTGCGCTGGTCGCTGTCGAAAACAGGTATGTGAGGCCAGTGCTTAATGATACAATGAGGATAGATATACGCGAGGGAAGGCATCCTGTTATCGAAAAGCAGCTGCCGCCGAATGAAGCTTATGTCCCCAATGACCTTTTCCTGGATATTGAAGACCAGCAGATAATAATACTTACCGGCCCCAATATGTCCGGAAAATCAGCCCTGCTCCGTCAGACTGCACTTATTGTCCTCCTGGCCCAGATTGGCTGCTTCGTGCCGGCAAGCATGGCAAGCATCGGGATCGTCGACAAGATCTTTACCAGGGTGGGGGCCTCCGATAATATCAGTCTGGGTGAATCAACATTCATGGTGGAAATGAATGAGACTGCAAGCATCCTGAATAACCTTTCTGAACGCAGCCTTGTCCTGCTTGATGAAATCGGTCGTGGTACAAGCACTTATGACGGCATTTCAATTGCCTGGGCAATGGTTGAATACCTTCACGAAAACAGGCTGAAGGCTAAGACACTTTTTGCAACCCATTATCACGAACTGAATGAGATGGAGAATTCATTCAGCAGGGTCAGGAACTATAATGTTTCGATACTTGAATCGAACAACAAGGTTATTTTTCTCCGGAAGCTGAAAAGAGGAGGGAGCGAGCATAGTTTCGGCATACATGTGGCAAAAATGGCCGGTATGCCACGCAGTGTGGTAAAGCGTGCGGATGAAATTCTGAAGGAGCTTGAACAGAGCCACGAAAAGAAGGAACTGGCAAAGCCAATTGCCGGACTGGCGGAACATCGCGAGGGAATGCAGCTGAGTTTTTTCCAGCTCGACGATCCGGTTCTTAAACAGATCAGGGATGAGATCCTCGACCTGGATATTGACAATCTCACGCCGATGGAAGCCCTGAACAAACTTTACAATATCAGGAAGTTACTCAGATAAACTTTTTGAATTTTTCCCCGATTTTGAAATATGTATATCTCCCGGCGTCTTCACCTTCCGTGTGCAGGGAATCGCCAGTAGTTTCATACGTGCTGTGCTCGCCTGCAACCTGGGAAAAGTAGACATCAAACCTGTCACCATGCTCATCTGTCATCAGCACAAGTGCAAGGTTCGGATGAATATCCGATTTAAGGGGACTTCCGCAGAGAGGGCAATAAAACTCCAGCATCTCGCCTTTGCTGAAACTGAAGCCGGGATGCCTGACACTCGAATAATTGCCTATCTGGGGACTGAGAAGCATTAGTCCTGATTGCTTATTGCTGTTCTTTACCTTGAAGATTATATGATCACCCACCCTTAGATGATCGTGGCATTTGGGACATATAAAATCATTCATGCGGGCCTCCTTTCAATACAGTGTTGCGTTAGATTCTATTCATGAATAACAAAACTGAAAACAGAGAGTTTATAAATGAAAGGTAAATTTAATCAAAACCATTAACAGTTTGAACGCTCTGCAGGCTTAAAGAGCCTGACCACGGAGGTTAATGGGTTAAAATGCAGTAGCTTCTCCCGTGAATTTAACAGTCTGATCAGTTCTTTCCGGGTTTCGGGACGAACAGGTATTTTTACCTGGCAATGCTGATATAAACCGAAGCTGCCGAGGCCGTCAACTTCTCAATTAACCTGTCAAACTTTCTTGGGACCGATGATTTTTCGAGTTGGACCAGGTGCTTATTCACATCGTTCATAAGCTTTTCAAGCATCGCCACGCTGCTTTCATATCCCCCGGGTTTATCCCTTAGGGCCCATAGTCTCTTGTTCTCATCGAGATATTTGATACAGTTCTCTTTCATTCCGGTAAGTAGTTCTTTCTGTTTCACTTCCGGCAGGCTATCCCTCTTCATAACAAAAAACTGGAGATCCGTTGAAAGCCTGAGGAGCCTGAGTGCATTCCTGTATTCATCTTTTATAAGCAGGCTGTCCGGTCCTTTCATCCTGACATTGCCGAGCAGAATTCCTGCCGAATCGATCAGTGAATACATACCAGGGAAATTGAAAGCCGGGCGGTTGGATACCTTTTCTTTGAATGTGTTCACAAACTCTGGAATTGAAAGCATCATCAGGCTGCTGACCGATTCGATCATCTTCTCATAAACTGTATTTGCCAGGACCCTGTCACCCAGTCCTGTCTGGAAAATAAGCATCGAATAGGTCATCGACATGGCAGGCTTTTCCTCGTACCTGGAATACTCGCCCAGCCTGTAGGCAAGCCTGCCCATGATGCCTGCCTCGTCCCTGAACAGGTAGCTGCTCATGAATGGTTCAAGTGGCATTATATCACCGCTCCTGCTGTTCCAGCTGAGTGCGGCCCCTGCTGTATATCCGGCATAGCTTACGGGCTGGTACTGCCAGTGGCCCATATCCCCCCAGTCGGTCAGAAGCATTCCCCTGGCTCCGTATTTTACCCCGGCGGCGACAGCATCGCGGATATTCACAATCATATTATCGCTTCTTCCGACAAAGCTCGACCAGCTGCTGGTCCCGGGACAGACAAAAAAGCTGACACCCGCATCGTGAAAGTTCCTTGCATTTTTCTCAAACGGGTAGGATGTCTCGTATCCCCAGTCGAGAAGGGTGATATCTTTCGGAATGCGCCTGATAATTTCTGGATGCCTGAGGATAATATCACCCCACATCATCATCTTCCTGTTACGTGGAGCCAGCGTGTCGTGAACCTTAAGTGCATAATCGAAATAGACATTCCCTTCCCCCTTCTCTTCACATAGCTTCCTGCTTTTTCCCTTTCCGAGGTCAAATGTCTCATCCATATTCACATTGAAATTCGTTGACGTGAAGTTTGGAAGAAGGTCATCAGCCATCCTCGTTACCAGCCTGAGGCTCCCCGGGTCGCTGGGATCAAGGGTCCCTTTCATGTTTATAAGTCCCATCAGCTTATACCCGTCAGGGCATTCGGCCAGGTCCCTGAACCTGCCTGTCTCCAGCCAGGCCATCATATGACCAAACATATTCTGGTTCGGCACCAGGTCGATAAAATGATCGCGGCAGAATTTGTCAAGGGCCTTAATATCATCACCGGTAACAGGTGTCTCCGTTTTTTCCCAGAGATCCCTGAAAGAAGGATATGCAAACGAAAAGCCTTCAACATATAATTCCATGTGATTGTATTTCAGATCTGAAAGTATTGATGCCAGCCTTAACAGGGTTTCCCTGCTCGGCACCTTATTCCTGCTGATGTCGAGCATCATTCCTCTCACAGGCAGATCCGGGAAATCTTCGATTGCAACACATGGAATCTTACTCTTATAGTTGGTATTAAGTACCTTAATAGTCATAATTGAATAAAACAATCCCTGCCTTGTACTGAATTCGACCGAAATTCCTGATCCATTTACCTCCATATTGTAACCCTGGTCAGGAAGACCTTTTTTATAAGTGAACTTAAGTACAGGGTTCTTTCTTCCTGAAGAAGGCTTTATTCCATCTATCTCCGACAGGTATCCCGAGATTATGGAATTCAGTGAATCCGGTGATGAGAAGGTTACAGAAGCAGGAAGGGCAAAGCTGCCATTTAAAATCCTGATTTTCTGTGGAACGGGAACCAGGTTAAGTTGCCCATCCCGGAGCTTACCGTTGCCACCAAGAATTACTTTACCATTGCCGGGCTTCAGGGAGGATTCTATCCTGTCGAGATGCCTACAAAGGGTGTTATAATGAAAATAAAGATAAATGACCAGGACCAGGAATAAAATAAGGAGACTTGTCACCGACCAGATAACTATTTTAAAAAGCTTCTTCATCTATTTTTGTGTTAATTCTTGAACTGTTTCCGGAACATACAATAATCAGGGATTAAAAGTAAAATAAATTTTCCCGGTTTTTCTGTGACAATTAGTTTGACAGACCCGGTTTATCCAAAAAATATATAACTTGATATGCTGATATCAAAAGATCGGATAATAAATACAAATCAACACTGTTATGAAAAATCATTCCTTCAGCCTGGCGAGGTTCATTTTCAAGGCAGGATCTTTTATCCTTGCCGCGATATTTCTTTCTGCATGCAGCGGTCCCGCAGATAAAACAGATATGCTCAGGGACGGATTTATGAATCCCCCGCAGGGTGCCAGGCCAAGGGTCTGGTGGCACTGGATGAACGGGAACATTACTAAGGAAGGTATAAAGGCTGACCTCCAGTGGATGCACAGGGTTGGAATCGGTGGATTCCAGAATTTTGATGCATCGCTCCTGACGCCTCAGGTTGTAAAGCAAAGGCTTGTTTATATGACTCCGGAATGGAAAGATGCGTTCAGGTTTACTGCCGGGCTGGCCGATTCACTGGGCCTGGAAATGGCAATTGCCGGATCGCCGGGCTGGAGTGAAAGCGGGGGGCCATGGGTAAAGCCTTTTGAAGGGATGAAGAAATATGCATGGAGCGAAACGCAGGTTGAAGGTGGGAAAACATTCAGGGGAATGCTGGCTATGCCCCCAAAGACGACGGGTACATTCCAGAATATTCCCATGGGTGGCGATTTGGGGCTCAATGGTGGCAGGACAAAACCCGCACCTGAATTCTATGCCGACGCTGCCGTCTTTGCCTATAAGGTCCCGGCCAGTTCAACCACTCTTGAAGATCTTCAGCCGAAAGTAACTTCTAGCGGGGGGAGGTTCAATCTGAAAATGCTTACCGACGGTGACCTGTCAACCTCGTCTTTTCTTCCTTCAGCAAAGGTTGGTGAAAAGTCGTGGATCCAGTTCGAGTTTAAACAGCCCGAGACCATCAGCGGGCTCTCTATAGTCGGAGGAGGTGCTGCAGGTCAGTTTGGATTCGGGGCCGACCCCGATAACCGCGCACTCGAATCGGGAAATGACGGTAAATCCTTTACAAAGGTCATTGACATTCATAGGGGAGGAGTCGCACAGACGACACTTACATTTGCACCTGTAACTGCAAGATTCTTCAGGTTTACATGGAAAACACCACCACCGTCGCCGGTCTTTAATCTTGGAGAATTATTGGGTATTGATAACCTCAATATGCCTAAGGCACCTCAGGGGACACAGGTAGCGGAACTTGTTCTTTACAGGATTCCCCCGGTAAACCACTTCGAGGAAAAGGCGGCATTTTCAACCGCCGGCAGTCTTTACAGTCTGCCCTCACCGGAGATCAGGAAAGAGGATGCAATCAGGAAATCCGATGTGATCGACCTCACTTCAAAGATGAAACCCGACGGGTCACTTGAATGGACTCCTCCTGAAGGCAGATGGGTTATTGTAAGGCTCGGATACACTCTCACAGGTCATACAAATCATCCAGCATCGGAGGAGGCAACAGGTCTTGAAGTCGACAAGCTGAGCGCCGTGCATGTGAAAGCATATTTCAATAATTATCTCGACCAGTACAAGGATGCCACAGGCGGCCTGATGGGAAGCAGGGGCCTGCAGTATATGATTACCGACAGCTGGGAAGCAGGCGTTCAGAACTGGACCGACAGCATGATGACCGAATTTAGCAGGAGGAGAGGTTACGAAATGCTGCCGTGGCTGCCGGTGCTGACAGGCAGAATTGTCGAAAGTTCTGAAGAAAGCGACCGCTTCCTCTGGGATCTGAGAAAGACCATTGGCGACCTGACAACCATAAATCATTATGATCAGCTGACAACAATACTCAGGGAAAGAGGGATGGGACGATATACCGAATCTCACGAGGGAGGAAGGGCCTTTATTGGTGACGGTATGGAAGTTAAAAGCATGGCAACCTTCCCCATGAGCGCCACCTGGACCCCGGGTAAGTTCGGGAGAACAAACGATGTGTCAACAGGTTACAAGGCCGATGTGAGGGAATCGGCTTCCGTTGCTCACCTTTACGGTCAGAATATAGTGGCGGCCGAATCGATGACGGCAATTGGGACTGCCTGGGCCTGGGCACCTGAACTTCTGAAACCAACTGCTGATATGGAATTGTCGAACGGTCTCAACAGGTTCGTGATCCATACATCGGTTCACCAGCCCGTCGATGATAAAATTCCCGGCCTGGGTCTCGGGCCGTTTGGTCAATGGTTCACACGTCACGAGACCTGGGCAGAGCAGGCCGGACCATGGATAACATACCTTGCAAGGAGCTCCTACATGCTGCAGCAGGGGAAATTTGTTGCCGATATCCTGTATTATTACGGGGAAGACAATAACATAACCTCCCTGTTTGATTCAAAACTCCCTGACATACCGTCGGGCTACAATTATGATTTTGTTAATTCCGATGCCCTGGTTAACCTGCTATCTGTATCTGACGGCCATATCGTGACAGCATCAGGAATGAGCTATAACCTGCTGGTGCTCGACTCGAACAGCGTTTATATGACCCTGCCTGTGCTTCGAAAGCTGAGGGGCATGGTCCGTGAAGGGGCAGTTGTCTCCGGGCCCAAACCAGTATCCTCGCCTTCATTGTCTGACGACCAGAAGGAATTTAGTACCATTGCAAACGAGCTCTGGGCAAACTCCAGGGGTGAGACAGTCTTCGGGAAGGGAAAAGTAATAGCCGGACTGTCAGCAGGTGAGGCTCTGGCCTCCCTCGGGATCAGGGCTGATTTTGAGTACAAAGGCTCGCTCCCCGACAGCAAACTGCTGTTCGTTCACCGCAGAACGGAAAATGCGGATATCTATTGGGTCGATAACAGGATCAATGATTATGATGATGCCCTGCTTACTTTCAGGGTAGAAGGGAGAAAGCCGGAATTGTGGAACCCTGTCAGCGGTAAAATAGAACCTGCAGCTTATAAGATGGAAAACGGAACGACAACGGTTCCTCTTAAGCTTGAACCAGATGCTACTATGTTTATTGTATTCAGGGAAAAGACCGGAAAGAAGGAAGTATCGCCTGTACCGCAGTCAGTCACCTCCCTGTCGACCCTCGATGGTCCATGGAGCATAGCTTTCCAGAAGGACAGGGGTGCACCGGATTCTATCAGGGTCGATAAACTGGCTTCTTTAAGCAGTATGACAGATCCCGGTGTAAAATACTTCTCGGGTACAGCAAGCTATACCAGGTCAATTGATGCCCCGGCCGAATGGTTCAGCAAGGGGGGAAAGCTTGTTCTCGACCTGGGTGAAGTCAAATACCTGGCAGAAATTATTCTTAACGGAAAATCTATGGGAATTGTCTGGAAAACTCCATTCACAATGGATGTTTCAGGTGCTCTTGTCCAGGGAAGAAATAAGCTTGAGATAAAAGTAACGGACCTCTGGGTAAACAGGCTTATTGGCGATGCCAGGCCCGGAGTGTCAAAAAAGATTACCTATACCACGATGCCATTCTACAGGGCCAATTCCCCGCTTCTTCCATCAGGGCTCCTCGGACCGGTGACCATTAAGCTTGTGAGTGAGAATCAGGGACAATAATTATTACATTGACAGATAAATTATATGAAAAGATTTTTTCCTGCAATGCTCCTCGTGATCCTGGCCTTTTTTCCAGCCGGACAGGTAAGGGTCAGGACTTATTGCAATCCTGTAAACATTAATTACAGGTTCCAGCCCACTTCGGGCATATCGTACAGGGAGGCGGCCGATCCCGTAATAAGGATTTACAGGAATAAATATCTCCTCCTGGCATCGCACAGTGGTGGTTACTGGACTTCCGACGATCTCATGAACTGGGACTTTATCCCGATAAGTTCCCTCCCTATCGAGGATTATGCACCCGATATTATCACGATCAGCGATACAACATACTATGCTGCCTCATCATGGATCAAAAAACCAATGTACTGGACGACAGATCCATTTAAAGACAACTGGAGGCCCATGGAGAAAACCCTTCCATTCCCGGTTTGGGACCCTGCTTTCCTGAAGGATGATGACGGCAAAATCTATCTCTACTGGGGATGCTCTGACCAGGAATCCCAGCCTATAAGGGTGGTTCAGCTTGACCGGAAGATGCAGCCTTTATCTGCACCCGACACCCTTATCAGGCATAATCCGGGTTTGTACGGATGGGAAAACCCAGGCGAAATGAACCAGGTTGTCAAAAACGGTTACAATGAAGGAGCCTGGATGACCAAATTCAATAAACGATATTACCTTCAATATGCATCTCCCGGTACGGAATTCAAAACCTATGCCGACGGGGTCTATACCTCAGATTCCCCCAGGGGCCCTTTCAGGTATGAAACATACAGCCCCTTCTCATATAAGCCCGGAGGTTTCATAGGCGGGGCCGGCCATAGCTCCACATTCTGCGATAAGTATGGAAACTGGTGGCATATTGCGACGATGAGCATTTCTGTAAGGCACATGTTTGAAAGGCGTCTCGGGCTATTTCCCTCTTATTTTGACAAGGACGGGGTACTGAGGACACTTACCGCATTTGGTGATTATCCGGCAAGGGTTGCCGATCATAAAATCGATTTTCAAAAGGAGGATCCGTTCACGGGCTGGATGCTGCTTTCGTATAAAAAGAAAGTTTCGGCTTCCTCATCACTCGATAAGTTTCCGCCGGAGTATGCTGCCGATGAGAATGTAAGAACATGGTGGTCGGCCGCCACAGGTAATCAGGGTGAATGGTTTTCAATGGATCTTGGTGATAAATGTACTGTAAATGCTGTCCAGGTAAATTTTGCAGATAATGATGCGGTCCTGAATGATAAGAGCACGGGTTTATTCTATTGTTACAGGGTGCTTTCATCGGAAGATGGAAAGACATGGAAGATCATCATCGACAAAAGCACCAACAACAGGGACGCCTGTCACGACTATACAGAGCTTGATGAGCCTGCCAGGGCAAGATTTATAAAAGTGGAAAATGGAAAGGTGCCTGGCGGGAAGTTTTCAATGTACGACCTTAGGATATTCGGAAGCCGGCAGGGAAGCCTGCCCACTGAAGTGAGATCTTTTAAGGTTATCAGGAAGAAAGAAGATTCCCGCAGGGCGACAGTAATCTGGAAGCATGACCCAGCAGCGACGGGTCATATTGTTAATTTCGGGACTGACAGTCAGAAGCTTTACTCGTCGGTGATGGTTTATGACTCTGATTCGTTAAGGCTGACAGGGCTGAACCGTGACGCGGAATACTATTATTCGGTCGATTCATTCAACGAATGCGGAATAAAAAAGGGAACGCAGAAGGTTAAGAACTAGACTGTTCCTTGTTCCTTGCCCTTTTCCTGTCATTCTCATCGAGCATTATTTTCCTGAGTCGCATTGACTTCGGCGTAATCTCGATATATTCGTCTGATGCTATGTATTCCATTGCCTCTTCGAGGGAGAACCTGACGGGAGGAGCGAGGAGGATTTTGTCATCCGACCCGGAAGCCCGCATGTTCGTGAGCTTTTTTGTTTTGATCACATTGATAGTAATGTCATCCTGTCTCCTGCTTTCGCCTATCACCTGGCCCATGTAAACATCTTCGCCAGGGAAGATGAAGAATGTGCCACGATCCTGGAGCTTGTCAATTGCGTAAGCAGCCGCGGTCCCCGTCTCCATTGCAATGAGCGAACCATTTCTTTTCCCCGAAATATCACCCTTCCAGGGTTCATAGCCGTCGAACCTGTGTGCCATTACTGCTTCACCTTCGGTTGCTGTAAGAACCTGGTTCCTGAGGCCGATTATTCCCCTTGCCGGGATCTTGAAATCAATCCTTGTCCTGTCGCTTTTTACTTCAATATTGAGAATTTCGCCCTTGCGCTGCGTAACCTGTTCAATTACTTTACCTGCAAAATTTTCAGGTACCTGCACGGTAAGTGCTTCAATGGGTTCATTTTTAATCCCGTTTATATCACGTACCAGGACCTTTGGCTGCCCCACCTGGAGCTCAAATCCTTCCCTTCGCATGGTTTCAATAAGGATTGAAAGGTGAAGGATGCCTCTTCCATATACTATGAATGCATCTGACGAGCCGGTCTCCTCAACCTTCAATGCAAGGTTTTTTTCTGTCTCCCTGAAAAGTCGTTCCCTTAGCTGCCTTGATGTTACCAGGTTGCCTTCACGCCCGAAGAAAGGCGAATTATTGGTCGCAAAAAGCATGCTCATGGTTGGTTCATCAACATGTATATGACCAAGGCTCTCAGGTGTTTCCGCATCTGATATCGTATCACCTATCTCGAAATCCTCCATTCCGAATACGGCGCATATCTCACCTGATTTAACAGGTTTCTTGGTTTTCTCCTTGCCTAACCCCTCGAACAGGTAAACCTCCTTGACGGTATTCCTGGTAATCGTTCCATCGCGTTTTATCAAAGATACCTGGCTTCCGGGGACAAGCTCCCCGCGATGGATCTTACCAACGGCGATCCTCCCCATATATGACGAATAATCGAGCGAGGAGATTCTCATCTGCAGGGTACCGTCGATTTTCTTTGCGGGGGGAATGTGTTCGATAATTGTATCGAGAAGGTAGCTTACATCTGTTGCCGGATGGTTCCAGTCAGGTCCCATCCAACCCTGTTTTGAGGAGCCGTAAACCGTCGGGAAATCCAGCTGGTCCTCTGTAGCCTTAAGGTTATACATGAGGTCAAAAACCTGTTCATGAGCGTCGTCGGGATTGCAGTTGGGCTTGTCGACCTTGTTTATAACGACGATCGGCTTCAATCCGAGCTCGAGGGCCTTCTGGAGCACGAATCGTGTCTGGGGCATCGGCCCTTCAAATGCGTCAACAATGAGAAGAACGCCCTCCGCCATATTGAGGACCCTTTCCACTTCACCGCCGAAATCGGAGTGGCCCGGAGTGTCTATAATGTTGATCTTGACGTTCTTGTACCTGACAGATACATTTTTCGAAAGGATCGTGATTCCTCTTTCCCTTTCAAGATCATTGCTGTCAAGAATCAGTTCCCCAACCACCTGATTATCCCGGAAGAGCTTCACCTGGTGCAGTATCCTGTCGACTAGCGTAGTCTTGCCGTGGTCGACATGAGCTATTACTGCAATGTTCCTTATATCATCCATAATCTGACTCCCTTAGGGCCGCAAAAGTAGCAAAGAATTCTGTTTTAAAAGAATTTTCGCCAAAGGGTTCAGTTTTCTACGTAAATACTGGCTATATAAACCCGAAATCTGATAGTTGATCGATAATATTTTACCATGCATCCGCCTTGCTATTAATTTACATATGATATACTTTAGCAGGCGTTTGAGCGCTACAAAAGTTCCTGAATCGTAAATAAAAATATTGAAAGGCTGGAACGGACTTTTACTTACTGAAGATTTTATTCTGAATGAACTTAAAAACAAATATTTACATGAAAAGACTTCCATTATTGATTTTAGTATTTGCATTAGTACTTTTTTCATGCAGCAGGAACAAGCAAAACGCTACCCCGGCTGGTAACTCCGGACCTGGCCGAGGGTTTGCACCCGGTTCGGCACCGGCAAAGGAATATGCAGTAATAAAACTCACCCCGCAGGCAGTGACTGTCCACCAGGATTTTCCTGCAAGGATTGAAGGTCAGAGGGTAGTTGAGATCAGGCCAATGGTAAGCGGATACCTGCAGGACATTTATGTAAATGAAGGAGACAGGGTAAAGAAAGGGCAGCTGCTTTTTCATATCAGCAACCCGATTTACGAACAGCAGGTGATCACTGCAAAAGCAAAAATCAACAGCGCGGCAGCCGATGTCAATTCTGCAAAAATTGATGTCGAAAAGATCCGTCCCCTGGTCGAAAAGGAAATTGTAAGCAGCTACAGGCTGAAATCGGCAGAACTGATCCTTGAAGCGAGGAACGCTGCCCTGGAACAGGCAAAAGCGGACCTGGTAAATGCAAATACAAATCTCGGATATACATACATAAAAAGCCCGCAGGACGGTATCATTGGCACCTTCCCATATAAGAGCGGCGCACTTGTGGGCAGTAACAGCACGGAGGCCCTGACAACGCTCTCTGATATCAGCAGCGTCTTTGCATATTTCTCGTGGAACGAAAAACAGCTTCTGGATATCCTCTATGCATCATCGGGGAAGAGCATGGAAGATAAGATCAAGACATTTCCGGAGGCTTCACTGATACTTGCCAATTCGAAGGAATATAATCTTAAAGGAAAAGTCGAACTGGCCAGCGGACTTATATCAACTTCTACCGGCGCCGCCACATTCAAGGCAATTTTCCCGAACCCCGATGGCATTATAAGGAGCGGTTCAAGCGCCACAGTGAGACTCCCCCAGGTGAAGGACAGCGTCTTCGTCATTCCCCAGGGTGCAACATACGAACTTCAGAATAAACGCTTTGTGTACAAAGTTGGCGCCGACAACAGGGTAACGGCCATTCCTGTCACTTCAATTCCCAGCGATAACGGAAAATTTTTCCTCGTTACAGACGGGCTCAGGTCGGGAGATATTATTGTAACCGGGGGAACCAGCTCTTTGAGGGATGGTACGACTATCATTCCCAGGGAGGTTAATGAAGTATCATATTATAACCAGGTTAAGTAGATTTTAAAATCCACATCATGTTCAGGAGATTTATAGAAAGACCTGTTCTCAGCACGGTCATTTCGATCATAATAACCATGCTTGGCATCCTTGGGCTTGTTAAGCTTCCGATTGAGCAATACCCTAATATTGCCCCTCCGACGGTAAGCGTGTCTGCCAGCTACCCCGGAGCTAATGCCGACGTGGTGCTCAAGAGCGTAATAATACCTCTCGAGGAGCAGATCAACGGGGTTGAGGGTATGACATACATGACTTCCAGTGCAACCAATACCGGCGGAGGTAATATAACTGTAAACTTCAAGGTAGGGACCGATCCCAATATGGCGGCTGTCGAGGTTCAGAACAGGATCTCGGCTGCACTGGGAATTCTTCCGGCAGAGGTAACGCGTGCTGGGGTGGCAGTGAGGAAGATGCAGAGCGGGATGCTGCTCATATCCGCAATCTACAGCGATAACCCGGCTTACGACCAGCTCTTCCTGCAAAACTATGCCGAAATAAATGTCATTCCCCGTCTCAAGAGGGTGAATGGAGTAGGAGGGGCAAATACCTTCGGAGGTATGACATTTTCAATGCGAATCTGGCTCAGGCCTGATGTAATGTCAGTTTATAAAATCAACGCCGACGAGGTTATCTCGGCCCTCAATGACCAGAGCATTGAAGCGGCACCCGGCAGCTTCGGCGAGCGTGGTAACCAGAGCTTCCAGTATGTGATCAGGTACACCGGCAAACTTAAGACAGCCGAGGAGTTTGGAAATATAATCCTGAGGTCGGAAGGTAATGGTCGTTTTCTCAAGCTTAAAGATGTTGCCAATGTTGAGCTGGGGGCACAGTCTTATTCAGGCGACATGCTTGTCAACGGCAGGCAGTCTGTCAACGTTGCAATAAGCCAGACCCCGGGCTCAAATGCACGCGATGTGATCGTTGATGCACTCAGGGTTATGGATGAATGCGCAAAAACCTTTCCTGAAGGTGTTCACTACGTGAACGTGGTCAACGCCAATAAGTTCCTTGATGCTTCAATTGAAAAGATCCTCCGGACCATACTCGAGGCTTTTGTTCTGGTATTCATTGTCGTGTACCTCTTCCTCCAGGATTTCCGCTCAACGCTTATTCCGGCAATCTCTGTTCCGGTAGCTATCACGGGTACCTTTTTCTTTCTATATCTTTTCGGATTCAGCATTAACCTTCTGACACTCTTTGCACTCGTCCTCGCAATAGGGATTGTGGTGGATGATGCGATTGTGGTCGTGGAAGCGGTCCATGCAAAGCTCGACCAGGGTTACACCTCCTCAAGAAAAGCATCAATTGATGCGATGAATGAAATATCAATAGCAATTGTTTCCATTACCCTGGTAATGGCATCTGTATTTATCCCGGTGACTTTCATTGGCGGATCATCGGGAGTCTTCTTCAAACAGTTCGGGGTCACGCTTGCAATTGCGATCATCATTTCTGCAGTAAATGCGCTTACTCTTAGCCCGGCATTGGCAGCAATATTCCTGAAACCCAAGCATGATAAGGAAATAAAAAAGACCGGTTTTGCCGGATTCTTTTATCTCTTTAACACTGGGTTCAATGCGGTCAAAGAAAAATACGGGAACTCTGTTAAGCTGCTTTCAAACAGGAAGTGGATAATAGTAACAGCCGTAATCGTATTTTCTATCGGACTATATGCCCTGATGAAGACAACACCTTCAGGGTTTGTGCCTGACGAGGATATGGGAACCATTTTTGTCAATGTAATGATGCCTCCTGCAACATCGCTGGAAAGGACTACAGTCGTCGCAAACAGGGTAGACAGCATATCAAGGACAATACCGGGAGTAAGGAACGTACTGAGAATGGCAGGTATGAGCATGATGGCAGGAAGCGGCAGCTCTTACGGCATGATTATACTGGAACTGGAACACTGGAAGGACAGGAAGGGCATCACCAACCTCGATATTATCCAGCAGCTGATGAGAAAAACTTCAGGAATTACCGAAGCCAGGATAATGCCGTTCTCAATGCCCACAATAATGGGATTTGGAATCAGCGGTGGATTTTCTTTCGAGCTGCAGGACAAGGGCGGTCATACCCTTGAACAGTTTTTTTCTGTCACCCAGGAATTCCTGGCTGAACTGAATAAACGACCCGAGATACAGACAGCCTACACTACTTTTAACCCTACATTTCCGCAGTACCTGATGGATGTAAATGTTCCAAGAATAAAGGATGCCGGCCTTTCAGTCAGCACTATCATCAGGACAATGCAGGCAATCTTCGGCGGGATTTATGTCGATAATTTCAACCAGTTCGGCAAGCAATACAGGATCATGCTCCAGGCCGATCCCAGGTACAGGGCCAGTGAGAAGGACCTGACAAAAATATTTGTTAGGACTGCATCCGGTGAAATGGCTCCTGTTTCAGAGTTTGTAAATCTCACACGGGTTTATGGTCCGGAAAGCATCTCACGGTTCAATATGTACACTTCAATATCCGTTATTGGCTCGCCGCAGAAAGGGTTCGGTTCAGGAGAGGCAATGAAAGCTATTGAAGAGACGGCACAACAGTCGCTGCCACAGGGTTATGGCTATGAGTTTTCTGGCGTAAGCCGTGAAGAGCAGAGCAGCGGTTCACAGGCAATCTATGTTTTTATTCTCTGTTTCCTTTTTGTATATTTCCTCCTGAGCGCCCTCTACGAAAGCTACATGCTCCCGTTCGCGGTCATCCTGTCAATACCTGTGGGACTTACCGGGACCTTCATTTTTGCAAAGATCTTCGGCATCGAGAACAACATCTACATGCAGATCTCGCTTATTATGCTTATCGGGCTTCTTGCAAAAAACGCGATTCTTATTGTTGAGTTTGCTTCCACGCGAAGGGAAAATGGAATGGCATTGATCCAGGCTGCCATGGAAGGTGCAAAGGCCAGATTGAGACCTATTCTGATGACATCATTCGCTTTCATTTTTGGTGTCATGCCCCTTATGTTCTCAACCGGAGCAGGAGCAAACGGTAACAGGTCAATAGGTATTTCAGCTGTTGGGGGAATGCTGTTCGGAACACTTTTCGGCATCATGGTGATACCACTGCTGTTCATCATCTTCCAGACCTTCCAGGAAAAATTCAGGAAGGTGGAAAATAATGAAGTTACCAACCAGGATGGTTTAATTACTCCTCAAAAATGAAAAAGATGTCTGGGAATCTAAAAATAAAATGCCTGTCGGCGGCTATAGTATTCTTTACAACAGTCATATTCCTCAACTCTTGCAGGATACTGCAACCTTATAAGAGCCAGTCATTTGTCAATAGTAAATCACTATACCGCGACCAGGTGAACGGTGATACGGCAAACCTCGCAAATGTTCCATGGGACAGCCTGTTTACCGATCCGGTGCTTGACACCCTTATCACGGAAGCGCTGAAAAACAATCCGGACCTGCAGGCTGCGAAAGTTAGTATTAAAAAAGCCGAGGCTGCCCTTGGCCAGGCGAAGGCAGCATTCTTCCCGACCTTTTCACTTATGGCCGGTGCCACAAACCAGGCCGCAAGCGGTGCCAGCGGGGTCACTGTTGCAGAGGTTGCAGGATCTTCTGCATGGGAGGCAGACATATGGGGGAGAATCAGGAACTCAAAGAGGGCAACCTATAACATGGTGCTGAAGAGCGAAGCTTATGCCAGGGCAGTAAAAACCCAGCTGGTTGCCGATGTGGCAAACCTTTATTACACTCTTCTCGGACTCGATGCTCAGCTTGATATCACAAAGAAAACAGTCCTGAACAGGAATTCAGAGGTGGAAACAATGAAAGTGATGAAGGACAACGATATGATCACAGGAGCTGATCTTGTTATGAGCCAATCGAGCCTTTATTCTGCCAAAGTCAGGATACCCGACCTCGAACAGGCTATTTACGAGACAGAAAATGCTCTCTGCCTTGTTCTCGGGCGGGGACCCGGCCCGGTTAAGCGAGGTAAGCTGGAAAACCAGGATATAAGAATAAAACTTTCTCAAGGCATTCCTGCTCAACTTCTGGCCAACAGGCCCGATGTGCAGGAAGCTGAATATCAGCTCAGGTATGGATTTGAAATGACAAAAGCAGCAAGGAAGAGCTTTTACCCTTCACTTACGGTAACAGCAACCGGGGGGTACATGGCGGGTGATGTTGCCAAACTGTTTAACCCTTCTTCGATCTTCTGGACTTTTTTGGGAGGCCTTACACAACCTGTCTTTAATGCCGGGTTAAACCGGCAGCGCTTAAAAACAGCGCAGGCTGACCAGGAACAAAATCTTATTGCATATAAGCAGGTTTTGCTGAGGGCAGGCAAGGAGGTGGCCGACGCGGTAAACGGATACAGGAATAACCAGGAGAAGATTTCTCTGAGAGCTAAGCAGATCGAGTACATGGAGAAGTCGGTAAGCTATACAACCGAACTTCTGAAATATTCGTCGACAACCAACTATACTGATGTTCTTACAGCTGAAGCAGGTCTGCTCTCTGCACAACTCAGTAATATTGACGACAGGCTACAGAAACTTCAGTATATAATAGATCTTTACCGGAGCCTCGGCGGAGGGTGGAAATATTAGCCCGGCAATAAGAGTTTGTTACTTGCTTGTTTCCAGGATTGATTTCAGATTGGCCAGCCCCTTCTCAAGATCTTTCCCCAGCATTTTTTTAAAAAGAGGTGCAAACAGGCTCATGGGGAACCGGTTGTGAGAGTTGAAGGTCCAGGTCACTGAAGATTTGCCTTCACCTGCCTTTTCGATCACAAAGGTTGCAGTTGCAGTGTTCTTCATCGGCCTGAAGAATCTTATCTCATAATCAATGCTCCTGTTTTCCTCCAGAGCTGTTATTTCCTGTTCCCCCGCTCCGGTATTCTTATTGGTACTGTCCCAGGCGTAAATAAATCCGACACTACCATCAGTACCTTTATAGCTCTTCTTCATATTTGGGTCCGACATGTTCCAGACGCTGAATTTATCCTGGTTACGTGTAAATTTCAGGTAGTCAAAAACAACAGCCTGGGTTCGGCTAATTTCAGTCCTCTTTTCAATTTTCATAATTCCTTATTTATTACATAAACCAGCATCCGGCCCTCTCGGTTCAAATTGCTTAGGGTCCCGGCTGCAAATCAAGGCAGATTAAGATCAAATAAAAAGCCTCCGTGGTGGAAGCTATTTCACTAGATAAATTAGTTCAGCTGATTAAGCTTTTTTTCTTTCTTTCACGTATTGAGGCCCAGCGGGAGGTATAAGGGCAGAAAGAAAACAGTATTAATAGTTTACTTAATAACCGGCATAAATATATAAAAATAAATATATAGATATATGAATAATAAAATTACTTTGCGGGAAGAAGTAATCAGGCACCATGAAGTTAAAATAATTTAAAATGCTGGTAATTTACTTTTAGTCATGAATGGCCTGACTATTTAATGATTAATTTCGGTTCTGATCGGTTGGTTTACCTGTCTTAAGTCGTGATCATTTAATTTTTTAACTATGAAAGGGTTCCTGAGGCAAACAGCGTATTTTCTTTTACTGGCGCTGATCCTGCAGTCGTGCGGCACGCCTACAGTAAAGTTGGTCAACGGGAAGTTGCCAAGAAGCACTCCTGAAGCTGAAGGAGTGGATTCCAGGGGAATTATCGGTTTCCTCAATGCAGCAAATGCGGACAGGCATGAATTTCATAGCTTCATGTTCCTTCGCCACGGAAAGGTGATTACGGAGGGTTGGTGGTCGCCATATTCAGCGGAGCTCAAACATACATTATATTCTGGCAGTAAAAGTTTTACATCTTCGGCAGTGGGCTTTGCAGTTTCTGAGAACAAGCTGAAAGTAACGGATAAGGTGATCTCTTTTTTCCCCGGTTATCTTCCCGATACCGTGAGCAAAAATCTCTCGAATATGGAAGTAAGGGACTTGCTTACAATGACAGCAGGGCAGGATCCTGACCCCACTTTCCTTATTCCTCCGAAGGACTCCAACTGGGTAAAAGCATTTTTAGCCAGGCCAGTTGTAAATAAACCCGGCACAAAGTTTCTTTATAATTCTATGGCAACTTACATGCTTTCTGCAATTATTCAGAAAGCGACCGGGCAGAAACTGCTGGATTACCTCTCACCAAGATTATTCGGACCACTGAATATAGAAGGAGCTGACTGGGAAACGGACCCGATGGGCGTAAATACAGGGGGGTGGGGCCTCAGGCTTAAAACAGAGGATCTTGCAAAATTCGGTCAGCTATACCTCCAGCAAGGCAGATGGGAAGGTACACAGGTACTTCCAAAAAGCTGGGTTAAGGAAGCTACATCGTTTAAGATTGATCAGCGTCCCGGTGCACCCGATTCCATACGAAAAAAGAGTGATTGGGCACAGGGATACTGTTACCAGTTCTGGAGATGCCGCAATAATGCCTTCAGGGGTGATGGGGCTTTCGGGCAGTTTATTATTGTTATGCCGGAAAAAGATGCAGTTGTTGCCATTACCAGCGAGACCCCTGACATGCAGGAAGAGATAGATCTTGTATGGAAATACCTGCTTCCGGCAATACATGAGAAATCGCTTCAGCCAGATCCTGAATCTGATAAGGCATTGAAGGTCCTTACCTCCGGACTTGCAGTCAGGCTTCCGGCCGGAAGCAATGAACAAGGTTCACAATCTGATCTGGCGGGCAGGACATTTAAGCTTGACCCAAATCCAGGAAAGCTCGAAACTCTGGGTTTCAGCTTCACAGGGAGTGAGTGTACAATCAGGTTACTGATCGAGGGTAAAGATTACTCCTTCAGTTTCGGAAAGGATTCGTGGGTTACAGGGATGACGAATCTGCGGGGACCCAACCTGCTGATGCGGGCAAGAAATCATTTCAGCGGAATAGGACCGGTAAAAATTGCCGGAATATACAGGTGGCGCGATAAAAAAACGATCGAGATGACGCTCCGGTTCATTGAGAGCCCGCACCACGAGACAGTTACCTGTACTTTTGATAAGAATAAGATCTCAATTAACAGGAAAATCAGCTTCATGCCGGAATACAGGATTCCGGAACTTGACGGGAAGATTTCAAATTAGGACCTGAGGCTGATCCAGGATCCTCCATTATAAACCTGCTCGAATCCTTTCGACCTGAGATAATTTTTTGCTGTAGCGCTCCTCGATCCTGATGCGCAGCATGTTACAATGGCTTTATTCCTGTCAAGCTTTTTCAGGTTATCGGGAAGCCTGTCGAGCGGGATATTTATTGCATTCCTGAGATGGCCCCGCTGAAATTCATCTTTCGTTCGTACATCAACAACAACGGCACCATTAGCGATTAGTTCGCTGATACTAACCTTTTCACCAAAAATTTTTTTCAGGAAGTCCATCTTTATATTATTAATAGTTTTATTTCAGCGGCCAAAGTAATATTGAAAATCAATTCAATTTTATTAAACATGATAAATATATATTTGCCTGGCAGTCAATTTCAGGTCTAAAGCCGGTATCCTCAATTCCCGTTTTTCCTGCTTCATCCCGATTTTAAATTAAAAAGCTTCATAATAAGTATCTTTACTTCATGATCCGGACCAGGTCCATTATAAGGCAGTTCTTTTTCACTGCATTGCTGCTTTCCCTGGCGATAGCACTGGTAATTCATTTTCCGGCTCTCCTTACCCTGATCTTCGGGGAAGGAGCGGACCGTTACCATGATGAGGCTAACACATCGCTTTATCATTTTATTACAGAGCTCGTCATTACCTTTACAGTCGCCTTCCTGATGTTTACAATGAATTTCTATATCCTAAAACCCCTTGACAAGCGTGACCGGTTCGGTAAAATCAATATTTTACTGTCCGTCGTACTAACCCTGACCTCGGTCTACATTCTTAACCATCTTTTCTTCGGTATATCAAGCAGGTTTGAGACGGTACAACAGGGACACGGCCACAGGAATGAGTTTTTCATGACGAATTTCTTCGTATCGGCGCTGGTTATAGGCTGTGTTATTGTGTTTAAAGTAATTTTCCAGAAGCAGAGCATGACAGTGGAATATGAAAGGTTGAAAAGCGAGGCACTGCAGAGCCAGTATGAATCCCTTAAAAACCAGCTCAGTCCCCATTTTCTTTTCAATTCTCTCACAGCACTGAAAATACTGATTGATGAATCGCCCGGTAAGGCCCAGGAATATGTAAACAGCCTGTCGAAGGCACTCAGGTACACACTCCGGAGCAATGAAAAACAACTGGTGACATTAAAAGAAGAGATGGAATTCATGGAGTCCTACCTGTTCCTTATAAGGATAAGATTCGATTCTAATCTTACCATTAATACCAGGATAGATGAACCTCATTATTCCCTTAAGCTGCCTCCGCTTACGATCCAGACTCTCGTGGAAAATGCAATTAAGCACAATGAGATAAGTAAGAGAAAACCGCTTGCCATTGATATTTATACACCTGATGGCGAAAAGCTGAGAGTTGAAAATATTATCCAGAAGAAGCTCACGGACGAGGAAGGTACCGGTATCGGGCTGACTAACCTTTCAAAGCAGTTCCGGCTCCTGGCTGGAAAGGAGATAACGATTTCCAACGATCAGGACAGGTTTTATGTCGATATTCCGCTCATTAAATGATAAAGGATGGACGCGCTGATTGTCGAAGATGAAGTAACCGCCCAGAAACACCTTAAGCAGGTACTTAAGGAAGCCGGTGATATTACTGTAATTGCCGTCACAGATTCGATATCTGAAACGATAGAATGGCTTGAAAATAATTCAATGCCGGATATCATGTTCCTCGACATCCACCTCGCCGACGGAATTGCTTTCGAGATATTTAATCATCTGAAAATCACCTGCCCCGTCGTTTTTACTACAGCATACGATGAATACGCGCTTAAGGCCTTCAAGGTGAACAGCATCGATTACCTTCTGAAACCCGTGGAACCGGAAGATGTAAAGAATGCTCTGAAAAAGCTCGGTTCCCTTACGGAAAGCAGTTTTGCAAAAACACTGTCAGGGCTTGCGAGCGCATTTGGAAAACAATCTAAATACAAATCCAGCTTCCTTATTCCTGTTAAGGGCGACAAGCTCGTTCCTTTACAGGCATCTGAAATTGCATGTTTCTTTATAGATGCAGGCACAGTTAAAGCCCTCACTTCAGAAGGTAGGACATTCAGGTTTGACAGCACGCTTGATGACATTATGGATGTACTCGACCCTGCATTTTTCTATCGCGCCAACAGGCAGTTTATCATTTCAAGGTCCGCGGTGAAGGATATTGACCTGTGGTTCAACAGCAGGCTATCCGTCAACCTGAAGGTTAACGTAAGTGAGAAGATACTTATCAGCAAGGCCAGGATAAGTGAATTTAAGAAATGGTTTGGGTCATGATAAAAAAAGGGCGCCTTTACGACACCCTTCAATTTACTCTATCCTGCTATCTATTTTACATAATCCGCTTTGTTCAGGAAATCTGCACTCTGTTTTATCCCTTCGAGTGATTCTTTCAGTTTTGCAGCAAGCACTTTAGGATCCTGGGGTCCGAAGTTTGGCATGGGAGGCTGGCCCGCACCGGGTTTGCCCTGCTGTCCGCCCTGCGGCGGGTTGCCATGTCCGCTTTTGGGAGGATTGCCCTGTTGTCCGGCAGGGGGAGGACCGAAAGGATTACCACCGCCTTCGACCATTCTTTTCTTCAGCTTCTCCATCATAGCGAGTGACTGTTTTCTCTGTTCCGGTGACATTTTGTCTTCCATTTCGACGAACCAGTCTGTTCCGCCGTTCTTATAGAACTGTGTGAAGATTGCCTTAAAATCGATATTACCTGTTTCACCGATCACATAGTCATCCTTTATATGAAGCAATTTTATCCTGTCGGGATATTTCTGAAGGTATGCAACAGGATCCTGCCCTCCGACTTTTGTCCAGTAAACATCCATTTCGAAGATAACCTTTGAAGGATCAGTATTGGTGATCAGGAAATCCTCGAAGAACTGGTTAGTCCCCGGAACAGTGGCAAACTCCATGCTATGATTATGATATCCGAACCTGATGCCTCTTTTATTGGCTTCTTCGCCGATTTTATTCATGAGTGCACATTCGGCCTTGAGGCCCTCAACATTGTTCGCCCAGAAATTCATAGGGAAGATCACATTTTTACAACCCATTTCCTTATGGTCGTCGAATAGTTTAGCCCAGGCAGCGACTGACCCGTCAACGTCTTTCACATCAAATTTGGCGCGGGCATGGCTTGAAATTATCTCGAGTCCGTATTTCTTTGCCAGGGCAGCGTACTCGGTAGGTTTATAACCGGCTACTGTGCCCTTATCTGCGTCATAGTTGGATATCTCCATTACAACGTATCCATCAGCAGCAAGAGCTTTCATTGTGCCCTCGACATCCGTTTCAAGCCCTTTAACGGAATAGGTTGCAATACCCAGGTGTTTCTTGGGGCCGTCATTACCCGCAAAAACAGCTGAGGCAGTTACGATAAGCATAAGTGCTGTGGCACTTAACAGGAAAAACTTCTTCATGATACTTTGATTTTACTGATAATTAAGTATAAGGTGTTTGATAAGTAATAATTGCATTAATTTTATCCGGTCATTAATGAATGCTCTGGCAAATCTACCTATAAGTTTATATGATTATATGGCCGGTCGATAAAAATCAGAAAGCAACACATGAATAAGGCATTGCTGACGATT
>Ga0335071_10001073_pt1 | contig 29444 bp, 25 predicted proteins | sample Lox_Sample_15_FD_206724 | JGI IMG/M metagenome (GOLD analysis project Ga0335071, IMG submission 206724) | Soil microbial communities from Loxahatchee National Wildlife Refuge, Florida, United States - Lox_Sample_1.5 | ecosystem: Environmental > Terrestrial > Soil > Wetlands | place: USA...
TGGGTCGATACCACATCTCTTTGCCACCTACATCGAAGCGGTAAAGGTAGAACCAGGTGCCATAAACGAAACTCCGGTGATCGGGAGCGATGGCATAGGCCGTGCCCTGATCGTGCGATCTTAGGGGAAGCGTCTTGCCGTTGAGTTTCGGATTGCTCTTCAGCAGCCAGTCCGTCAGCTCGATCCCCCTGGCCTTCAGGATGGGGTCCACCAGCGTCAGATTCGGCATCGGGTTGAGCTCGAGCTGTCTTGACTCGATGGAAAACGTCGCCGGAGCACCCCCTGCCTGCAGGAAATCGAACTTCACCGTCATGGCATCGGGTGTAATGGAAAAGGTCTTGCCGGTGAGATAGTCGAGGTTGGGACTCTTCGCATAGATTTCCCTCCCCGATGCTTCGATGAGGGCCATATCGCCGCTGACCCCGCCATAGAGGAGGCTGCCGTCCCTCAGGGCCAGGAGATTGCGGATGATTGTCCACTTCACGGGCACATAGTCGGGAGCGTGAAAATTGTCAGAAGGCCAGCGGACAATAACATTGTTTCCCTTTTGCCCAAAATTGCCCGCAGCATAAAGATACCGCCCGTCGGTAGACCAATCCACGGCCATTAACCGGGGCATGCGGCTTCGGGTTGTGCCCGCAAGGGGGGACTCGAGCAGCCGGAGAGTTTCTGCCGAGAAAATGTCAACTCGGGCGGCGTCAAAATACCCCAGGGCGATCCGGGAATCATCCGGTGAAAAGCGGACACCGGAGGGGCCCTCCTGCTTTGCTACGGCCTGCTTCGCGATCCGTCTGAACTCCCTGCTGTAGAGTCTCAGTACCCCGTCGGTGGATGAAACCGCCAGCCGGCCTGCCGAGTCGAAGTCCATGCCGCGGATCGACTCACCGTAGTCAGGATCGTCGCCGGCAGGTGCCGCATCAATCCGGTCGTCCTTGCGGTCAATCGAATAGACACGCAACCCGCCACTGCCCGCGAGGCCGATGGCCAGCTTGCTGCCGTCCCGCGAGAACCGCAGAAAGGTTATGCTTTCCGGGAATCCTGATATTCGTTTGAGCAGTCGGCGGCTTTCGCGGTCAAAAAAATAGATTTGCTTCGACTTCTCCGACTCCCACGTCCGACCACCACAGACAATGGTGTTTCCGTCCGGTGTGACAGCGACGGCGAGAATCATTCCGACGTTCCCTTTGCCGATGGGAGGTCGCAAGATGCCCAGTAGTCTTCCCGTCGGCAGATCCCAGACGCGGACGGTCTTGTCAATGGAGCCCGTCACCAGGATCCTGTTCGCATCGTCCGTCGCCAGGCTGCGCAGGGAAGCCGAGTGGAGCCCGGCCTCGATGGTAAGGAGGGGTTCGTCGGCCTTCAGGTTTGATCCGGTCCTGGGTATCAGTTCGTCAGTCTGTGCACGGGGTTCGAGAGTAAATGCCACAAGCAGGGCCGTAGCGAGAAGAATTGACAGGAAGAAAAATCGGAATGCTGGATGCATGGCCTGGCGCTCCCGGCCTGAAAGGGCCTGCATTGAAAACGTCGGCGGATAATGGGATGAGGTGAGACGATGACGATTACAACTTGTCCCAGTCGTCCCACTTGTAGCCTTCCAGGACCTGGACCATTTCGTCGACCTTCTTCTTGTCGGCGTCCTTGTATTCCTTCCAGAGATTCACACAGGCGTCCGTGATCGGACCGGCCATCCCGGCCACAGCGGCCAGTCCCGGCAGGGCCCGATTCGACGTCTCGCCGGACTCGATGAAGGAGCGGAACTTCTCGTTGACTGCAACGAGCCGCTTCACGTCATCGGATAGCATTTCCCGGACCTGGGCCTCCTTCATGCTGCGGCTGGTGAGCGAGGTCTGGAGGTGCTGGATCATGGGGTTCCCGATCGACTTGGCGTCGTTGTAGTAGAGCATTGCCTGGGTGAGCTTCTTCTGCTGCTTCTTGAACGTCACCTTGGCGATCTTGGCATAGCCGGTGGATTTCTCCCTCTCTTCGCTGATTTTCTTGAGTTCACTGGTCACTTGGGAGAAAGCCCTGCCGGCCGATGCGATACCGAACAGCACAATCAGAGAGGCCGCGATCCAAACGCCTTTTTTTGTATGCGTCCTTGATGTCATCTCCGCCTCCTTTCCAGAATCACCCCCGGTTGGAAAAACCGTTTCATTTCCTTCCCTTGTTACCTAAGTCATGTCCCGAAAAACATCAAGACGTTTTTATTTCTCCATTATCGTTGTAGACCCAGGTTGGCAGATGGTGGTCCGATCGAGCTCTCGAGATTTTTCAACTTTATCCACAGGCTTCTCTAAAAATGAAACTTATGAATCCAAATTCTCACATTTTGCTGGATTTCTTGCACAAATCGTGGTAGCAATTCTCTACTAAAAATAATGATCGCATCATAATTATGCGCTGATGTTGGTCATTCTTTGACGTAACGGAAGCTGTCTTTACAGGGCCCATCAAAGAGTGACAGGTATGGCAACCCAGGCAAACGAACTCTCCCTGCAAAATCTCCACCTCCAGAGCATTGTATCCCGATTGAACGACGATGAGCGCATTTTTCGCCTCGCGCTCCAGACGTGCATCCTGTCGGCGGGCGGACCCGTTACCGTCGGCGATGTGATCCCTTTTGTCGAATCACAGATGAACCGTGATAAAGCGCAGGAGACCCTGCAGTCCCTGATCCACAAGCAGATCGTCGTTGAAGGGCAAGGCGGTGTCGCCTTTGCGTTTCCCGTAAGCGCCTGGCGACCGATCACGAGGTCAGCCTCGCGGACGAAAGAATCGATCGGTCCTGTCGCTGGAAGCCTGCGCGGACTGTTCATTCGCGTTGATCTGCAGGGGCGGCTGTTCGAGGCTGGCGCTCTCTCACGGGAAAGACATCACCCGCGATGCCGTATGTCCGCCTTCCATTAACCGCGAGCATTTCCAATATCTCATGGATTATTATTTGCCCCTGATCAAGAAAAAGTTCCAATCCTCGAAGGAATTCAGCCCATCCGGAGGGTGGTCTCCTGAGCCCTGGCAATACGTTATCCCCACAAAAAAGGGTTAGCCGTCATCGGCTAACCCTTTACGCTTTCTGGCGGAAGTGCATGGGAATCGAACCCACCTGGGAGGGTATCAGCCCCCCACACTGGATTTGAAGTCCAGGAGGCCCACCAGTGACCTGCGCACTTCCGCAATGCCTAAGATAGCGAAGGCACTGCGGAATGTCAATGGATTGTTCCCGATTATTGCGTTGGGGCGGCCTGCAGGGAGGCCAAGCCGGCCCTTGCCTTCACCATGTTTTCCTGAGCCTTCGCATAGTATTGGGGCTTCAGGGTAATGGCCTGCTCGAACGCCTCAATGGCCTTGTCGTACTTCTTTTCGGCAAGGTAGAGACATCCCATGTTGTTGTAGGCTGCCGCAGCGTCTCCCCCCTGCTTGAAGGAAAGCAGGGCTTCGTTATAAAACCCCATCTTAAAGAGAACCAGGCCCAGGTTGTTATAGGCACGGCGGTTGTTGAAATCGAGCTTGATGGCCTGGGCATAGGCGTCGGCGGCCTTCTTGTTGTCCCCTTTCAGGAAGTAGGCCATGCCCAGGTTATTATAGAGCAGACTGGAGTCGGATTTGATGGCAATCGCCTTTTCATAATCCCCGATGGCCCGGTCATACTCTTTCCGGCGGTCGAAAATAAGCCCGCGAAGGGCATACACCTGCCACAGCTGGGGATCAACGGCAAGGGCCTTGTCGAAGTCAGCGATCGCCGCATCGGGATTGTTTTTCGACATCCGTACACGCCCCCTGCCCTCCAGAGCAAGGGCGTTTTGGGGATCTCGGCTAAGGACATCTTCAAACACCTTCAAGGCATCATCGTCCATGCCCCGGCTGAGAAAGAGATATCCTTTCTTGACCTTTGCACTCTCGAGTTTCGGGTCCTTGTCCAGCGCTTTCTCATACTGGACGAAGGCCATCGCCACATTGCCCTGCCTCACGTAATTGTCGCCCAGTTGTTCCAAGCCCCGGGCGTCTGGCTCCGGCAGTTCTTTCGGGGTGTTCATGGAGGCTCTTGCAGCTTCCGCGCTTTTCTGCATTTCCAGCATCCGCATATGCTCATTGCGGGCGATGCTGTCCTTGTCCTGCGACCACCAGGACGCACACCCGGTCACAAGGGCCGCGGAGATCAACACCGCCATCATCCCGAGCACCGGCTTCGTCCGAGTTACCTGCATTATTTTTCTCCCTGCTGGAAGATCTTTCGCTCGGATGCCAGATCCTTCCCAACGATGATCTTCACCTGAACATTGTCCCGATCGAAGCCGCTCACCTTCTTCATCTGCGTGATACCGGGGATGGCCCCCTTGATCCTCAGAGCCGTGAACTCCGCATCGCCCCTGTAGTAGACACTGGCCTTTGTGTAGCTGAAGTTCTCGGCATTTGTCAGCCGTACGACATTGAAGCCCTGTCGTTTCAGGAAGCCCCCCACGTCCTTCGCCATACGGGGAACTCCGTTGCCGTTGGAGATCTCGATGCCGTCCCGCCCGAGAACCGCAGGCATATTCTTTTCATTGACCACGAGGGATGCTTCCTCATTATTCAAAGAGCGCTTGACCTCGGCCAGCAGGACTGCAACCTCTTCCCCCTTGCGTGCCCCGCGCATCTCAGGGTTCAGGGTGAGGGATTTTCGATAATGTCCCTGGGCCTCTTCGAAGTTGCCGTTTTTCAGTCGCAGATTGCCCGTTGTGTATTCGATGAGGGCCTGATGCTTCGGGTCTGCAGGCACCGAGGCAGGATCCATCTTTCCAAGCGCACTGTTGGCAAGGTCCAGATTGTTTCGAATCCGGCTGATCTGGCCCCCGGAGATCTCATTTGCCCTTTCGAAATGCGTTGCCGCTTCTTCGTAGCGTTCCTGCTGCATCAGGGAATAACCCAGGTTGTTGTGAATATAATCCAGGTCCGGCTGGATCTCAAGAGCAGCGTGGAAGTATTCCAAGGCCCTTTCGTGCTCACCCATCTGGTCCATCGATATGGCAATCCCGTTGTATGCCTTTACATAGCAAGGATCGATCCGGATGGCCTTGTTGAACTCCTCGATCGCCTCGCGGTGGCGACCCCGACCCTGGTAGAAATCCCCGAGGAGATAGTGTGCATCCGGGTTGCCCCGGGCAGCACGGACCGACCCAGCGAACCGGTTGAGGCTGCTTTCCAGCGTATCCCGGCCGGGCGCCTTCGATTCCCAGGACTTGACGTGACCTGAAAAGTAATTGATGAGGCTGCAGCTGTTGACAGAAACAAACACGACGGCGAGGACCGCAACCAGCAGGATTCGTGTCGCTTCTTTCATGACGTCCCTCCTAGCGGGTGATGATCGATTGATAGATCTGGATGGCCGCCGGCCCGACGATGACCACGAAGATGGCCGGGAAGATGAAAAGGATCAGCGGGAACATCAGCTTCACGGGAAGTTTGGCGGCCAGTTCCTCCGCCTTCTGATAGCGCCGCGTCCTCATGGCGTCGGAATGGACCCGCAACGCCTGCGCAACACTGGTGCCGAAGCGGTCTGTCTGGATGAGCAGGGTCGAGAAGCTTCGCACCTCTTCCACGTCGGTGCGGGTTCCCAGGTTTCGCAATGCATCGGTACGGCTTTTCCCTGCCCTGAGCTCCAGGTTCAGGATCCGCAACTCGTCGCTGATCACGCGGCTGCTCAGGCGGATCTCCTCGGCCACGCGATGCATGGCCGCATCGATCCCCATCCCCGCCTCGACGCAGACCACGAGCAGGTCCAGCGCATCGGGAAACCCAAGGACGATCTGCTCCTTCCGCCATCCGATCCAGAGCTTCAGACACAGGTCCGGAAAGTAGAAGCCTGCCAGTGTTGCCACTCCCAGAACGATGAGGATATTGAAGTCGATGAGCTTCTGATCCGCCGCCAGATAAGCGAAAAAGGCCAAAACTGGGAATGCCCCCGCACAGAGTATCTTGGCTCCCCAGAAAATGGACGGCGCGCTGGGATGCCGGATGCCCGCCGTGAGGAAAAGCTTTCGGAAATGGCCCGCCGTATCCGCACCGTTTTGCGTTCGTTTGAACCACAGGCCGGCCCGCGCCGGGACCTGGAGCAGCATGTTTTTCACCGAGTTCCCCGCGCCTGCACCGGACGCCACGGCGGCAATATCCGAACGTATAGGGATTCCTCCTGTTTTCACCTTCTCCACGATCTCCTGGTGCTGACGACGGAATTTGACGAGATAGTACACCGCCATCAGGAGCAGCAGGACCGATGTAAAGACCGTTATCGAGATCAGGATATCCATATCGAGTTTCCCCTTTTATACCTTGATGGACACCATGCGCTTCATGACTAATATGCCGGCGATCATCATTGTCAAAGCCCCCATGACCATGACTCTGCCCGCGGGCTCCTTCAACAGGACATCGAGGTAGTTCGGATTCAGGAAGAAAATGACTCCGGCCATCGCAAACGGCAGAATGGAGAGCACGACGGCCGAGATCCTCGCCTCACCCGTCAGGGCCTTGACCTTGCCGTGAAGCTTGAATCGCTCCCGGATCAGGCTGCTGATTTGCTCGAGGATTTCGGCGAGGTTGCCGCCGCTTTGTCTCTGGATGATCACCGACAGGGCAAAAAACTTCAAATCGGTGCTGTCTACCCGATCGGCCATATTCCGCAGGGCATCCTCATAGCCCACGCCGAAGTTGATCTCGTCGAGAGTCTTGCGAAACTCGATCCGGACGGGGTCGGGATACTCCATGACGACCATCTGAAGGCCCCCGTTGAAGGCATGTCCTGCCTTGAGAGAACGGGCGATCATGTCCAGGGCATCGGGCAGCTGTTTCTCAAACTGTTCAAGTCGTTTCCTTTTCTTCAAGAGAACCCAAATCCAGGGACAAGGGGCTGCCAAGATAGCAATCAGGATCGCGATCGGGAGATTCCGGCTTAACAGATACAGCACAACGCCCGCGCCGACGGTGAAGGTCGCCGACAGCAGGAGGAAAAACCCCATGGACTGCCTGACATCGGCCTGGATCAGAAGCTTCTCCAGGCGGTTCAGGGTAGGCAGCCGGAAATTGAGAAGCATCTCATTGAACCAGGGAATCTCGCTAAGGGTGCGTTTCTTTACGATGTTGACATCGTCGCGTCGCCTCTGATCCGACGACAGCGCCTTGATCTCCATGCGCAGGCGCCCCACCCCCGGGTTGGACCGGCTCCGCAGGAGCACAAAGAGGGACTGGATGACGGCCAGGACCACAATGAAAATAATGACAAAAAGGATCCAATTCATCCGAACCTCCCGTCAGATCTCAAAGACCTTGTTGGCATCGAAAATGTTGTAGGGAATCGGCACGCCGAGGGCAGAGAAGCGCTCCATGAATTTCGGCAGGAACCCCTTCATGGCGAACCTCCCCTTGACTCTGCCGTTCTCATCCAGGCCCGTCTGCTCGAATGCAAAGATCTCCTGCATTGTGACGGTGTTGCCCTCCATCCCCGTGATTTCCTGGAAACTCACCACTTTGCGGCTGCCGTCCACCAGCCGTGAGATGTGAATGATCACGTTGATGGCGGAGCTGATGTAGCGCCGGACCGCCTCGTTGGGGATGTTGAGCCCCGTCATGGCAACAAGCGTCTCGAGCCGCAGCAGGGCATCACGGGGGGAGTTGGCGTGAATCGTCGTCAGCGATCCGTCGTGTCCCGTGTTCATGGCCTGCAGCATATCGAGGACTTCGGCGCTTCTCACCTCGCCCACGATGATCCGATCGGGCCGCATGCGGAGGCTGTTCCGGACGAGGTCTCGCTGTGTGATCTCGCCCTTCCCTTCGATGTTCGAGGGCCTCGTCTCGAGCCGCACGACGTGCTCCTGCTTCATCTGGAGTTCCGCCGAGTCCTCGATCGTGACGACGCGCTCATTGGGCGGGATGAACCGGGAAAGCACGTTGAGCAGCGTCGTCTTCCCGCTGCCGGTGCCACCGGAGACGAGCACGTTGAGCCTCGCCCGCACGATCCCCTTGAACAGCTCGCCGATCTCCGGGATGAGGGTCCTGAGGGTGAGCAGGTCGTCCATCTCCAGGGGATCGACGGCAAAGCGGCGAATGGAAAGCGCCGGGCCGTCCACCGAAACAGGGGGGACGACGGCGTTGACGCGCGATCCGTCGGCAAGCCTGGCGTCGACCATGGGCGAGGACTCGTCGATTCGGCGGCCCACGGCGGATACAATGCGGTCAATGATCTTCTTGAGGTGGTTGTCGTCCTTGAAGCGCGTCCCTGTGAGCTGGATTTTCCCGTAGCGCTCCACGTAGATCTGTCGGTAGGAGTTCACCAGGATGTCCGATACCGTGGGGTCGTGCATGAAGGGCTCGATCGGCCCCAGGCCGAGAACTTCGTTGAAAATCTCCTCCTGGAACTGCTCGCGCTCCTCGTAGTTGAGCGGCGTGGAGGTGGACTCCTCGGCGAGGATCCGCTCGGTGAGTCGCCGGATCTCCTGTTTGAGGAGGTGCCGGTCCAGGGAGTCGATAAGCGAGAGATCCAGCATGTCCACGAGACGGTCGTGGACCTTGCTCTTGAGCTCGTTATATTCGTCGGTGATCAGGAAGACCATCGGTTTTTCTTTCGGTACGGCCATCAGTCGATCCTTTCTTTGTTACACGGTTTCCTCAATCCTCTGAATCTAGTTCTTCACTCTCATCAGAAGAGCTTAAGCCCCAGGAATGCGCGCTTGTCCTTGTCCCTGCCGCTGCCGGTGGAGCGGCCTGTCAGTGCGGCTGCCATGTCCTCAATGGCCTGCGTGACTTCGGCGCCGGGCTCCACCATGGACAGGGGCTTGCCCTGATTGATGGCATTCATCGTCGCATTGAAGTCATTGGGGACGACCCAGAAGGGCTTCTTGCCGGTGCTCTGTTCGGCCTCCCGCAGGCTGATGATGGATTTCCGGTCGAAGCGATTGAACACGACCTCCACCCAGGGTTCCGGCGGGTAACCGAGGTCGCGGAAGATTTTCAGGAGTTTCTTCACGTTGATAAGGCAGGGAAGGCTCAACCCGGAAACGAGCAGGACTTTATCGGCGCTGCGCAGGATCATCTTCGAGATGTCGTCCACGGCCTGGCCACTGTCGATGATCACATAGTCAAACATCTGCCGCATGAGCCGCAGCAATGATTCAATCACCTGTGGCGTCACGGTGTAGCTATCGTCCACTCGATCGGGCGACGGCAGAACGCGCAGCCCCGAGCGGTGCTGGTAGAGGATCCCCGTCAGGTAGGTGGCATCGAGGCGAGTGATATTCTTTGAGACGTCCACCCAGTTGAAGACGTGCTCGAGGCTCAAAAAAAGCGGAATCTCACCAAAAAGGCGGTTCATGTCGATAATGGCGACCGAGAGCTTCCCCTCGAGCCGCACGAGACTGTCGGCAAGGTTCACGGCAATTGTCGTTGTCCCGACGCCCCCCTTCACGCCGAGCAGGTCGATGATCTGCCCTTTGCGCTGGGGTCCCTTGGACACAGCCGCAGCGGCTTCGGATCCGTCGCGGAATCGAACCAGGGCTTTCCGCAGTTCAGCCTCGTTGACGGGCTGGGGGATGAACTCCTTGACCCCCATGCGAAGGGCCTGGATCAGCACATCTGGATTGGTACTCTTGGACGTGATGAAAAAGTCGCGGGCCTTTCCCGTTGCCCTCGCGCGGTTCAGGTAGTCGAAATCCTGAGCCGTGTCGTCGGAGATCTCCAGGATGAGTAAATCCGATGGCATTGTGTCATCCACCCTCTGGATCAGGAAGCCCTCCATCGAGCCGATAAGCACGGCAAGCTGCTCCCTCAGCTTGTCGTTGCGAATCTCCAACTTGACGGTTTTTTTCCGGGTCAACATGTCTTTTCCTTCATTACAGTATTTTTCTACTGGACGAGCCGGAGCTTGATCTGCTTGGCGATCTTGTTGAAAATGCCTGTCAGCTCGCTCGAATTGTCCGTCGTGAACAGATATTTGTCACCGCTGGATATCTGCCTGAGGAAATCGATGTCAATGTCGTCCCCCGTTCCGAGCCCGACGACGTAGATCATGATCCCCTTGCTCTTCAATATCTGCGCCTTGTCGAGCGCCATCTGGCGGGCCGTCGCACAGGTGTATAGCGCCAGATTCGGCTGTGGAATATTGCAGGTATCCGCAGCATATCCCGGGACGGGTCCATAGCTTGTACTAAAAATATCCCATTTCACTGTATCTCTTCTTATGACCGAATCGCACGTCGATTGCCCCTGGGGGCGGCCGTCACCCGTGTACGCGGTTAGTCCGGCACCCTGTGGACCCATCTGTGCTCCCTGCGCATAGGCCGGCACGGTGGGGCTGTAGAAATAGACCTGCAAGTAGGCCTCCTGCCCGGGGTCGGGCCTGCAATTTACGGCCTTGGTCATCCCGCTAGGCCCGACGTTCGTGGCGACGGTATCATAAACTGTGTTTGCCCCCACGAAGGTGTAACGGAAGGCTGTAGGCATGCCGTCGGTGAAAAAGACGACGTACTGCTGAATTTTTTTGCTGCTGGGGAGGCCCGACTGATCCTGCAACCCATAGGGGCCGTCGGCTTGATCGAGGGCGTCCTCCATGTTGGTTCCCCCCGCAGCGTACAAGCGCTTGATCATGCCCTCGACGGCGTTCACGAAATTGTTGCCCAGGCGAGCATCCACCGACACGTCCGTGGCGAAACTGATGAGTCCCATCTTGTTCTTGTCCTGGGTAGTGCGGAAATTCTCCACGAAGCTCGTCGCCGCGTTCTCGAGATCCGAAATTTTCCTGCCGTACATGGACCCCGTACGGTCGAGGACCATCATGATCTCCGATTGCTGTGAGGTCGCCTCCTGCGCGGCCGCAACGGCCACAACGGGAATCTGGTTCATCCCAAAGGCTTTCGCCAGGGTGGCAGTAGCATCCACGTTTCCCGTCACCTGGAACGTATCTGAACTGACCGGGGTTGCATTGAACTGAACAATGCCCGTGCCGGAGACGGCGCTGCCCAGGTACCCCGCATAGAAATTCTCGTACCCGAACTCCTGGGCCAGCAGCGCGGGGTCATAATGGGGATTGGAGATATTTTTTGCGGCCGCAAGGGCCGCGGCGTCTACCGATTTCGACAGCTCCGCCCGAACGACGTACCACCTTCCCGCCTCGATTCCCAGCGCCGTGAAACCGATAAGCACCAGGAGGATCAGTGCGAAGATCACCAGGAAAGCGCCCCTTTGATCTCGAAATTTCGTTACAGTATTCATCTGACCCCTCCTATTGAAACCATCCATAATAATTCCGACACGAAACCTCAGAAATAGGACACGCTCCCAATGAGCAAGCCGTTGTTGCCGGCCAGCAGCATGTTTTTCATCAATTGCGGAAGAGGCGTGATGGGCCTGTAATAATAGTAAACCTCGACAACAGTGAGATTGTCGATATCCGCATCATTGATGTTTTGCTGAAACGTCAGGTGATCGTGCATCAGGGCCGAAAGGCCTGCGGGGGTCTGACCCTCGGCGCCTGTGATGACACTGGCAACTGCCAGGGACCCGCCGTAGCTCCTCATGTAAATCGAGGGATCCGGATTGGCTTTCGTAAACCCCGCGTTGATCCGGGTGATGTAGATTTTTCCATCTGCTCCTGTAATGTCCAGCGGAAAAGCGGAGGAAAGCAGCAGGCCCATGACTGTATTGAAGCCCGCGCGGTCATCGACCGGATTGACAACGTCATTGTCGATGCCCACTCTCGATGCGAGGCTCCCGCCCTCTCGGCTGACATTGGCAACGACCAGACGCGCCTGGATCAGCCGGCCGAAGTCCACGATGGCAAAAACCATGAGCACCAGGATCGGAAGGATGAATGCCAGTTCCACGATCGAGGCTCCACGGTCATACCCGCTGAGGCGCCTTGCCCCGCTGCCGAGTTCCCTCTCTCTACCGGAATTGCCGATGGTCATGCTCCCTCTATCCTTCCCGGGCCAGTGCCCTGCTCTGCCCCGGCGGTCCTCAGCCGAAGGTCTCGTTCTGGTAAGTCCCCTGGGCCCGGAGTACGATATGCCCGCCGCTGAACAGGGACCCGATGAGAGGAGTGAATAGCTTGTGGTCATAGGACGTCTGGACGCGCATGTAATCGCCCGGGTTGCCGGGATCTTGTAAATTCTGCCAGTTGGGGGGGTCGCTGAAATTGTTCGTCACGGGGTAAATGGCGATCGTCAGCTGGCTCGGCTTGATGGCAACGCTTGCATTGTCCTGGATCGTCTTGATGATGGATGCCTGCCGGGTCATCGGGTTGCCGGACGCATCGGTGAGCGTCCTACCGACCAGAGCCATGCGCATCCCCTCCCGCGTGGCAAACTGGAGTGTGTGCTGCGCGAAGAATAGCCAGCCGAACTCGACGATGCCGAGAACAAGGATGATGAAAACGGGAAGCGCCATGGCAAACTCCACCGCAGAGGCGCCTCGTATCCATTTTTTGTCTCGTCTATCGTTCATGACGTCACCTGCATCCTGACAGAGACCTACTTTGTGAGGGAACCTGAGCTGCCTGAGGCTCCCATGCTCGTACTGTAAGACGGCGCTTTTTCCGGTTTTTCGAATTCCTTGTGGTATCTCTTTACCGTATTGGCCGAAGCCTCACTGTCCATCCCCTGGACAGGCGCCAGGTTCTTTTCCGCATCGGGGTTCGCGGTCTGGTTGACGATTTGCAGCTTGTGAGAGGTCCCGTAGTCCATCTCGACGCGGGTCGGTGCGGCGCAAGAGATCAGCAACCCGGCTGTGAAGCTCAACGACACGATGATTGCAATGGTCTTCCTCATGGGGTTCTCCTTTCCGATGGTCAAGGCTTCATATAGCCGAAGTCACCCTCGAGGCCGCTTCCCTTCTTCATGCCCGGGACGGCGGCAGTGGGAACCGGCGGTTTTGTGCTTTCACCCTTAGCCCTTCCTTCGAGGCTTCCCAGAAGGTAGAACTCGAAATCGTCAGGATCGACGAACTGATCCGTGGGAAGAGTCTGCTTGGTCATGTCGACGGGTTTGACGAGGTGCGGGGTCACGATCACGACCAGTTCCGTTTCATTCTTCTGGTAGGTAGAGCTCCGGAACAGGACCCCCAGGATGGGAATATCTCCCAGTACGGGGTACTTATCGACGACCTCGCGCAGGTCGTCCTTGAGAAGTCCCGCAACGGCGAAGCTCTGCCCGTCCGCCAGTTCGATGACCGTCGAGACCCGCCTCGTGTTGAGGCTCGGAATCGTGTAACCCTGCAAGTTGACACCTCGCGAGAAGTCCAGGTCCGACACCTCGGGGTTCACCATCATGCTGATCTTCCCGTTGCCCAAAACGGTCGGAGTGAAATTCAGGGCCACGCCGAAGGTCTTGTACTCGATCGTGATGATCGTGCTTCCTCCCGATGTGGACTGTGGAACGGGGATCGGGTACTCGCCGCCGGCCAGGAAGCTCGCGGGACGCCCGCTCAGGGTGATGAGCGTCGGCTCGGCAAGGATTTTCGTCAGTCCGTTCTCTTTCAGCGCATCGACAAAAGCAGTCCAGGTGGTGGCGCCGTTCGTAAACTGGAAGATCCCGGTGACGTTGCCCGAGACCGTAAGAGGATTTCCGGGCCAGCCCGACGCGGGAAGTTTCGAAAGGCTGTTGAGCAGGGAGATGCCGAAGGTTCCATTGGAAATCCAGTTGAAGTTGACGCCCAGCCTCCGCATCAGGCTGCGGGACATCTCGGCCACCCGCACCTCCAGCATGACCTGCTGGATGCCGCTTGCCTCGAGCAGGTTCAGGATCTTCGGCTTTTGGGTCGACTTGTCGAGAGGGGCATAGGCCTCGGCAAGCTTCGTGATCTGGCTGAGATTTGCAGCATTGCTCACCGAGCCCGACAGGGTGATGCTGTCGTTGGCCGCCACAACATTCACGCCTTTCTCCTCGGGGAACATCTGGTGAATTTTCTGCCTCAGGGCCAGGACGTCGGGAGTGACCTCGACATCGAACACGGCCGCGATACGGTTTGCATCGCTCCAGACCGTAATGGTCGTCACACCAGAGGCCTTCCCCGTAACGTAGATCTGCCTGGTCGTAAGGATTACCGTGTCGGCGATCTCAGGCGCCGCAACGGAGACACGCCGGATGACATCGGAGGATTCGACAATGGTCGATTTGCCCACTGCGAGGACGAGGGTCCGGGACGAAAGATTGTTTGCGCTCACGCTCGTCGGGTCCGCCGCCATGCAGACAGGTGCAGCGGCAATCAAGAGCAGCAGGATCAGCCACAGGGCGGCGTACGCCCGCGTATGGATCAGGTGTAGGATACTCATGGGTCCTCATTCCCCCTTTTTGAAGTTCGTTTCCGTGACCTTGCTTCCCCGGATCATCTCGACCGTAGCGCCTGCAGTCGGCTTGGGAGCAGCGGCTTTTTTGGCGATCGACTTGGGCGCCGGTGCGGCGGCCGGTTGGGAAAGTAGTGCGGGAATCGTCGTTCCCTGTGTTCCGATGCTTGACGTGTCGGTATAGTTTCGCAGGGCAAGCTGCAATTTTCCTTCCGAGGCGGCAAGGGCCAGTTTTTCACCTTCCTCAGGTGTTACCTCCAGCGTGATCACGTCGACCTGGGCCGGTTTTTCCTGCTTGCCGGTCTTTTCCAGGTCTGTTCCAGTGGCCAGAACGAGAATGTTCTCAAGGACGATCTTCGTCATGGGATCCTGCGACCGGGTGTTCCGTGAAAGGGTCACGAGGACATCGACCCGGTTGCCGGGATGGATAAAGCCGGAGACCCCGACGATCTTGTCCACCTTGACGGCCATGGCCCGCTTATTAGGCGTCACGAGGGCGGCCACTCCGCCCATCGCGACCGACGTCGGGGCGAGCTTGGAGTCGAAGATGGGCTCATTGGCCTTGACCGGGTAGATAATCGTGCGGCCCACCGGGGTGGCGGGGTCCGTGAAATGGCCCTCGGGAAGGCTCTCCTTGAGATAGGGCATCGTCTTGATCATCGAACTCGTGATGGACGTGCCCCAGGGCAGATCCACGGCGGCAACAACGACGGAAACGGTTTCCCGCGCCTGCACTTGAGTGTTCGTCTTCTGTTGGAGCCACCCGTGGATCAGGAAGGTGGCCACCAGCGCGACGACGACGGCAAGGCCGAACAGGAGCAGCGGCTTCTGCTTGTCCGCCAGCTTGTTCCATACCTGTTTCATGATTCAACTGCCTCCTTCGACTTTGCAGCTTTTACAGCCGCATCTGTTTCATTGATAACTGATCTATCCTTCTACTACAGCGGCCTCAAGACGGCCAGGACCGAACCTACAGAAATGGCAAGGGCATAGCACATACGGGGTACCCCGGCGCGGTTTGCCATAAACGAATCAGGCATTGTCCTCACCTGCAAAAAGCCGTCCACAACCGGGGTCAGCCTTCGGAGCGAGTCCCGCAAGGCGCCGTGACGGTAAAGGACGACGAGTGCATAGAGGCCGCCGGCAAGCGCAGTATAAAGAAATGCATGAAACACGCCCAACGGGCCCAGGATGCTGCCCACCGCCGCCAGAAGTTTTACATCGCCCGCACCCATTCCACCCAGGGCGTAGAAAAGGAGGAGGATGCCTCCGCCTACCAGGATACCCGAGAAACTGAACAGCAAACCGCTCATGCCAGTCAAAGCAATATTATAAATGAGGCCGAATAGCGCCAGCGGATACGTAATGACATTCGGGATCTTTTGGTGAGCAACATCCGTCAGCGATGCTGCAACCAGCGCGAGGACAAGAATGACAAACCCCAGATTCATCTACGCCTTCTTCCTGTGGTTCTCCACTGCTATCATTCACCACCATTTGGCCGACTCAAACAACAACCGGACCTGATTGCCCAGATTCGCGACCACGAGGGCAATCACGGCAGCAATTAGCGAACCGATAATGGCATATTCAACGCTCGACGCTCCCCTGTCCCGCCGGGGACGAACCCGGCGCTGACCTTCTGGCGGGAATCCTCCTACCACTGAATTCATGCCCGGCCCCCCATATCTCTAAGTTATACCGGCCTTCCGGAGGCGGGAATCGAACCGGCTTGAATGGTCAAGTTCGACTCCCTGCCGCCGGTGTCAGGAGCTTCGCATTATGAAATCGCGGTTGCAACCGTCTGAAAGGCCTTACTGATATCTGTGCCGAGCGTCGTCACGACGCCGACAATAACAGCCGCGATGAGGGCTACGATCAGGCCATATTCAACAGCGGTTGCACCCTCTTCATCCTTAAAGAAACGAATCACCTTTTCCATTTTTTAATCCTCCTATTCTGTAAGTGTTGTTGTTTTCATTGATAACGATACTTCCTTACCTGTTACCTGATTCCTTCTTGCTTGTCTTTCCTGTCCTCACCCTCCTTTCGTCATTAATCTACATTTTCTGCCTGCCGGCATCCTGCTGCAGGCGAAGACTCCTCCGTCAACCGGACTTATGTTTTTTTTATCCGGCTCTTCTTCTCACCGTAAGTCAGGGTTACAGATTTAACGAGACAACCGATTGCAACAGAAGTTACGGATTGCTTCTTGTGCTGACGATCTTTTAGTTGTCCCCCCTCTTGAACTTTTCTAAAACTGACCTTGAACTTGCGCTGTCGTTGCCAGATGTGCAGAGCATAAGCCGTTCCAGCTTAGTCATCCAAAAGCGGAACAGGTGCGTTTCCCATGCCGGGATAATCGCAAACAGCCGAATTTGAAAATGAAAATATTTTTTCAAATTTTTCTTGTTTTACTTTATTCTATTATGCCAATAAGGGGCGAAGTCGATTATCTACAAAATATGACGATGCTAATAAGGCTAATACGACATTATATGAAGGTTCAACAAATATTGATCTATTTTAAAATTAACACTAATAAATCAAATATTTATTAAATATCAGCCGACAAATGTTCCAAATTGGAGCATTTCGTCCAGATTCGCTTATGGAATCATGATAAATGATACCTCCACGAATGGAAGGTATGGAAACCGGTGGGGTGTGATAAGCAACAACGAATGTAACAGGTGTAATTAATTTGATCGCAAGTGCAACAAATACAACCAAAACAACTTTAGTAATAAGAAAAGAGATTTCTTTCATTCGTCACGGCAAATCGGCTGAAGTCCCTTCCTGAAATGCATTTTCGGAGTCAGTCAGTTCGAAATCGCTTGTCGGAAATCATTTCATTTGCAGTATGCGCAGTTCTCGCATTAAACTTGCACTGGAAATCTACTCACGGTAAGAGTCTATATGAAAAAGGCGATCGATGACATCTCGACCAGCAGGCTCCCTGACGGAGGGTTCGCTCTGCGGCCCGGCGGCCAGTACCGTCCCGACGCAACAGCCTGGGCCATCATGTCCCTCCGTTTATGCGGTTTTTCTGCCGATCCCCTTTATCCAGCAAGGGCAAGACTCGCAATTGGGCAGGATGAAGACGGTCGGATCGCCGTAGCAAAAGATCAACCCCAGGCATTCTGGCCGACACCGCTGGCCATCCTCGCCTGGCATGGTCAGGCGGAATTCGACGAACCGCGCGAACGCGCAGTCCGATTTCTTCTGAATACAACGGGTCGGCACTTCAAAAGAGATAAAGATAGCCCCATTGGCCATGATCCATCTATCGTGGGCTGGCCCTGGACGGAGGCAACACACTCCTGGGTGGAGCCGACTTCCCTTTCCATAGCGGCTTTATCGGTCACCGGCCACAGGGCGCATGAACGGGTTGGCGAGGGTGTGCGTCTTCTCATGGATCGCCAGCTATCCTCGGGCGGGTGGAATTGCGGCAATACGACAGTGTTCGGAACAGAACTGGCCCCAACGCCGGAAAGCACCGGCCTGGCTCTCGCGGCCGTATCGGAAGCCGTAAACCGGCAGGAAGTCACGCACAGTATAGACTACCTCATGGGGCGTATAAAAACCCTGACGACCCCTCTCAGCCTGGGGTGGTCCGTTTTGGGGCTTGCTGCCTGGGGAGAACGCCCGCGTAATGCCAATGCACTCATCGACCGGTGCCTTACCATGCAGGACCGTTATGGTTCCTATGACACATCACTGATCAGCCTGATGATCTTTGCCCGGAAGGCCGAGGGGGGATTCATCCATGCCTTTTCATGATCGGGATCGATATCGCATGTCGCTGCTGGGATTTCTGCAGGATTCTTCTCGGACCTCGAGACGTGACCTTATCTTTCGGATGTTGCCCCGAGGCCTTTTCACTCTCCTGAGTCTGCCGGTTCTCCATGCATGCATGCGAAACGAACCGCCTGCGCAAGTTTTCATTGCCAAAGTGCCCCGCTACAATATCGAAATACGGTCCGCCGTTGTCTCCGGATTCAGGGAACTCGGGGTCCGACTGGAAGAGATCAAGGGAAAAACCATCTTGTTGAAGCCGAACCTTGTCGAAACAAGATCTGATGCCCCCCACATCAATACCCACCCCGCTGTCATCCGTGCCGCCATCGAGGCATTCCTCAATCTGGGAGCCTCCAAGGTCATGGTGGCGGAGGGAGCCGGTCACTGCCGCGACGCGCTGCGACTGCTCGAAGAGGCAGGAATCGCCCAGGTCCTCAAGGAGGACCGGATACCTTTTGTGGATCTTAATTACGACGACGTCTATGCCGTCCTGAACGCAGGCGGCAACAGCCGCCTGAAAAGTCTCACCCTACCGCTTACATTGCGAAAGGTCGACTGGATCGTATCCATGGCAAAGATGAAGACTCACCACTGGGCCGGTGTGACCCTTTCGATGAAGAACCTGTTCGGTCTGATGCCCGGCTCATTCTACGGCTGGCCAAAGAATGTTCTCCACCATGTAGGCTTAGAGAATTGCATCCTGGACATCAACGCCACCGTGAAGCCCCATTTTGCAATCGTGGACGGCATCGTCGGCATGGAGGGCGACGGCCCGATCATGGGGCCTCCCAAGGAAGCGGGCGTGATTGTCATGGGAAGGAATTTTCCCGCGGTCGACGCGACCTGCACGCGCATCATGGGAATCAATCCGAGGAACATACCCTATCTTGCCTCCGCATCAGGAAAGAACGGCACGATTGGCGAAGACAGGATCCAGCAGCGGGGTGAAACCATTATATCCGTGAAAACGGATTTCGCGTTGCTCGATATAATCCCTGCTCACAAGACATTGAGGTCACTCTGACCCATCAAAACCGACCTTCGTTGGTCTCTGATTTTCGGTGTCGGCAATAGTCCTCGCCGCGGAATCCCCTGCGGAAATCATAACCGCCGAACAGTCTTTTAGGGAACATTTTTATCATAGCGTGTGTTGCATGAAGCTTAAAGCGATTCTCGGTTTTGACACATGGATATTCGGAGCGGTCTGGATATTGCTGTTTGTTGCAGGAAGAGACAGGCTTTTTCGGGATCCCGGCACTTTCGCCCATACGGTCATCGGAGAGCGCATCCTGGACACAGGGCATCTCATCGAGCGGGACCCATTCAGCTTCACCCGTTTCGAAGAACCCTGGATCGCCCAGCAGTGGCTGGGCGAGTGCATCATGGCGGTTATTCACAGGATCGCCGGGCTGGACGGGCTTCTCGTCGTGACGGTGGCTCTTATCGCCCTGCTATACGCCAATCTCGCCGCCAGAATAGAGCGATCCGGGATGGACCTGGTCCTCGGGTCGCTCATCCTGGCTTTGTCCATGGCCGTTGCCAGCCATCATCTTCATGTGCGCCCCCATATCGTCACGATCGTCTTCATGGCGGCTGTCTATGGAAAGCTCTGCAATGTGGATGCGAAACGGGCGGGTATCGGCTCTCTCGCATGGTTGATCCCGATGTTCGTGATCTGGGCGAACATCCACGGGGGAGTCCTTGGCGGCCTGCTGACCCTCTTGCTGTCTGTTGCAGGCTGGACGCTGGCATGGAAGCTTGGATGGGACGGGCCGATCCGGGATCGAAAACACCTGGCAAGCCTCTGGTCTCTCACTCTTCTGAGCTTCGCCGCGCCGTTTGTAAACCCCTACGGTCTGAGTTTGCCTGCTGTGTGGCTCGAGATCATGCGATCGAAAGCCGTCTCAGAGCTCATCCAGGAGCATGCCTCGGTCATCACCCTGCTGCAACAGGGTGACGCGGCATCGTTCGCAACAGTGACCCTGCTTCTCAGTCTCGGTTTCTTTTATATTGCTCTACTGGCAGGCACCGACAGGAAGGCCGGAAGAATCGCCTGGCTGATTCCTGTCGTCTGGTTCCTTCTGTCCCTCACCCGTATCCGGCACACGCCCCTCTTCGCCGTAACGGCTGTTGTCGCTATTGCCGAGATCTTCCCGCACTGCGCCTGGGTCCGCCGTCTCGGAGACAAGGGACTGGTCACGTTCAGGGTCAGGGAATGGATAGGCGAACCACAGGCGGGATTCCTTGCGAGAGCTCTACTTCCAACCGCCGTGACGGGCATGGCGCTGCTGACTTTCCTCGGTTCAGCGCAATTGCCCTTGACCGCGCAGAAATGGGTCACTCTCGACGGCACGCACTGGCCGATCGGGTTGCTTCCCGAGCTTCACGCCCTGGAGAAGGATCGTCCAAGCGGATCACCGATCTTCAATGACATGCTGTTCGGCGGCTTTCTTATCTATCAAACACCGGGGCTTCGAGTATTCATCGATGACCGCTGCGAGCTCTACGGAGACGATTTTCTGTTCCGGTACGTGAGGGCGGAGCGATCCGATTTCGATGCTTGGTTGAAGGAATATCATTACGAGCTTGCCCTGCTATTGCCCGATTCAAATTACCGGAAATATTTGGAAGAAAAACCGGACTGGCAGGTGGTCAAGGACTGCCCAGCTGCGATACTCTTTCAAAAGCGGAGCATGGAATATCCAGGCAATGACGGATAATGTCTTCATTCAATGGAAAGCCTCGCGGCATGAAGAAAGACTTCTCTCAACCAATGTGATCTCGAATGCTTGAAGACGATTAATGTTTGTCAGGATATGAGATAGGGCCAGGAGAATAGGCAGGTCCATCAATGCCTAAATCGTGGATCCATCGGAAAAATGTGTCCATTTTCCATTCGCTGTATTTAGTTTTCATACCTTTCCACATTGGCTCCAGAATGTTGATGTAATCATCCGTCCAAGGCTCCATCCGATCCAGATCATCCTCTCCCAGCAACACCCAGCCGGCTTCAAGCAACGGTTGCAGGCTGCTGCGGCTTCTCGACAGTACCACACAGTTCTTATCGATTTGATCCTGTCTTACCCGGCTCTTCGCCACAGAGATATTGATCGCACCGTAAAGATTCAACTCTTGAGCGACAGCTTTGATCAAAGGCTGCAATACATAATACCTGTTGGATACGTGCAATAAAAGCAGGCCGTCTTTCTCGAGGCTGGCCATGTATACGGCAAGTGCTTCGCACGTCAACAGATGCACCGGGATGCCGTCTCCCGTAAATGCATCGACGAGGACAATGTCATATTTCGGATGATTCGATTGCTCACTCTGCATGACCAGTCGACCGTCACCGACGACGATCCGCTGCATGACCATGCTGTCGCCCAGATAGGTGAACCAATGGTGAGCGACCTGCTCGATGTCCGGATCGATTTCATAAAACGTCATTCGGTCCTGCGCGCCGGCGTAGGCAGCCGCTGCACCAGTCCCGAGACCCACGACGGCAATGTTCCGCGGAGGCTGCACTGCAGTGAATACTTGTGAAATCGCACCGCCCCGATAGTAGTAGGAGATGGGTTCTGCGCGATCGGTCCCATCGAGCCACTGTGCCCCATGCACCAACTTCCTGATTTTTCTCGTTGCGTCTACGGCAGAGGGCCCCTCGATAACACGATAGGTTCCATAAAAGTTGCGGTGCTGAAACATGACGTCTTGACGATGGTATATCGCGCGGCCCAACTGTGTGATGACCAAGACAATCAAGACCACGCGAAGGGCACCCAGAGTAGTAAAATCCGGAAGTATTTCCTTGACGTGGCTGTGGCGGCACCAGAAAAAGACGGCGACGAAGAGAAGCAGCAAAGCGGGATACTCGTACAACCCCCTAAACGCCAAGGGAGCCACCAAACTGACAGCCGCTCCGCCGAGCCACCCGCCGAATGCTACAGCCAGGTAAAAGCGAGTCAGGTGTTCCGAGGATGGGCGGATTTCATAAAGGGTGCCGTGCGAGATCAGGCAGATCAGGGAAAAAAGCGTCAGCAAGATGACGGCAACATACCAATGCGTCGGACCGAGAAGATAATAAAGCAAAGCGACCATGGCGTGCCTCCCCGAACGCTGAATGTCACAACAAACGTGGCCAGGTAAAGGGCAAGGGGGATCGTCCAAGTAAGTGGAAACGAACCGATTTCCAGCATGATGAGATTGGTCACCGCCAGTAGAAAAGCCGATGGAAGCGCACTCAAGAGAATCCACTTCAGATAAACAGAGCGTGAAATGGATCCCGAAGGCGCGGACGGCTTTTTCTCGGCAGCCTGCGAGACCATTTTCTTCCCCGAGAAGAGCATGAACCAGCACGCACAGGCCAGAACCACATAAACAAAATATGCAGTCATCCAGGCAAGACCCTGAAGTCTTACACCCATCGACGGTTCAATGAGAAAGGAGTATCCGAACAAGGCGGCAAAAGAGCCGGCGTTCGACGCAGCGTAGAGAGGATAAGTCGCCTTCTCTTGCCTCAGACTCGACTCGGAAAGCCACACCTGCCTGCGCAACCACTGCCGTGGTCGACAGGACGACAAAGGGCAAAGCCGCGTGCACAAGCAGCAGGGAGAAAAGCTGGCCGATCGGCGATCCGACATTGGGCAGATGAGGAATGTCAAAGGGCAGCATGAAGAGGGGCAGAAAGAGGATTGCCAGATGCCAGACACCTAACTTCCTTGCGAAGAGATGAGCATAGAGGTATCCGGCAAAAAGCATGGCCTGATAGAACATGAGGCAGACGAGCCACACGTGAGCAGCCCCGCCCAACAGGGGGGTCAGAAGCCGACCGATGAGAGGCTCCATGCTAAAAAGCAGGAAAGCGCCCAAGCAGAACATGCTTGTCAAAATCAACATGTTGACTCTGGCGTTATGAACCATTGAGGAAAACCTCAACATGACATACCCCGAAAACGTATATCTGCGAAATGGATTATCTGGATTGCTTCCGCGGCTTTGCCCCTGAACTGACAACAACAGTAAGGGCTACCGGATTTTTTCTTGTCGGGTCCCTCGCTTCTCGGCATTCACGGGTTCACCGGTCTTAACGGCCATCCTCATACGATTGCATTTTTTCCTATCCTTTTATCGGGGTCGAGAGGAATCTGGCTTTGTCAACCGCTCCGAATTGTTCTTTACGTCGGGTTACTGATAGCGTGCCGGCTTTCACCTTGAATGCCGTGCTTGCATGTCGTGTTCTTCTCAGGCCCTTTCTGATCATCTATCAGACACTATTTTGCCACTTCGGGGGGCAGGCGTTGACTTGAACTGCAAAAAAAACGATCTCGCGTTAAACGGCTCGGACATCCCATCATTCAGATCGTATCGGTATACCCAGATGAACATGCAAAGAATGCAGAAGGGGGCGATCTGAATCCCCGTATGCGCAGCGAGAGAAACCGACACGATCGGGAGGAACCATGATGCGATCAGGAAGAAAGAAGAAAGATTGGACACTTCAGCTCTCTTATATGCCTCCCAGCCAATCCAGCAGATCGGGAGAGCCAGGAGAGTCAGGTCATAGGAATTGGCATAAGGCGTAACGATCAGAGCAGACAAAACCAGCAGTGAATTTCTTACATAGCTTGGTTTATTCTTATGCCATGCAACGGCTGTCAAGCCGATTCCGACGCATGAACACAGTAAATGAATCCAAATCGCTATGTTGTAGGGTACTCCCATCAGCAAGAGTGCCCCCAGGGTCGATACGACCTGATGCATCTGCAGGAACTGGTTTTTCATTAATTGCATCATAAGGGGTATCTTTTCCAGGAACGCAAACCAGGTATCGATCCCGAAGAAGATCACGCTTGCCATCGTAAGAAACAGGACGGAAAGGATCATCCCTGCCAAAGTCCGCCATGCTCTTCCGACAACCAGAAACAGGGGGACTATCATGACCAAGTGAGGTTTGAAGCTCAACAAACCCAGCACGAGACCTGCCGCAACAGGGTATTTGTCGATGATCAGGAAGGCCAAGCCCAGTATGGATGTAGTCAAAAATCCATTGTGCCCGTGAATGACGTTCTGAAATGCTCCGGGGAAGGACAATGTCAGCCAGAGGGTCACCGTGTGCGGTGCAAACCGGTAAGAGATATACAGAAAAACAGAAAAGGTCAGAGTGAGCCAAAGAATTAGCGAAGGGATGTATGGAAGCAGCGCCAAAGGAGCAACGATGAAAAAAAAGATGGGGGGATAGGGTACAGGATTTCTATAGTCGACCCCCGTAATCGACTTCTCGACTGCGAAGATGATGTCATCCTCGTAGACAGCTGCTGCTTGTCCGGAAAGCACCATTTGCGATGTAGCCCAAAAGGCGCTGAAGTCAGCCCCTATTGGCTTTCCCATCCGGTCTGAATACCCTGTCCCGGAGACTATCCAGAAGCCGTAAATGACAACATACAAAAATAGTATGATCTTGGGGTATGTATTCAACCTTTCCCTGTCGAGAATAGGCATTCACCATTACCTCTGGCAGGCCCGATTCATCCGACGAGAAAACAGACGATATGCGCTGCTACCGCTCCAACACTCTGCCCCGGGCCATGCAAGACGCAAAGGATGTCCCTCATGCTTGCAGGTATGCGGGTATCGACACGAAAGAAAAGGATTCATCCAGAAGCTGGACCGCCACCTCGTCTCCGGGTTTCGCCGCCGTCAGATCCTCCGGGAGCACGATCAGACCGTTTGCGAGCACCATGGATTTGAGAATCCCCGAGCCCTGCTCGCCCGTCGTGGCCGCGAGATACTTCCCGTCGCGGAATTCCACCCGCGCACGGAGGAAATACTTCAGCCCCTTCTTTTTCGTAATGCGCTCGGTGATCTCCGCCCGGATCGCCTTGCGGAAGAGATTTTCATACCCCCGCATCTTCAGGATCGAGGGGCGGATGAACTGCTCGAAGGAAACCATCGAAGACACGGGGTTTCCCGGCAGTCCGAAAAGCGGTTTGCCTTCCAGCCGGCCGAAGGCTAGAGGCCGGCCGGGCCGCATGGCGACTCGCCAGAACTGGATGCGGTTGCCGATCTCTGCCATGATTTCCTTCACCAGATCGTAGTCCCCCACGGAAACCCCTCCCGAGGAGACAACGATGTCGGCACGGGCGGCCGTGCGGAACTTCGCAAGAAGATCTTCCCGGTTATCCCGGGCAATCCCCACCTGCAACGGGATCCCTCCCGCCTCAAGGACCATGGCTGCAAGCGAGTAACCATTGCTGTTCACAATCTTGCCCGGACCCGGCGTCTCATCGATTTCGACAAGCTCATCGCCCGTGGAGACAACGGCAACGACGGGCCGCTGATGCACCGATACATAGGAGCGTCCCAGGGCGGCCAGCATCCCGATCTCGGCTGCCCGCAGGACACATCCTTTGGGGATCACAAGTTCGCCCGTTTGCACGTCTTCCCCGGCCTCGCGGATGTCGAGCCCGGGGGCGGCGGCGGCCTGGATCTTCACCCGATCTTCCAGCGCCTCGGTATCCTCCACCCGGATGACGGCATTGGCCCCCACAGGCAGGGGCGCCCCCGTCATGATCCGGATGGCCTGCCCCTTCCGGATGGGCTGTGTTGCCACCCTTCCGGCGGGAACATCCTCCAGAACGTCGAGGACAACGGGGTTTTCCCTGCTGGCGAAGGCCGTGTCCGCGGCGATGACAGCATAGCCGTCCATGGCCGAATTGGCCAGGGGCGGGATGGTGCGGCCCGAGACAATGTCCTCTCCGAGGACGCAGCCTAGGACCGAGGCAATGGGAACGTTCTCGCAACCGAGGGGGTGGATTCCCTCGAGAATGGTCTTCAGGGCTTCTGCAACGGGTATCATGGGCACTCCTAATGCATCTTCATCGCTCCTGCAGGGTTACGAACGTATCGTAATCACGCAGGAATGTCAACGATCCCGAAGCGCCGGGAGCAGGCAAAGGAACCGGTTTTCACCTTGAATTCAGGTGTCGCATGACATATATTACGTGCAAAAGAAGGCGCGAGGACCGAGCATCGAGGATCAAAGAATATTTCCCTAATTCGACGCAGAAAATGGTCGGATGAAGGGATATTTGTGTCGATAGGCGGAATAGGAAACATGATCCAGGATAAAATCCGGAAGCTGTTGAAGGAGAAAAACGGCATCCTGCTGGCCCATTACTACCAGCGCGACGAGGTGCAGGAAATCGCTGACTTCGCGGGCGATTCGCTCGCACTGAGCTTCGAGGCCGCAAAGACAGCGGCCGATGTCATCGTCTTTGCCGGCGTACACTTCATGGCGGAAAGCGCCTCCATCCTCTCGCCCGGAAAGACCGTTCTCCTGCCTCGCCTCGAGGCCGGCTGCGCCCTGGCCGATGCGATCATCGTAGAAGCCCTCGTGGAGGAAAAGAAAAAATACCCCGATGCGGCCGTCGTGACCTACATCAATTCCTCGGCGGCCATCAAGGCCGCAAGCGATATCTGCTGCACTTCGGCCAACGCCGTGCGCGTCGTCCAGTCTCTCACCGATGCGAAGCGCATCCTCATGATCCCCGACGGCAACCTCGCCCGTTACACGGCAAAGTTCACGGACAAGCAGATTATCCCGTGGGCGGGGGCGTGCCCCGTGCATCAAAAGCTCAGCCCCGAGGACGTCCTCGCCACGAAGGCCCGGCACCCGCGGGCAAAGTTCGCCGCCCATCCGGAATGCCGGGAAGAGGTGCTCGCACTGGCGGACTTCGTCGGGAGTACCTCGGGGATCATCGCCTATGCAGGAAAGATGGAGGTCAATGAGCTCATTTTCGGAACCGAGATCGGGATCCTCTATCAGCTCCGGACACGATACCCCGGCAAGATCTTCATTCCGGCCTCGGAAACGATGATCTGCGACACCATGAAGCTCACAACACTCGATGACATCCTCAAAGCCCTCACGATCATGGCACCCGTGGTGAAAGTGGCGGATAGCATTCGGGTGCCGGCAAAGCGGGCCCTGGACCGGATGCTGGCTGTCGGATGAATAAGCCACATGCCTCGAGCGGCAAGGCACAAGGCAGGAGAATTCCCCCCTCTCATTTCCCTTTTCCGGGGAAAGAGGGGGTTTTTGCACTGAAAGAATATCCGGAGATGGAAGCCGATTGATCGGACTTGTGATCATCCAGTGAATCCAGAACTGCAGAAATTCCTCCAGGCGGACCCCGCTTTCCGGGCCGTGCTCGAACGCATGGACCGTGAAGGCGCAACGAAGGTCACGGGCCTGAAGAACTCATCCAAAGCTCTTTTTATCGCCGCTGTCTATGAGCTGACGAAGCGGACAGTAGCCTTACTCTGCGGCAGCATTGACGAAGCACACTTGCTTGCGGAGGATGCGGCGTTCTTTGCCGGCGAAGATGCCGTTCTGCTCATGCCCCCCTGGGACCTCATGCTCCCCGACACGCTTTCCCCGCAGAAAGACGTAGCGCGCGAGCGGATCCGTGTCCTGTGCACCCTGATCGAAGAAAAACCGGCCATTGTCGTCATTCCCCGGATGGGGCTCCTGCAAAAGGTTGTCCCGCGGGGCATTGTGGCCGGATTCCGAGCTCCGGTCTCAATCGGAGATACCATCGACAGGGATGACTTCGCCGCTAGGCTCATCCGGGGAGGATATCAACGGGTGCCGCTGGTCGAGGAGGGCGGCGATTTCAGCGTCCGGGGAAACGTCATTGACATCTACCCGCCGACAGCAGCCGGGCCCTACCGGCTCCTGCTTGCGGGCGACGAGATCGAGTCGATCCGTGAAATGGATGTCACGTCCCAGCGGTCCCGAAAAGAGCTGACGGACTTCGCGCTCACGCCGGCACGCGAGCTCATCCTCTCGGAAGAGTCCCGCCGCATCGCCCATCGCAACCTTCGAATCCGTGCGGGTGAACTGGGGCTGACCGCCCGGGCAAAAGATCGTCTGGCCGAGGTGATTGCAAACGGCCTGGCCGGATCCATCCACCCTCAATTTTATCCCCTGTTCTACATAGACGAGACGGGAGCCGGTGGGCTTGAGACCCTTTCGGACTATCTTCCCGGAGACAGCATTCTCGTCATCGATGACCCCCTGGCCGTTATGCGTGCCGACGAGAAGACGCGAAATGACATCGCGCGTCTCTTTCTTAGGGCAAAAGACGAGGAGAAATTTTTCCTCGACGAAAGCATCCTGTTCCTTTCGGGTACAGAGGCGGAGCGCCTCTTCTCGAGCCGCAGGCAAATAGTCCTTCAAGGCATGGAGATCGGTGCAACCGAAGAGGACGAATCCATCCGGTTTCATGTTGAGACGGACCTGGGACTACGGCCGAAGGAGCCGGCGCTCATCCACCGGGATGAGAGCCTGCTTGCACCGATGGTGGAAAAGATCCGCGGTTGGACCCGCGAGGGATTCCTCGTTCACTATCTTTGCGCGGGCGAAGAAGAAATGCACCGGATGATCCACCTGCTGGAAAACTACACACTTCCCCTGGCGCTGTCGGAAGAGCCCTTCTTCCGGGAAATTGTCCGGCCGCGCGGCTCCGAGGGTCGCTTGATCCTCCGCGAAGGGAAGCTCGCCCGGGGCTTTGTCCTATCGGGGCTTCGGCTTGTCGTCTTCGGTGATGAGGAGATCTTCGGGAAAAAGACGCGCCGGCACCGCCCGACCCGGGCACGCGAGGGATACTTCCTGCGGTCCTTCGGAGAACTGAACGAGGGTGATTTCGTCGTCCACACGGACCATGGGATCGGCATCTATCGGGGGCTCCAACGGCTCTCCGTGGGAACGATCGAAAACGATTTCCTTCTCATGGAGTACCAGGCCGGCGACCGGCTTTATATCCCCGTCCATCGCCTCGACCAGATCCAGCGTTACATCGGACCCGACGGACATGAGCCCCGCATTGATAAGCTGGGCGGGACAGCGTGGGAGACGGCCAAGCGTCGCGTCAAGAAGGCCGTCGAGGAGATCGCCGAAGACCTCGTGGCGCTCTACGCCGCCCGCGATACGCTGAAGGGACATTCCTTTTCGCCCATCGACCGATACTACGAGGAGTTTGCATCTTCGTTTGAGTACGAGGAAACGCCCGACCAATCCATCGCCATCAGGGACGTAAACTTCGACATGGATCTCGACAAGCCCATGGACCGGCTCATATGCGGGGATGCCGGCTTCGGCAAAACGGAGGTGGCCATCCGGGCTTCTTTCCGGGCCGCCATGGACGGAAAGCAATCGGCCGTGCTCGTGCCCACGACCATCCTCGCCGAGCAGCACTACCAGACCTTCAAGGCGAGGTTGGCCCAGTATCCCATCCGGGTGGAAACGCTCAACCGCTTCAAAACGCGCGATGAGCAGAAA
>Ga0335071_10001075_pt1 | contig 29405 bp, 21 predicted proteins | sample Lox_Sample_15_FD_206724 | JGI IMG/M metagenome (GOLD analysis project Ga0335071, IMG submission 206724) | Soil microbial communities from Loxahatchee National Wildlife Refuge, Florida, United States - Lox_Sample_1.5 | ecosystem: Environmental > Terrestrial > Soil > Wetlands | place: USA...
GACATCTTGGCCCCGCCCTTGATCACCATGCCCTGTGTGAAGAGTCGATCGGTAGGCTCGGAGTTGTTCACCAGGCCGATGTCGCGCATGAATTTCGTCCAGAAGCGCGAGTAGATGAGGTGCAGGACGGCGTGCTCGGCGCCGCCGATGTACTGGTCGATGGGGAACCAGTAGGCGACGGCGTTGACGTCGAAGGGCGCGGTCGAGACCGACGGATCGGTGTAGCGGTAGAAGTACCAGGAGGAATCGACGAAGGTGTCCATGGTGTCGGTTTCGCGGCGCGCGGGACCTCCGCACTTGGGACACGTGGTGTTGACGAACTCGGGCACCTGCGCGAGCGGTGAGCCGCCGGCGAGGGTGATCTGCACGTTGTCGGGCAGGACGACGGGTAGGTCTTTCTCGGGCACGGGAACGACGCCGTCGGTTGGGCAGTACACCATCGGGATGGGCGTGCCCCAGTAACGCTGGCGGCTGATGCCCCAGTCGCGCAGCTTGAAGGTGACGGTGGCTTTGCCGAAACCGTGGTCTTCGGCGTATTTCGACATTTTGGCGATGGCCTCGTCGCACGTCAGGCCGCTGAACTCGCCGGAATTCATCAGCAGGCTGTTGGTCTCGACGAAGGGCAGTTCGTCGGGGCGCGAGTCTCCGTCGGCGGAGTCGCCTTCGCGGCGCGGCATGATGACCACGCGGATGTCGAGCCCGTACTTCTTCGCAAACTCGTAGTCGCGCTCGTCGTGCGCGGGCACGGACATGATGGCGCCAGTGCCGTAGTCCATGAGGACGTAGTTGGCGACCCAGATGGGCACGCGTTCGCCGTTGAAGGGATTGATGGCGAAGCGTCCGGTGTCGATGCCGTGCTTTTCGATGGCGCCGACGTCGCCGGTTTCCTTGGCGCGGACTTGCTCGGCGAGCATCTCCTCGACCTTTGCGCGCAGGCCGGGGTTTTGCGCAACGAGGTCGGCGACGAGCGGATGCTCGGGCGCAAGCTGCAAAGATGTGGCGCCGTAGATGGTATCCACGCGCGTGGTGAAGACGGTGATCTTCTCGCCCGCGGGGCCGCTGGGGCCGTCGAGCTGGAAGTCGACGAGCGTACCTTCGCTGCGGCCGATCCAGTAGCGCTGCTGGATGGTGACGCGCTCGGGCCAGCCGGGAAGCGTGTCGAGGTCCTTGAGCAACTCGTCGGCGTAGTCGGTGATGCGCAGGAACCACTGCTCGAGCTCGCGCTGCTCGACCAGCGTGGTTTCATGACGCCAGCAGCAGCCGTTGTTCAGGACCTGCTCGTTGGCGAGCACGGTGGCGCACTCGGGACACCAGTTGACCTTGGCGTTCTTGCGATAGGCGAGGCCCTTCTCGTAGAGCTTGAGGAAGAACCACTGGTTCCAGCGGTAGTAGTCGGGCCGGCAGGTGGCCAGCTCCTTCGACCAGTCGTAGGCGAAGCCGAGGCGCTTCATCTGCGCCTTCATGGCGGTAATGTTCTGCAGCGTCCAATCACGCGGCGGCGTGTCGTTTTTGATGGCCGCGTTTTCGGCGGGCAGACCGAAGGCATCCCAGCCCATGGGGTGAAGGACGTTGTAGCCCTGCATCCACATGTAGCGGGCGAGGGCGTCGCCGATGGAGTAGTTGCGCACATGTCCCATGTGCAGCGCGCCCGAGGGATAGGGCAGCATTTCAAGGACGTAGTATTTCTTGCGCGCGGAAGTGGCGGGCTCGGCGGCGTAGAGTGTGGGGTCAGCGGCCCAGCGCTCGGACCACTTCTGCTCGATGGACTGTGGGTCGTAGCGGTCGGGACGGGGATCTGGGTTGGGACGAGGTGCGGTGGTAACGGCCATATAGATGTTCAAAAATGCATGAAGGATAAACCTTGATTCTACAATGGTAAGCTGCGAACGATGCGCGGAGCTGCGAGGCGGGCACGCCGAATCCGCCACGGCCAACAGCCTCTAGTGAATGGGATGACACCAGCAAAGACTAAAAACGACGTCAACGAACTGAGCGACCGGGAGTTTCAAGCCATCAGCAAAGCGCTGGCCGATCCGCGTCGCTACCAGATCCTGCGGAAGATTGCGGCCACGAAAGAATGTACCTGCGTGGAGTTACGGGAGACGTTTCCTATCAGCCGAGCCACGTTGTCGCATCATCTGAAGGAGTTGGAAGCGGCGAGTCTGATCGGGATTCCGCGCGAGGGCAAGTTTGCCTACCCGACCTTCCGGCGGGAAGTGTGGAAAGCCTACCTGGCCAGACTGAATTCCCTGTGAGATTTTCTTGAGGGCGTGAATCCTTGCGGCGGTTCGCACATCAATTCGATAGCCATCGAATTGTCGAAGTGACGTTAGAACGAGAGCGTCCGGAAGGAGAAATACCGTGGGCAAACTGACAGGAAAGACAGCGGTCGTAACGGGAGCTTCGAAAGGCATTGGCGCGGGCATCGCCAAGGCGTTTGCGCAGGCAGGCGCGAATGTCGTCGTCAACTACGCGAAGGCGAAGGACGACGCGGAAAAATTGACGGCAGAAATTACCAAGGCGGGCGGCAGCGCTATTGCCGTGCAAGCAGACGTGTCGAAGCAGGCAGACGTGGATCGGCTGTTTGATGCAACGAGGAAAGCGTTTGGAACGGTGGACATCCTGGTGAACAATGCGGGCGTGTATGAATTCGCGCCGATTGAGCAGGTCACCGAAGAGAGCTATCGCCGCATGTTCGACCTGAACGTGCTCGGAACGGTGCTGAGCACGCAGGCGGCGGTGAAGGCGATGAACGGCAGCGGCTCGATCATCAATCTGAGCTCGGTGGCGGCGCTGACTCCGCCTCCGACAGGTTCGCTCTATAGCGCGACGAAAGGCGCCGTGGACGTGATTACGAGGTCGCTAGCGCAGGAACTTGGACCGCGGAAGATTCGCGTGAACTCACTGGCGCCTGGGTTGGTGGAAACGGAAGGCACACGAGCGTCGGGTAATGCGGAGGGTGAGTTCAAGACGTACGCCGTTTCACGCACCCCGCTGGGCCGGGTTGGCTTGCCGGAGGATATCGCTAAGGTTGCAGTGTTTCTGGCTTCAGACGATTCGGCATGGATGACGGGAGAAGTTCTTCCGGTGGGCGGAGGCGTGCGCCTGTAAGCCGTTGATCCATTTCAAAGATTTCCATTCACGCCAATAGGCCTCGCTCGAGTGACACGCAGCCCGGGTGGGGCCCTCGTTTTGTGCGAGTCATTGGGAACACCACGATTTTTCTCCCGTATATCAGTGGTAGGTTGTAAGCGGCAGCAGAAGTGTGCTCCGGGAGGAAGACGGTGATGGGAACAAAATGTACATTCACGCTGGCACTGGCAATCCTGATCGCAATACCGGTAATGGCGCAAACGAGTAAAAGCACCCAGGCAGAACAATCCGCACAACGAAGTGAGCGGGCGAGATTCGCCGGGAAGTGGAAGGTGGGCACCGGAGTGGCTCATAGCACGTTCTACATCACGCTCGACTCGGATGGAACGGCGACGAAGAGCATGGGTTCCGAACACGGGACATGGGACGTGGTCGGTGCGGAAGCGCGCATTTCGTGGGATGACGGCTGGCATGATGTGATTCGGAAGGCGGGAAACCATTTTGAAAAAGCCGCCTACGCTCCGGGCCAGAGTTACAGCGAATCACCGAACAACATTACCAACGCGACGCGCACGGAGCCGATGTAGGTGGTTTCTCCGATTCTGTACTCGACACCCTGCAACCAAGGCTGAAGCCTGAGAGGGGGTGCGGGTTGTTCACCAGGCTGACGAGGCTGCTAAGACCCTGTGCCGTCACTAAAGGGACTGGGGACAATTTCCCACTTTTCCCGGCACTCCGCCTTTGGCTCCGTCCAGCCGACAAGGCGCAAAATCGGCGCCGGGTGGGGACCCCGGCTCCGTGCCGGGCTACGATTATTGCGTGCCTGCGGCACTGGATTTTGCGAACGAGTTCCACTTTCAGTAACCCGTGCCGAGTTTCGTAACAGCTTCTAGAGCGTGGTTCTTCCACCTTTTCCGACGAGTTTCTTTAGCGCATTGACGTTCGCGAGGTCGTCGAGCGGCTCCTCGATGGGCGTCTCGGCGATGAAGGCTGCATGCGCGAGACGGGGATCGTTAAGCAGGCGGCGGAACGGTTTGAGGCCGATGGTTCCCTTCCCGATGTTCTCGTGGCGATCGAGGTGGGAGCCGCGAGCGGCCTTCGCGTCATTGCAGTGCAATACCTGGACGTTGTTGAGACCGAGAAAGCGATGAAGCTGATCGAGAGTGGCTTCGTAGCCCTTGTCGGATACCAGGTCGTAGCCAGCGACATGCGCATGGCAGGTGTCGATGCAGGCCCCGCACGGCACAAACTTGCGCAGTAAGTAAAGCAACTCGGCGACCTGCTCGAAGCTGCCACCCAGCGAAAACTCCGACCCGGCGGTGTTTTCAATCAGTATGCAGAGATTGTCGCCGGCCAGATCGAGATTGCCGGCAGCCTCATCGATTGCCAGCGCCACCCGCTGCAGTCCTTCCTCCCGGCTTCCACCGCGGAACGAGCCAGGATGCAGCACCAGGTACTGCGCCTGCAGCGCGAGCGCCCGCTCGATCTCGCCGCGAAACGCCACGATCGACTTGGCGTGGAACTCGGGGTTTCCTCCCGCGAGATTCACCAGATAGTTCGCATGAATCACCAGCGGCTTCAGATCGTAGCTCTGGCGCAAGCGAATCATCTCGGCAACATCATCAGGCTTGACCTCGTAAGGGGTCCATTGACGCGGGCTGGACGAGAAGATTTGCAGCGTGTTGCACCCGAGCCGATAGGCGCGCTCGGCGGCATTGTGAACTCCTCCGGCGGTGGAGGTATGAATCCCGATGCGCCGCGACGTCAGCTTCGGGGGCTTTGGCGGCGGGGGGATCAGCTTCAGGATGTCCTTTTCTTGGGGCGCGGTCTCGGCGGCCATCCGTCGATTGTAGCGAGCCCGATTGATTAACATCCCGTGTAGTTTGGAACGTAGTTACCAAGAAGTAACAAAAAAGAGATTTTGCGGCTGTTTAGAATCAATCATTTAGGGGAAAATTGTTCGCAAATGATTGATTCTCATGATAGTTATACGTATCCGTTTCTTGCGCAAAGACTTAGCATAGCAAGATTCGCCAGATCTTCGCTTTTTGCTTATCGGAAATGCCATACAAGTATGTAAAGTATGCATAAAAGCTACCTACAAGTCATACAAGTATTGTTCGACGGTTGCAAGGGGTTAATTTTCAATGGGTTACGAAAATGGATTTCGCTATTCGCCGTTCGCCATTCGCGTTTCGCCCTACGCGATGCGCCGCGCTTTCTGCGCGAGATCAGGATGTCACAGAACGACATGGCCTACGCCCAGGCGGAGGCCGACGGGAGACACAAGTACCCTCCCCTCGCTGGTTCGAGGTTGACATGTGGCGAAGCGGAGTGGAAAGGACGGAGGTCACTTCGGGAGGTGACAAGGGGAGCGGGCGCTTGTTCGAGCGTGTGTCGCAGCAGCCATCCAGGTGATGTTGATTGCGAAGATTACATTCCTCATTGGATTGTTGTCTCCTTGCGCGCTGGATCGTCCATCCTTTAGTTAAGACGGTGGGTGTTCCGAAGTCGCGGCGTGCGAGACTATTCCGTTGCTTGTTCCGGAGCCGGGAAGAAAAGAAGCTCGCGCACCTCGCCGGGGATATCGCAGACGATGGCGCCCTTCTTCGCCCATGCCAGTGCCTCGTCCAGATTGGCGCATTCCAGGATCCAGAATCCGCCCATGTGCTCCTTGGTCTCGGTGTACGGCCCGTCGGTGACCAGCACTTTGCCGTCGGGCTGCTTGCGCAGCGTCTTGGCGTTGGCGGGCGGGGCAATGCCGCAGGCGAATTTCCGCACGCCGGCAGCAATCATTTCGCGGTTGAGCGCGTGGATCTCTTCGATCATCGCTTCGGTTACGGTGGAGGGGTCGAAGTCGTCGGGCATGTAGTTACAAACCAGATACTGTGGCATGAGATTTGCTCCTTGTTTTCTGTGATTCAGAGAGCCGTAGCTCATCGTCTTGTTATCAGATAGTCGTTCGGGAGAGCGAAAATCGACAGCTAGAACTAGTTGCATAACAATTATTTTTGCGATGCGGCAACTTCCCTCAGGGGGCTAAAGAGGCTGCGGAAAAAGTCGGTATTGGAGTGGCCGCGCGGACTAAAGTCCGCGCGGAGGGTCATAAATAAACGGCTTAGACGCTGGCCTAAAGGCCAGCTCTACCCAAGAATCGGTTTTTCATCAGCCAGTAAAGCCCCGTAGAGTTAATTCGCCTTACGAAGCGGAAAATCGGCGCTTCGCGGGACCTCGTTTCGTCGCCTCGGGATAACAAAAATAAAGAGCTTGTCGGCATGACTGAAGCCATGCCCTGATACGAACCCGTCGCCGATGCAGGCTTTTCCGCGAGCTGCAGAGTCGTACCCTGATACGAAACCGTCATTCTCCCGTCCGTCGATGACGGCGACCAGGGCCACGACAACGTGGATCGTTCCGCAATGCCCGGCATGGAGATGAACTAGCTTGAACGCCGGGCCGAAGAAATCACTGCGGGTACTTGAACGACTTATCCGGATAGGGTGGGGCCTTCGGCACCGGCCTCGGCTCTGATTGAATCTCCTGCTTCAGCAGTTCCATTGCCGCCTCGAGCTGCGCGTCATTGCCGGAGAAGGTGGCGTGCGGCAGATTGTCAACCACCATATCCGGATCGACCCCGTGTCCTTCGATGAGCCATTTGCCGTCAGGCCCGTAGACTCCGGTTTCCGCCGCGGTCGCAATTCCGTTATCGGCCTGCCGGTTATCGAAGCTGAGCCAGATCTCGCCGCCCCAAGTTCGGACACCGATCACTTTGCCCATCCTGAAATGCGCGAAGCCGGCAGCAAAAGCCTCGCCGTCGGACGCGGTGTGCTCATCGCATAGCACTACAACGTGGCCGCGGAAGGCATACTGCATGTTCCATACCGGATTCCCGATGCGTGGCTGCCAGTAAAACCATGCTTGTCGCAGCAGCTTACCGAGCAGCCAGGAATCAATATCGCCCCCACTGTTATGGCGCACATCGATGATCAGCCCTTGCCGGTCGAAAACTGGATAATACTCCCGCGCCCAGTTATCGATGTCCTCCTTTGTCATGGCGCGCAGATGAACGTAGCCGATCTTACGGCCGGATCCTTGCTCGACCCGTAGCCTGCGGGTGTACTCCCACTCCCCGTAACGCAGCTTCGCATCGTCTTTTTCGTTGATCGGCTTCACCAGCACATCACGGGGTTCGCCCGACACCGGCTTTACTCGCAGCAGCACCTGCTGGCCAGCCTTGCCGCGAAGCAACGCCCGCTCGTCTTGAACGCCAAGCAGACTCTGCCCATCGATGCTGACGATCACCTCTCCTTCCTTCACCAGAGACTCGGGCCGCGCGAGCGGCGGAGCCGCACCCGGCAGGTCGGGGTCGTGCAGATAGATGTGCTCCACAATATAACCACCTGCCTTCTCGTCGCGCCTCAGTTGGGCCCCGAGAGACGCCAGGTCGATCTGGTCCGCCGGTTTCCGAGTGTCTCCTCCGCTGACGAAAATGTGCAAGGCTGAAAGCTCACTGACCATCTGGGCGATTACCTGGTTCAGCTCATCACGGTCGGCGACACGGTCAACCAGCGGCAGATACCGCTCTCTCATCGCGATCCAGTCCACTCCATGCATGTGCCGGTCATAGAAGTAGTCGCGCTCCATCCGCCACGCGTCGAGAAAGATTCCCCGATACTCCTCCCGCGGATTCGTGGAAAACGTCCAGTGGGAAAGATCCATCGCAGCCTTGGCCACGGTCTTTGCGTCGCCAGTCGTTGCCGCCTTCACGTCCGAGTCGAAAATGTAGAATTGCTCGCCCTTCTCGCCTTTCCTGATCAGCAGCTTTTTGCCGTCAAGCGAAATGTCATAGCTCTTCACGTCGGCCATGAGGGTTTCCACTTCGTCACCCTTGTTCGCAATGTCGAAGCACTGGAGTGCCAGCTTTGGCGGGTCTTCCGCGCTTCCGTTCAGCCAGCAAAGCCGTTTCTCGGTGGCGCGCAGGCTGTCATAGTTCCCCGCAGGCGCGGGGACCTCACTCAGCCGCAAAGATAGATCCGTGAAGTCGATCTTCACTTCCGGAGGCTTCTTCTCATCTTTCTTTTGGTCTGCAGGCTTCTCTTCGCCAGCCGGTTTGGCTTCGCTCTTCTTTATGTCGTCGCCCTTCTTCTCGTCTTTCTTTTCTTCCGGATGCAGTTCGTCAGGCGGAAGGAACGGCGACCGCAACCCCGGCATCAGGGCGAGCTCGTATATCTTCACCGTCCGGTCGAAGAAAGGTTCCGGCTCACGCGGACCCCACGGCGACGGCACGACTGTCTTCAGATTGCGGTCCGACAGGAAATACAGCCACTTTCCGTCCGAACCCCACACCGGCTTGACGCTGTTGTAGCGGTCCGACGTAATCGTCTTAATTTTCCCCGACTCGACATTCAGAATCTTGATCTGTGCAAACTGGTTATCAGCTGTCTCCACATACGCGAGCCATCGGCTGTCCGGAGACCAGCTCAGATCGTCAAAATCGCCATTCATCGACTGGACAATTCGTTTGTTCTGCTTCGTGTTCGTGTCGAAAACCCACAATTGCTGATCCTTGTCCCGGTTCGCCAGCCAGCGACCGTCGGGAGACGGAACACCCTCCCACCGCTGCACCTTGGCGTCATGCGTCCACTGCTCACCGGCTCCCTCGCCATTCGCCGGATACTTCCAGAACTCCGTCTCACCGCTCTGCGTCGAAAGCACCACGATGCTCTTGCCGTCCGGCATAAAACGCGCGTCGCGATACCGTACCCCCGAGTCGCCCGCTACCCTCACAATGCGTCCCGACTTGGCAGGCAGCGTGAACACTTCGCCGCGTGCCGTGAAGACCGCGCGCGATCCATCGGGCGCGAGATGAACGTTGGTGATGTATTCAATCGGCGACTTGACCCAGTGCTCGCGCAGCTGATCAAAATCCGAGACCAACGTTACCGGAATCGGCGCCTCCTGCCCCGTGTTCAGATCGAGCAGCCATAGGTCGCCGGCACAGGCATAAACAATACGTCCGTTCGATACAGACGCCGCCTCGACATCGAAACTCTTCTGATGGCTCTCCTCCTTCACGCCGTGTCCGTGCTGGTCCATCGACCACACATTCATCACGCCGTCGCGGTCCGAGAGAAAATATACCCGGCCATTCCAGAACATCGGATCGTGCGATGTGCCTGCATAATCGGCCGTCATCGGCGTGGCCTCGGCAGTGCCATCGAAGCGCCAGATATTTTCTGTCTCGCCGCCCACGTAACGTTTCGTGTTGCTAGGTTGCTTATCCCACCGTGTAAAGAACAGCGTCCTTCCGTCCGCTGCAAACGCTCCTTCCGACGCGGAGGCCAGCGGCACAATCTCCCTGGCTCCGCTCCGGTCGATCAGAACGATCTGCGGGGAGGGCAGCGTCGAGTAACGCCTCGTCCGCACCATCAGCCTCCCGTCCGGAGTCCATCCTTCGGGAATCGCGTCGCCATCCCACGTCTCTCGTTGCGGCAGCCCGCCGCGCACCGGCATCGTGTAGACCTCCGTGGGCCCTTCATAATTAGCCTGAAACGCGACCGTTCCTCCGTCAGGCGAAATCGTCGCCATCTTCTCGACGCCGGTGTTCGACGTGATCCGCTGCGCCGCTCCGCCGTGAATGCTCACCGTCCAGAGGTCGCCTTCGGATGTGAAAATGACCGTTTCGCCGTGAATTGCCGGATAGCGGTAGTACCCGCGATGAATCGGACTCTGGTTGCTTTGACTGCTTGCTTGAACAACTGGCGAACAGAGGAAACAGGAAAGAAAGACGGACCCCGTGAAATGCGCAATTTCGCGGATAGGCATGTCTGATCTCCGGCGGACGAAGTGTCTCAGTTTACCCTACCTGACCGGAGTACTGTGACCGGATTTGGGCAAAGCAGAAGTCAAAGTCGTGCCCTGATACGAAGCCATCAATGCGGCGAGTCCTGCTGACATTTTCATTTCAGCCGCCGAATCCGTTCCTGCAGGAATTGCCGCTCCGGTTCCTGTTGGGTCAGCGACAGAGCTTTCTCGTAAGAAGCCCGAGCCTCAGCGGTCCTGCCGAGCCTGCGGTACAACTCTGCACGGGCGGAATGCGCCAGGTAGTAATTCGCCAATTCGCCATGCTCCAACAGCGCGTCGATGTGCGCCAGACCGGCCTCCGGACCATCGCATTCGGCAATGGCCACGGCGCGATTGAGATGCACAACTGGCGAAGGCTGAATTCGTACTAATTGGTTGTAAAGGGCAACAATCTGGCGCCAGTCGGTCGCGGCGGCCGATTCCGCCTCGGCGTGGACGGCCGCGATCGCAGCCTGCAGTGTGTAAGGGCCGAAGCGGCGGGATTTCGTTGCTAACCCCTTGGCTTTCTCCAGTAAGGCCACGCCCACCGCGATCTGCTCCCGGTTCCAGAGCGAGCGATCCTGGTCTTGCAGCAAAATCAGCTCTCCGGCCGGAGAGGTTCTCGCGGCGAGACGGGATTCCTGTAGCAGCATTAGAGCAAGCAGGCCCATGATTTCCGCACCCATAACTTCCGGCTGCGGCTGGAGTTCGGCCAGCAAGCGGCCCAGTCGAATTGCCTCGCCGGTCAGCTCGGCCCGGGTTACCTCCGCTCCCGCCGCAGCCGAATAACCCTCGTTAAAAACGAGATAGATGACCTGAAGCACTGCGGCCAGACGCTCCGGCAATTCCTCGGGCGTCGGCACCTCGAAGGGAATCGATGCCTCTCGAATCTTTGCCTTGGCGCGCACGATGCGCTGCGCGAGTGTCGCCGGCGTCACAAGAAATGCTCGAGCAATCTCCTCGGTGGTCAGGCCGCAGACTTCGCGCAGAGTGAGCGCAACCTGCGCTTCCAGAGGCAGAGCGGGATGGCAGCAGGTGAAGATGAGACGGAGGCGATCATCTTCGATCTCCTTGTCGTCGAGGGAGACTTCGTTGAGGCGCGCCTCATTCATTTGCGCTTCTATATGGAGCGCAAGATCGCTTTGTGCTCCGTCGAAGCGGGCGCGCCGGCGCATGACGTCTATGGCCTTGAAGCGTGCGGTTGAAATCAGCCAGGGGCGCGGGTTGTCGGGAATACCAGTCTGGGGCCATGACTCCAGAGCGGCAGCAAAGGCCTCGTGCATGGACTCTTCGGCGAGATCCAGATCTCCGAGAAGGCGCACGAGCGTTGCCAGAACCCGGCCCGATTCCGCCCGGTAAAGAGTGTCAACGGTGTTGCTGATTTGCTCGGGCAGAGGCGGCGACATCTCGCCAAACTAGCAAAGGGAGCGACTCGGGACAACTGCGCTCGGGCTTCCCCTACCCACAATTCAAAGTGCCAGATGCATAGCTCAACGAGTCGCCACTTTCCATCCGAACGGAACACGACGGCCCAAATCGTGCATTACGTGTTCCAGCAACGGCGTGCGAAACGACCGATCCACCGATCAGCTATGAGCGTAAATAAACCGGGATTAGGCGCGATCCATAGGACCAGCGCCGGGCGTGGAGCTACCGGCATCTCCGGTGACGGCCCGCGGCGCCGGGCTTAGCGGGCTGGCCGCGCTGGTCCTCTCCGTTTTGGCGTTCTCTTAGTGCGGCGCTTGCGCGGCGGAGTGCCGGCTTGCGCAGCGGCGGGCGCGCGCTGCGCGGCGCGCTGCATCCGCCGGAACTCGCGGTTGAACTCGTCGGTGATTGTTTCCGGGTCCGGCACCAGGCCGGCGTCGGCAATCACGGCCAGCGAAGCCATGCCGCGGTAGCTCAGGATGCTGATGCCGACGCCGAGCTCCTTGCCGGGATGGGGCACACAGAACATCATCTGGTCGACGGGCACACCGGCGAGGTACACCGTATCGGTCGGGCCGACGACGTTGGTCATCACCAGGCTCGCCTTGCTGCCGAAGATGGAGGTGGCCAGGTCCTGGATTGCCTTCGGACCGGTGCCGAACAGCTCAAACAGGAACTTCATCGCCACCGGCTCGGGCGAGCGCTTGAGGCGGTCCATGCGCGCCTTGGTCTTCGCCAGGCGGTCGGCGGCCTTGGGCGTAGCCACGGGCAAGTCGAGGAGCACGAGGCCGAAATCGTTGCCAAGCAGGCCGACGCGCTCGGGGGGACGCAGGTCGACCGGCACCATCGCGCGCACGGTCGTGTGGTTGACGTCGACGCCGCGGCCCTGGAGGTAGGCGCGCAGCGCGCCGGTCATCGCCGCGACGAGGACGTCGTTCACCTTCGCGCCCAGCGGAGCGCCGATCGCCTTGACATCGGCGATCGTGACCGGCGTCGACCAGGCGACATGCTTGCGCAGGCCGAATTCGCCCTTGAACGGGGACTTCGGATCGGCGGGCTTGAGCAGTTCTTCCAGAAGCACGCCGGCGCCGCCGAGCACGAGGCCCAGCTTCTCCAGCGCGCGTTGCGGATCTGCGACGGCGTCGACCGTCCCGAGCGCAAGCCCAAGCGCGCGCCGCGCCGCGCGTTCCAGCGTCTCGAAGCCGAACAGGACATCGGCCGGCGCTGAGGACGCGGCGGCCGCGTCGTCGTCATCTGGTAGCCCGGCCAGCGGGGCATGCGGCGTAGCATCGAATACCTTGCGCACCACTGCCTGCATGGCGGTGCCATCGCCGATGCAGTGGTGGTAGCGCATGATCAACGCGCTGCCGCCGGCAACGTCTTCGACGACGTGCACGTGCCACAGCGGTTGTTCGCGATCCAGCGGCATGCTGGCGAGGTCGTTGAACAGCGCCTTCAGCGCCGCCATGTCGTGCGGGGCGGGCAGCGCGATCCGGTGCAGGTGCTGGTCGATGTCGAAGTGCGGCATGTCCTGCCAGTGCGGTGTCGCCAGCGGGAAGCCGGTCTCCACCACGCGCTGGCGAAAGCGATCAAATCCGACCAGACGCCGCCGGTAGACCTCGCGCACCCTGTCGAAGTCCAGCGGCTGCTTCGTAAGCGCGACGGCGGTCACCATCGCCAGGTTCGCCGGACCGTCGATGTGATACCAGGCGGCATCGACGGGGTCCATCAGGTAAGTGCTCATGGATGTCTCCTCCCGGAGGTGGACTTGCGCTTCCTCACACCCGGCCGAATCGCGTGCCGGGATGGACCGACGCCATCGTAGTAGGAAGTGCGCGGCCGCGCGTGTTGAGGGCGCTCAGTCGGCGGCGCTGCGGCCAGCAAGAGTTCCGCCACTTCCTGGTCGGTGTTAAAAGGGAAGCGATCGATCAGCCTGAGCTTCTGGACTATCCGAATGGTAATGGCGGAGAGCATGCCGAGGTCAGGGATGATGGTGAGCATGCCTCCCATGCCCAGACCGGCGCCTTCTCCGGCGGCGATGCTCATGCCTCCTGGGAAGGGTTCTCCCGCGATCTGATCCAGCAGCGCAACGTTGACCGAGTACACGCCTTCGTAGGTAAGCGCAGGCTGGTGATGTGCGACCCGCAGGTGCTCCAGATAACGATCAGCATTGACCTTCATTCAGGCCTCTGTCTCAGCCCTCCACACCTCAACAGGTACTGAGTGCGCTTGGTGAGCATCCCGATTATGCTATTGCTGCATGCGAAATGGAAGCCGCTCGAATTGTTTGTTGCGGGGCAGGACGGTACACTAACTAGTCACAAAGGGATTGTTTATGCTGGTGGTGATGAAGGCCAACGCGTCGGAAGCCGACGTGAAGGCGGTATGCGAAAAGATTGAAAGCCTCGGCTTGCGGGCGCACGCCATTCCTGGAGCGCAGCGCACGGCCATCGGAATCACCGGGAACCGCGGGGAGGTTGAGCCGGGGGCGTTGGAAGCATTCGAATGCGTGCAGGAAGTCATCCGGGTCAGCAAGCCGTACAAGCTGGTCAGCCGTGAGGTGAAAGAAGACAATACGGTCATTCGCTTCCCCGACAGCGATGCGGCGATTGGAGGCAGCGAAGTCGCGATGATCGCCGGGCCATGCGGCATCGAGTCGCGCGAGCAGGCATTTGCGGCGGCTGAACGGGTAGCGAAGGCGGGAGCAAAGTTTTTCCGCGGCGGCGCGTATAAGCCGCGCACCTCGCCGTATGCATTTCAGGGATTGGGCGAAGCGGCGCTGCAGATCATGGTCGAGGTCCGCGAGCAGTTCGGATTACTGATCGTAACGGAAGCAGTGGACGACGAATCGCTGTCCCTGGTGGATGAATACGCGGATGTCATTCAGATCGGCGCGCGCAACATGCAGAATTTCTCGCTGCTCAAACGTGCCGGACGAGCACGCAAACCGGTACTGCTGAAGCGCGGCATGTCGGCGACGCTGGAAGAGTTCCTGATGGCCGCCGAGTACGTGATGAGCGAAGGAAATTACAACGTCATCCTGTGCGAGCGCGGAGTGCGGACATTTGCCGACCACACGCGCAATACGCTGGACCTGAGCATCGTTCCGGCGGTGCAGCGGCTAAGCCATCTGCCGATCATTGTTGACCCGAGTCACGGCACCGGCAAAAGGAACAAAGTCACACCGCTTTCCCGTGCGGCGGTGGCGGTGGGAGCCGACGGACTCATCGTCGAGGTACATCCCGATCCCGACAAGGCGCTGAGTGACGGCAATCAATCGCTGTATCCTGACCAGTTCGACAGCCTGATGGTCGAGGTGCGGCAGATTGCGCGCGTGCTGGGGCGCTGGGTAGCAGAACCGGTCGCCAACCCGCTGGCCCGCCGGCCAGCGGGAGCAGCCGCGGACTGAAGTGGACCGTTGGCGACTCAAGTCGCCAACGGATATCAAGAATAGGCGGCTTGTGAGGCGCAGCTAAAGCTGTGCCTCTTCAAAGCACCGGCGACAAGGGTATTTCATATACTCGAACCATCGTGTCCACTCAGATCTCTTCGATCTTCCGACCAGCGTTACTCGTGATGGCGATGGCCTCGGCGGTGCTGCTGCCGGCGTGCCGCACGCAACCTGGGGTTGACCCGAACTACCACGAGTACGTTTACGTCACGAACGGCGGGAGCGATTCGGTCAGCGTTATCGATGCGCAGGCCATGCGCAATATCAAAACGATTGCGGTGGGGAAGAATCCCACCGGCGTTACCGCGAACCGCGTCCGCAACGAAATCTATGTAGCAAACAGCGAATCGAACAACATCAGCATCATCAATACGGAACGCAACCAGGTGGTGGCGACGGTTGGGGTGCACCGGGCGCCGTATTTTGTGGCGGTGTCGAACGACGGACATCGAGCCTACGTGGCGAACTCCGGCTCGTCGAACATGTCGGTTCTCGATCTCGACAAGCGCGCGGTGATTGCGACGATTGCGGTGGGAAACGCGCCGGGTTTAGCGAAAGTGTCGCCGGACGGCAGCGTGGTCGCCGTGAGCAATCGAGGGTCGAACACGGTATCGCTGATCGACAGCAAGAAACTTGCGGTGCGGAAAACGCTTCCGGTATGTGCGCAGCCGCAGGACATGGTGATGCTGCCCGACGGCAGCCATTTGTATGTTGCATGCCCGGGGTCGAACCAACTGGCGTCGATCGACTTGAAGACGGACCAGGTGCTGGCGATCCTGGATGCGGGCAAGCTGCCTATCCACCTGGCGCTGAAGCCTGATGGTGGGGAGATTTTCGTGAGCAATTTCGAGGCACACAGTGTGTCGATCGTGGAAGCTTACAGCAACGAAATCAGCGGCAGCTTTCTGATCGGCAACAACCCGGTACGCGGGTTGGTGACTTCGGACAATTCCCTGCTGTACGTGAGCAACTTCGGTTCCGACAACGTCAGCGTGTACTCGATCGACGATGGACGTGTGATTGGAACGGTGAATGTAGGGAGCCATCCGGACGGACTGGCCCTGACACGGAACGAAGAACATTTGCTGGTGGTGGATACAAAGTCGAGCGATGTCGCCGTGGTGCGCACGGTGAAGACGCGCGATAACTCGAAGATCAGCGCTGCGCGTGCGTTGGTGACGGTAATTCCCGTGGGCAACCAACCGAATGACATTGTGGTGAAGGCGTTCAAGACCGGTGGAAAATAGCTGCTGTCAGGGCGCGGCGGGCAGGGCGTACTCGAACTCGTACGAGTGCTTGCCGTCGGCGATGATGATGTTGAGCGTGCCGGACAGGCCAGTAAGCTGATCAGTGCCGGAATCCGGAACAACCGTGACGGACAACTCCATCTTGCCCTGCCCCATGGTTCCCTTATGCGCGAGCGCGAAAGTGCCCTTTCGACCATTGAGCGTGCCGGTGACGCGCTCGACGGCCACGTAGGCGCCGGAACTCTTTACCTGGCCGGCGGCTGAGAGCATTTCTCCCCTGGCGATCGCTTCGAGATCGCCATAGTATTGCTTGTCGAGCGAGTAACGGGCGAGCGTGACGCCATCGGCTTTGTCTTCCGACACGGGAACAACTTTCACATCGAATGTTCCTTTGGCGTGCATGGTGGATTCCTTTCCGGCTTGCGCCGACACCGATTGCGCGCGCGCCGCACTCCTGCTGAGGATTGGCAGGAGCGAGAGGGCGCACAAGATGGTTGCACAACTGGCGCGAGACATGGCGGTTCGCCTCGCGCTAGTTCTTCGCAACAGGCTCACGGCAGTACTGCTCGAACGCCGCGGAAAGCCGCTGCGCGATGTCTTCTGCCGTGCGGCTTTCGATTTCGCTGCGCGGAACGAAGTGTACGAGCTCTCCGTTGCGAAACAGCGCGAGGCTGGGAGACGATGGAGGAAATCCGGCAAAGTGCCGGCGGGCGCGCTCGGTGGCTTCCTTGTCCTGGCCGGCGAAAACGGTGTAGACACGGTCGGGTCGCGAGGCGCTGTGCAACGCGCGGCGAACGCCGGGGCGCATTTTTCCGGCGGCGCATCCGCAGACGGAATTGACTACGACGAGGGCGGTACCGGATTTGTCAGCCAGAGCTGCATCAACTTCGGCTGCGGTTTTCAGCTCCCTGGCACCAGCCTTGGTGAGCTCTTCGCGCATAGGAATGATGAGGATTTCGGGATACATCAGGTCTCCTGAATTGAAGTGCTTTGAAATGGATGCCGCGGGCTGCCCGAAAGACGCACGAGGCGCAGCATTTATATTGGCTGTTCACCATGATACTGCGCGAACAGGTTCGGCTGGCGCCGCTGACAACGCTGGGCGTGGGAGGACCGGCGCAGTACTTCGTCGAAGCAACGACGGTGGCGGAGGTGCGCGAGGGGCTGGAATTTGCGAAAGATCGCAACTTGCCTGAGTTCGTTCTCGGGGGCGGCAGCAACGTGGTGGTCGCAGACGAGGGATTCGCCGGCCTGGTGCTGAAGATCTCTCTACGCGGCATCGAAAGCCACAATCACGTCAAGTTTCGCTTCTATCGAGTCGCAGCGGGTGAGGAGTGGGACCCATTCGTTGCGCGCGCGGTCGAGGAAGGCTGCGCGGGCGTGGAGTGCCTGAGCGGGATTCCGGGGACGGTGGGCGGAACGCCCGTGCAGAACGTGGGGGCCTACGGTCAGGACGTTTCCGAGACGATCGTCGGTGTCAAGACGATCAACCGGCATTCGCTGGAGGTAGTGGACTTCAATCCCGTGCAGTGCGCCTTCGGGTATCGATCGAGCATGTTCCATTCAACCGCGGAGCAACGCTACGTGATTCTCAGCGTTGAATTCCGGCTGCGACGCGACGGTGCACCAACTCTCACCTATCCCGATGTGCGCAGAGCGCTCGGTAGTGTAGCGGAGCCGTCCTTACGGCAAGTTCGAGACGCCGTACTTGGAATTCGGCGGAGTAAATCGATGGTGTTGGACCCAGACGATGAAAACTCACATAGCGCAGGCTCATTCTTCAAGAATCCGATCGTGACCCAGAGAAAATACGACACGATAGCGGAAAAGGCACAGTTGCGGAACCTTGCCATGCCGAGCTATCCGGCCGGGGACGGATGGCGAAAGCTCCCGGCGGGATGGCTGGTAGAGCATGCAGGTTTCGCCAAAGGATACACGCGCGGCGCGGTGGGGATTTCGAGCCGACACTCGTTGGCGATCGTGAATCGTGGCGGGGCAACGGCGGCGGACATTGTCGCGTTGAAAGATGACATTCAGGCACGAGTGAGAAACGAGTTTGGCATTGAGCTGGAGCCGGAACCGGTCTTCGTCGGATTCTAGGCGAAGATTGGCGGCGTGCGCTTGTGCCAGGCTGTGGCCAGCTCGTAGGCCTGCGCCACGGCCAGCGCGAGTTCGTCGGCGCCGGGCGGAGCCGAAATTTGCAGGCCTATCGGCAATCCGCTGGAAGTGAAGCCGCAAGGCACCGAGACGGACGGCCAGAACAGCAGACTGAACGGCGCAGTATTGCGAAGCAACTTGTTGACCTCGTAGACGCGAAGGTCCCTGGCGGACATCGTTTTCAGTTCACTGAGCAACGGGGCGGGTACGACGCACGTCGGAGTTATGACGATATCCACATGATCGAAGACCTTTTCCGCCTCGCGGCGCTGTGCGGCCAACGCGGATTTTGCGGCCTCGTAGGCTGCAGTCGAAATCGCAGCACAGTCCTGCACGCGGACCAATGTTCCGGGCTCGTAGAGCTCGGGCGAGCGTTCGAGAAATGGCTGGTGGTATTCGAGTATCTCTTCGTCGAAGTCAGTCCAGCGGATATCGACTTCGATGGCGACGTCCCGCAGTTCGCTGATGAGTCTGCGCAATACCTGTTCGGCTTGCTGAAAGCCGGCAGCAACTTCCGGGTCAAGCCCATCGCAAAAGCCATCGCGGGCAACGCCGACCCTGAGTTGCCGTATGTCGCGTTCGGCGGCCGGCAATGGCAATTCATCGCTAAGGGTACGCAAGAGGATTCGCGCATCTTCGACCGTGCGAGTGATGGGGCCGACCGTGTCGAACGATTTGCGCAATGGGATTACGCCGTCCAGGCGGCAGACATTCCTGCTTGGCCGATGGCCAACGATGCCGCATAGTGCCGCAGGTATGCGGACCGAGCCGGCGGTATCGGTACCGAGAGCAGCGAAGCACATGCCGGAGGCAACCGCTGCCGCCGAGCCGGACGATGAGCCGCCGGTAATTCGAGATGTATCCCACGGATTGCGGGCTGGACCATAAGCGCTAATCACGCCGCTTCCACCAAAGGCAAACTCGTGCAGGTTGGTCTTGCCGAGAATGACGGCGCCCTGCTGCCGGAGACGCGCGACAACCTCCGCGTCCCGGTTAGCGATGTGTCCTTGCAGTTGCCGGCTTGCCGCTGTGGTAGGAACGCCAGCGACGTCAATAAGGTCTTTCAGCGCGACGGGTATGCCGTGCAGGGGGCCGCGCCAAGTACCCGCTGCTGTGTCAGCGTCGGCGGCCCTTGCCTGCTTCATCGCTAAGTCAGCCGTGACCGCGATAAACGCATTCAGAGCGAGATTCAGGCGATCGATGTTGGCCAGGCATGCCTGGGTGATTTCGACCGATGACAACTTTCCTTCACGAAGCAAAGCACTCGCTTCCGCCAGCGTGAACATCTAGGAAACCGCCGGCTTGCGCTTCTTGGCGCAGTTCTCGCAGAGACCGTAGATCTGAAAGGTGTGACGATTTGTGAGGTACTTGTGCTTGCGGCCGATTTCGCGCTCAATGCGCTCGATATCGCCGGAGAAGAACTCGACCGAACTACCGCAGCCGGTGCATACCATGTGGTGATGGTTGCGGCGATTGTACTGGTGCTCGAAGCGCGCGATGCCGTCGTTGAAGGCCACCTCGCTGGCAAGGCCACACTCCACGAGGAGTTTGAGCGTGCGATAGACGGTGGTGAATCCGATGCGCTCGTCCTGGCGACGCACCAGGCGATACAGCTCGTCGGTCGAAAGGTGGTCGCGGGTATCGAGGAAAGTACGAAGAATCGTGTCGCGCTGGCCAGTGTGCTTCAGTCCGACACGTCGGAGGTGATCGTGAAAGATGCCTTCTGCCTCGCGGACCATTTGCGGAGAAATGGATGGCTGATCATCGACGCGCTTGCCCTGAGGAGCCCGCCCTCGACTGCGTTTCATGTTCATGGATGAGGACCCGCAGCAGATACTACTGCCAGCATAGCACTGGTTCTACAGGGACTCGCTAACACCGGCGCCATGAACCTTGCTCCTCCGCCAGGGGCTGGGATTTTGCGAGGGCGATAGATAGCGGGCGAATCCCATATAATCTTGCTTTCCCATGGTGTCCTCGTCACTCACTACTCCGCCTCGAACTTCCAATGCTCGCATCGCAATCCGGGTCGTGGTCGCGCTGCTTGCGCTTGGGCTGATCGTATTCCTGGCATTCGATGTTTGGTTCTATCGCGCGGTGAGAGCGTCCATGCCTCGCTACGACGGCACCATTGCATTGCATGGGCTGTCGAAGCCGGTGACGGTGTCGTTTGACAACCAGGGCGTGCCGACCATTCATGCCGAAACTCTAAACGATCTGTTTTTCGCGCAGGGATACCTCACGGCGCAGGAGCGCCTGTGGCAAATGGACATGACACGGCGTTTCGCCTCGGGCGATCTGGCAGCCGTGCTCGGCCCGGAGCTGGTTAAGGTCGATATTGAGCAACGAATCCTGGGGCTCAACCAGGCGGCGGAACAGGCGGCCGCCACGATGGACCCGGCGCAGCGGGCGCAATTTCAGGCCTACGCTGACGGTGTGAACGCCTACATCGAGGAACACAGCAAGACCTTGCCAATGGAGTTTCGTTTCCTCACATACGCTCCCCACGTCTGGACAGTGGAGGACTCGATGCTGGTGGGCTTGTCGCTGGTCGAGTTCCTGAACCACGGCTACTACCGAGAGGCACTGCTCAAGGAAAAGGCGCTGGCGAAGGTTGGTCCGGAGTTGACCTCGCAACTGTTCGTAAACTCCTCGTGGCGCGACCGTCCGCCCAGTGCGGAAGGCCCCGCGCAGCTGCATGAGCCGGCCGAAGGATCGGCACCCGACGATGAGGAAGGCGCGCCGCCCGCCAGTCAGCCGCCACCGAGGACAAAGCGCCGCTCATCGCTTCTGCCGCTTGCAGATCCGGTTGGCGCGGTTTCTCCGGAGGTCCGCTTCCCCGTCGGCTCGAACAATTGGGTCATCTCCGGGGAGCACACCGCATCGGGCAAACCGCTGCTCTCCAACGATATGCACCTTGAACTGCGGCTGCCCAACAACTGGTACGAGGCGCATCTCGTCTGCGGCGACTACGATGTTGCGGGCGTGACGCTGCCGGGAATGCCGTACGTCATTGTCGGCCACAACCAGAAGATCGCGTGGGGCTTCACCAACGTCGGGCCGGCCGTCGAAGATCTCGTTGTCGAGACATTCAACGACAAAGGGCAATATTACACGCCGCAAGGATGGGTCGAGCCGCAGCATCGCGAGGAGATCATTCGCGTCAAAGGCAAGCCGGAAGTGAAGCTCGACGTGGTGGTCACACGCCACGGGCCGATCTTCACCAGCCAAATTCCAGGAGAGAAACGTCAGATCGCGCTGGAATGGATCATCTATAAGCTGCGGGGCTACTACGTTCCATTTTTCCAGCTGAATTCCGCCCGCAACTGGGATGAGTTTCGGGCTGCGCTAGCGCCGTTCCCGGGCCCCGGACAGAGCGTGGTGTATGCCGACGTTGAAGGCCACATCGGATACCAAGCTACGGGTTTGGTTCCGATCCGCGCCGCGGGAGACGGCTCGCTACCCGTACCCGGGGACACGGACGCCTACGAATGGACCGGCTACCTCCCATTCGACGACATGCCGCGGGTGTTCGATCCACCGTCTGGCATCCTCGCAACTGCCAATGGGCGGATCACCCCAGATGGCTACGCGCCCTCCATCAGCTTCGAGTGGGACTCGCCCTATCGGACCGAGCGCATCTATAAGTTGCTGAGCAAGCCGAAGAAATATACTCCATCGGACATGCTGGCGATCGAAATGGATACCGTTTCTGAGCTGGATCGTTTCTGCGCGGAGCGCTTTGTTTACGCCATTGACCACACGCCGAAGGCCTCCGCGCGCGCCAGAGCTGCGGCCGATATCATGCGTGGGTGGAACGGTGACATGACGGTGAATTCGGTCGCGCCAACCCTGGCGTTCTATGGCCGCGGCAAGCTCAACGAGTTGCTGTTGCGGCCAAAGTTGGGCGACGACTGGCAACAGTACACGCGCTGGTTCATGAGTCCTGTGTGGCTAGAAAATACTCTGTCACACCAGCCGCCGGAGTGGCTGCCCGCCGGATACGCGAACTACGACGAGTTGCTCACAGCGGCCATCGATACCACGATCGACGGTCCCACAACGCCCTCGACACTCAGCCGATGGACATGGGGCAGCGTGCACACGATCGATTTGAAGCACCCGTTCTGGAGCAACTTCCCCATCCTGAAGCGCCTGGCCGGCCCGGGGGCTCATCCGCTGTCCGGCGATGCCCTGACGATCAAGGCAGCCGGTATGCGTTTTGGGCCATCGGAACGCTACACGGCGGATTTATCTAACCTGGACAACAGCACGCTCAACATCGTCAACGGCCAATCGGGCGATCTTTTCGATGACCACTACGACGACCAATGGGACGCCTGGTACAACGGAACTACGTTTCAGCTTCCGTTCTCTGCCGACGCAGTCGACCGCGCTACGAAGCACCGCCTGGTGCTGCGGCCGAACTAGCAAAGTTGTTGCAGCGACATTGCGAAGGGCGGCCGAAGGGGCCGCCCACCCTGTCTCCACGCTCCTTGTCTTGCTATTGATCGACTTGCACGACCCCGTACAAGGCTCCCCGGAACGAGATTTGCGTGGACTGGAGCTGTCCTGTGTCGGTGTTGTAGATGTTGAGCGCACCGCCCTCGATTACGTACATCGTGTCGCGATTGGGGATCGATTGCATGCTGGTAACGAAGCCCAACGGCGAGCCCATGGGATCGGCGGCGGTCTTGCCAAGATCGACGATGGAGAGGCATCCGACTGTCTGGTTGGCACAGGTAAGGGCGCCGATGTACATCTTGTTGTTGTTGGAGATCGCCATGGTGGTATGGGTGCCATCGCCAATCGCGACCGGGTTGTTCGTGGTTCGCGTCATGCTGCCGACGTCAACCACGTCAAAGGTTCCGGTCGAACCGCCGGGATAGCCGGCAACGTACAAGGTCGTGTTCTTGAGAAGACCGACACTCGCGCCGCCGACAGGGACGGTAGCAGTAACGGTTCGAGAGGCGACATCGAACCGCATCACCGATGGCGGCCCGGCGGTCGAGCCACACTCGGGTCCGCAGTTGATGACGTAAGCCGTCGAACTGTCGCTGCCGAAAAACGCATTGACCGGCCGCGCGAAGCCGGTATAAGCCACCGGTACGAGGGTCGTCTGGGTTGTGTCGATCACATACATCGTGTCCGAATTGGCAGCGAAAACCAGCAGGGTGTTTCCGTCGGGGCTGATGGCGACCGACTGCGCGGAAGGGATCGGTACCGTGACCTTAATGGAAACCGTGGTGGTGCTGGTCGGCTCGGCAATCACGATGACCGCTCCCGGCCGGGAGTAGGTCACCGGAGTAGTGTTGTTGGCCACCGGTGCATTGGGAACGGGCACATAAAGCTTGGTGGAGTCGGCTGAGTACACAAGGCCCGTGGCACGGCCGGGAAGGTTGACGCTACCGGTCGAAGCCTCCGACGCATTATCAATAAACGTCAGCACGTTGCTGGTGGGATTGTCGACAACAGTCTCGGCATTGTCGGGACGAAGTGCCATCAACGTCAGAGAGCCGCCAACGACGATGTCGATCGCGGTTGCGGGAGTGCCTCCATTCGTCGAAGTCGCGTTGGTACTATTTCCGGTGTAGTTGTTCGTAATGTTGTAGTACGCCGTGGTGTCGTTGTTGCTATCGACGATTTGAATGTTTCCGGAATACTGGTTGGTGATAAATGCCCGGTTGGTGAGCTTGCTGGGAGCGTTGACCGTGACGTTGCCGTTGGGGCCGGTTACGCTGTTGCCGCCTCCACCACAAGAGACGCCCAAGATGAGTGCTGCCAAAGGACCCAGGAGGAGGACTGCTCGCTTCAAACACGTACCTCGTTCATGCTGTTGATAAGACGCAAGATGGCTGATTTCTGCACGATTATACCAAAGCCTCCGCGGGGCTCCCGACGAGTCTCGGCGGGTGGTCACACAGCTGGGTTTACGATACAGTTCCAATATCGTTCAATCCTCGCAATATTTCGAGCAAGATGACGACTGACTTTCTTTCCCGACTGCAAAAAGGGCCCGTGCTGTGCGATGGAGCCATGGGCACACTGCTGCTGTCCAAAGGTATTTTCATTGACAAGTGTTACGACGAACTGAACCTGTCGCAGCCCGATCTGATCAAGGGAATCCACCTCGAATATCTCCAGGCCGGGGCGGAGGTCATTGAAACAAACACTTTTGGCGCCAATTCGTTTCGGTTGTCGAAGCATGGTTGTGCGGACCGGTTGGCGGAAATCAACCGCCGGGGCGCTCGGCTGGCGCGCGAGGCCGCGAAGAGCTTCGACGCCTTGGTTGCAGGCGCCGTAGGACCGCTCGGTGTGCGCATCGAGCCACTCGGCAAGATCGCACTCTCTGAGGCACGCGAAGCATTTCGCGAGCAGATTGCCGCCCTGAACGAAGAAGGTGTGGACCTGATTGTGCTGGAAACCTTCGGGTACCTCGAGGAGTTGCATCAGGCAATTCTCGCGGCTCGGGAGGTCGAACCGAAGTTGCCCGTTGTGGCGCAAGTCACGATTGACGAAGACGGCAACTGCCTGGACGGATCCAGCCCCGAGCATTATGGTCCGCAACTGGAGGCGTGGGGCGGCGACGTTATCGGCATCAATTGCAGCGTGGGACCGGCGCCGGTATTGGAAGCACTCGAACGGGTTCGCGCCGTGACAAGCGTAAAGCTCTCAGCCCAACCGAACGCCGGCATGCCGCGCGCCGTGGATGGCCGCACCATCTTTTTATCATCGCCGGAATACATGGCGAGTTATGCCGAGAAATTCGTGGTTGCGGGAGTCAGCCTGGTGGGTGGATGCTGCGGCACAACACCCAAGCACATTCACGAGATGAAAGGGCGCCTGAAGCGCCACCTCGTCCCTGCCCAGAAAGCCGCGCCCAAGGCGGTTGTCCCGGAAAAGCCGGTGGAGCCGCCGCCGTTGAGCGAACGGTCGCGGCTCGGTCGCCGCATCGCCGACAAAGAGTTTGTCGTGATGGTGGAAGTCGTTCCGCCAAAGGGCATCGACGGTACGAAAGAAATCGAGGGCTCAAAGTACCTGAAGTCGGTGGGCGTGGACGCGGTGAACATTCCCGACAGCCCGCGTGCTTCGGCGCGCCTCAGCAACCAGGCCCTGTGCCTGATGGTGGCGCAACAAGTCGGGATTGAGCCGATACTGCATTACACTTGCCGCGACCGTAACGTGCTGGGCATCCAGTCGGACCTGCTGGGCGCCAGTGCGCTCGGCATCCGGAACCTGATTTGCATTACCGGCGATCCGCCAAAGATGGGCAACTATCCGGACGCCACCGCCGTCTTCGACGTGGATGCCATCGGGCTGGTGAACATCGTTCACAACTTAAACCACGGCCTCGACATTGGCAGTAATCCGATCGGCAACGGCACGAAGTTTGTCATCGGCGTCGGCGCGAATCCTGGAGTACCAAACATCGACGAAGAAATCAGGCGTTTTGAATACAAAGTACAGGCCGGCGCTGAGTACGCCGTCACCCAGCCGGTGTTCGATCTCAAGTTGCTCGAAGACTTCCTCCGGCGCATTGAGCACTGCCGCATTCCGGTGATCGCAGGCATCTGGCCGCTGGTGAGTGTGCGCAACGCAGAGTTCATGAAGAACGAACTCCGAGTCTCGGTGCCGGACGAAATTATCGAGCGCATGGGCCGTGCAGCGACGGCGGAAGCCGCCCGAGCGGAAGGCGTAGAGATCGCGAGAGAGATGTTGAAGTCGGTGCGGGGAACGGTACAGGGTGTGCAAATCAGCGCGCCGCAGGGGCGCTACCCGACGGCAGTGGATGTGCTGGAAGCGCTGTGATGGTTGTTGTTCAGCTTTTGCGCCGAGCGGTAGCCGTTGTGAAGCTAGAATGAATCGGGAGTTTACGCTTGGCCAAGTTTGAAGAATCGCTGCAACGGCTGGAAATCATCGTCGCCGAACTGGAGAAAGGCGATGTGTCTCTGGATCGCGCGCTTGAGTTGTTCGACGAAGGCATGAAGCTTTCCGGGGCTTGCCGCAAAGAGCTGGAAGACGCCGAGGGCAAGGTCGAAATTCTGCTCAAGCGCGACGGCAAGCTGCAGGCTGAAGCCTACGAAGCGGAAGCCGCTCCTGCGAAAAAGGGAAAATCCTGACCATGCCAGACTCGCACATCGGTCGCGGCGCTTGACGCCGACTAGACCGGCATTTAGCTTGAAGAGTAGTTCCCGAGATAGTTTGCGTTGATCTCCTCCCGGCCATCTGTCGAAGTCCGCGGTAAGCCTGATTTCGCGAACATCGTCTCCCTGATTAGCGTGCTACTGTTGGCCACGACGGCCCTCGCGCAGCAGTCGTCCGTGCCGGCGCAACAGCCTGCGAACAGCACCGCTGCGGCTTCTGCCATGAATGAGTTGCCTGCCCAGATGCAGGCTGTGGCAGCCGCGCAGCAGAGCGGCGATGTCGCCAGGATCGGCGCTGCCAATCGCGACCTCATCGCGGTCGGCCTGCGCGCTATGGCGGAATTGAAGCTCGCGCAAGGCGACCTGAAACAAGCCATCGATCTTTATAAGCGCTCGATCGCCCTCGATGACCAACCGAAGGCACACATCGCCCTGGCACTCGCCTATATGACGGCGCATCGCACCGATGAGGCGCTGGCGCAAATCGAGCCCATTACCAAGTCCGACCCAAACAACGCCGACGTCTGGAATGTGCAAGGCAAGCTCTTGATGGACAAACAGAGCTACGGTCCTGCCGCCGAGTCACTGGCGCACTCACTCGAACTGAAGGGGAATCCTCTCGTCGCGTATGCGCTCGCCTCGGCCTTTCTCAACCTCCATCAGGACGACAAAGCGCAGGCCATTTTCACTGAACTAAGCGACGCGGCCTCCGGCAGCGCAAGTGTGCATATCATGATCGGCCGCGCCTATCAGAACGCCGGCCGGACGAAGGAAGCGGCCAGCGAGTTCAATCGCGCCGTGGAACTCGACGCCAAGGGTTCGCGGGCCCACTACTTTCTCGGCCTGCTCTATCTGTCTGAGAACGAGTGGATGGCGACACCGCAGGCACGTGACGAATTTGCCCAGGAGATCAAGCTCAATCCCAACGACTTCTTCGGCAACTTTTTCATGGGCTACATCGACAACTCAGACAAGCTCTACGACGATTCGGACCGATATCTCAAAACCGCCGCGCAGGACAAGCCCGACTGGCCTGAGCCCTACCTTTACATGGGCCTCAATGCGTTTGCCCGGAACGAAAACCAAAAGGCAGAAGAAGTCTTGCGCAAGGCAATCCAACTTACCGGTGACAACATCTCGCGCAATAACTATCAAATCCGCCGCGCCTACTACGTGCTCAGCCGCATTTGCTTCCAGACAGGTCGGCGAGAAGAAGCCTCGAAGTACACGAAGATCTTTTCTGAGCTGCAAGACAAAACCGACGCCCTGACGCGTGCCAACAGCCCCGTGAACAAGACTGCGGGCACCATGGGCTCCGGGATGCAGGCGGCAGCGTCGGTACCGTCGTCCGCCGTCATCGACCCGGGAGCGCCGAATGGGGATTCGATCCCGCAGCTCACACTGCAGCAAAAAACTGAGGTCGCGCAAGCCGTCGAGCGGCTCAGCACAATTCTGGGCAGCGCTTACAACGACCTCGGCACCTCTGAAGCGCGCCAAAAGAATTATGCCGAGGCCCTGGCCAATTTCCAGCAGGCTGAGCGTTGGGATCCGGCCATTCCGCATCTCATGCGCAACGTCGCCTTCGCCGCCTTTCGCTCCGGTCAGTATACGGAAGCCGCGCGCGCGCTGACGGCCCTGCAGCAGCAGGAGCCCGGCGAAAAAATGGTCCTACCTATGCTGGCGATGTCGTTGTTTTCCAGCGACCAGTACGCCGATGCCGCCAAGGTCTTCGACCAGTTGGGCGATTCCGTTTATGGCGATCCTCGAATTTCATATGCGTATGCGGTCGCGCTGGCACGCAGCAATCAGCTCGACAAAGCCAAGGCCGTGGTGACGCAAATGACGCAGCGTGCGTCGGCGCCCGACTCCCGACTGCTTCTCGGTCAGGCCTACAGTGAAATCGGCGACCAGCAGCAGGCGCTGGCGATCTTGCGAGGAGCTCTGCAGGTAGACCCTTCGCTGCCGCGAGCTCACTACTACGCAGCCCTGGCAGAATTAAAGGCAAAGCAGCCAACACAGGCCGTTGCAGAATTTGAAGCCGAGCTGAAGCTCACGCCCGACGATGCGGAAGCGCAATATCAACTCGGCAAAACGCTACTGGAACAGGGCAAGACAAGCGCTGCGCTGCCTCATCTGGAAGCTGCCGCCAAGGCTTCGCCGGCTCCCGTGGGCATACATGAGCAACTCGCCAATGCTTATCGCCAGCTCGGCCGCAACGCTGACGCTGATCGTGAAGCCAAGCTCGTCGAAGCCAACAATGCAGTGGCCCAACCCTCAACCTCCCACTGACAACTGACCACCGACATCGGACGACCGCCGTTGCTATACTTCCCCTTTCATGCTCAACGACATTCTCGAACAAGGCCGCATTGTCATCGACCAGGCACTGGAACGGCTCCTTCCACCGGCCACCCAGTACCCTAGTTCGATCCATCAGGCGATGCGTCACAGCGTGTTCGCCGGCGGCAAGCGCCTGCGGCCCATTCTTTGCATGGAAGCCGGCCGCATGATCGCCGGCATTCTGCCAGCAGGGATCGAGGACCTCGGCTCCGCGCTGGAGATGCTGCATACGTACTCGCTAATCCACGATGACCTGCCGGCGCTCGACAACGATGACCTGCGCCGCGGACTCCCCACCTGCCACAAGGCCTTCGGAGAAGCCACGGCCATCCTCGCGGGTGACGGTTTGCAAACCTACGCCTACGAGGTGCTGGCCAAGCTGCAGTGTTCGGCTGAAGCGCGCGCGGCGATCATTGCCGAAGTCGCGCACGCCACCGGCACGGTTGACGGCATGATCGGCGGGCAGGTCATGGACCTAGAAGCCGAGCACAAGCAGGCCGACGCCGCCACCCTCGAATACATTCACCGCTCCAAGACCGGAGCGCTGCTTACCGCCAGCGTCGTTACCGGAGGCATGTATGCCCATGCCAACGTCGCACAAACCCAGAGTCTACGCGATTTCGGAATGAACATCGGACTCGCGTTTCAGATCGTGGATGACGTCCTCGACGTGACCCAGACCTCCGAGCAACTCGGCAAGACCGC
>Ga0335071_10001076_pt1 | contig 29405 bp, 22 predicted proteins | sample Lox_Sample_15_FD_206724 | JGI IMG/M metagenome (GOLD analysis project Ga0335071, IMG submission 206724) | Soil microbial communities from Loxahatchee National Wildlife Refuge, Florida, United States - Lox_Sample_1.5 | ecosystem: Environmental > Terrestrial > Soil > Wetlands | place: USA...
CGCAGCCGCTCGAGGATCTCCTCGAGCGCCGCCCGCGGGGGCCGCACCAGGGGTTCGGGGAGCGTCGCCAGCGGAACCTCGGGAAGCCCCAGCACGTCCACGAAGGATGGCGCCCGGGCATCGAGGAAGAGCAGGCCGGTCAGCACCTCTTCGCGGGTGGCCGACTCGAGCAACCGGGTCACGGCCGCGACCCGATCGCGGGGATCGTACCCTTCCTCCAGCTTCTTGAGCCGGATCCGCGACCCGTCGTGCAGGGTCACCTCCACGGTGGAGCCCGGATCGTATTCCACGGTGATGTCTTCGTAGGCGGGCACGTAGGAGAGCTCGTGGATGGGGGCGTCGTGGTCCTTCATGTAGGCGTACGACTTGGTCGAGCCCTCGTGATCGTTGAACGTGACGCAAGGTGAAATGACGTCGAGGAGCGCCGTCCCGGAATGGGAGAGGGCGGCCCGGAGCAGCACCGAGAGCTGCCGCTTGTCACCGGAGAAGGAGCGGGCCACGAAGCTGGCCCCGAGCTGGATGGCCAAGGCACAGGTGTCCAGGGCGGGCAGGTCGTTGACCACCCCGGTCTTGAGCTTGGCGCCGCGCTCGGCAGTGGCCGAGAACTGACCCTTGGTGAGCCCGTACACGCCGTTGTCCTCGATGACGTAGAGCATGGGCACGTTGCGCCGCATGGCGTGGGCGAACTGGCCGAGCCCGATGGAGGCGCTGTCGCCGTCGCCGGAGACCCCCAGGGCCACCAGGCCTCGGTTGGCCAGCACCGCCCCGGTAGCCACCGCCGGCATCCGCCCGTGGACCGCGTTGAACGCGTGCGACCGGCTCATGAAGTAGGCGGGACTCTTGGAGGAGCATCCGATACCGGAGAGCTTGGCCACCCGTTCCGGCGGCACGCCCATGTCGAACATGGCCTCGAGGATCCGCTCGGAGATGGCGTTGTGGCCGCAGCCGGCGCAAAGGGTGGTCTTGCCGCCACGGTACTCCTGCAGTGGCAGCCCGATGCGGTTCACCTTCGGGGCTGGGGTACCGGCCGGCCGGCTGGCCGGGGTGGCCGGCGTGGTCACGAGGCACGCTCCTTCCGCAGGATCTCGTCGGTCACCGATCGGGCGTCGAGGGGGAGGCCGTGCACGTGGGCCACCGGCCGCAGGCGGCCGAGGAGCTCCGCTGGCAGGTCGAGCTTCAGCAGGGCCAGCATCTGCGCGTCCCGGTTCTGCTCCACCACGTAGACGCGCGGGTGAGCGGCCACGAACTCTCGCACCGCCGCCGAGAAGGGATAGCCGCGGATCCGGAGGTAGTCGGTGGCGAGGCCGGCCTCGCGGCAAAGCTGCACCCGGGTCTCCACCAGGGCGTGGTGGGAGGAGCCGTAGCCGATGACGCCCACCTCCGCTTCCCCGGCCCCCTCCACCACCGGCGCCGGGACGAGGCCGCGCGCGGTGTCGAGCTTCCTCCTCAGCCGGGCCATGTTCCGTTCGAACACCACCGGGCTCTCGCTGTAGGCCGCGTTCTCGTCATGGCCGGTGCCGCGGGCGAAGTAGGCAGCACGGGGGTGCTCGGTCCCAGGCAGCGTGCGCCAGCCGATGCCGTCGCCATCGACGTCGCGGTAGCGTGCGAACCCTCCCAGGCGGTCGAGGTCCTCCCGGGAGAGCACCTTGCCCCGGTCGATGGGCCTCTGCGGGTAGGGGAACGGGTCGGCCATCCAGTTGTTCATGCCCAGGTCGAGGTCGGAGAGAACGAACACCGGCGTCTGCAGCCGCTCGGCCAGATCGAAGGCCTCGACACCCATGGTGAAGCACTCCTCCACCGAACCGGGGAAGAGGAGTACCTGCTGGGTGTCGCCGTGGGAGAGGAAAGCGGTGGAGAGCACGTCTCCCTGGGAGGTGCGGGTGGGCAGGCCGGTGGAGGGCCCGACCCGCTGGACGTCGAAGATGACCGCCGGCACCTCGGCGAAGTAGCCCAGCCCGGCGAACTCGCTCATGAGCGAGATGCCCGGCCCGGCGGTTGCGGTCATCGCTCGTGCCCCGGCCCAGCCTGCCCCGATGACCATTCCGATGGCGGCCAGCTCGTCCTCGGCCTGGACCACGGCGAACGTGGGCTTGCCATCCGGCCCCAGCCGGTACTGGCGCAGGTAGCCGATGAGCGACTCGACGAGCGACGAGGAGGGGGTGATGGGATACCAGGTCACGACGGTGACGCCGCCGAACAAGGCCCCCAGAGCCGCCGCCGCATTGCCGTCGATGATCAGCTTTCCCCGGGTGAGATCCATCCGCTCGACCCGCAGCCCATCGCGCTTCTCGAGTCCCGCCGCCCACTCGAAGCCGGCCCGCGAGGCCGCCTGGTTCAACTCCCGGGCCCTTGCCTTCTTCCCGAACACCCTGCCGATGGCACCGTCGACCTCGGCCGGATCGACGCCCAAAAGCCGCGCCAGGACTCCCACGTAGGCCATGTTGCGAAGCAGCTTGCGGAGCTTGGGCTCGGAGGTCACCGGCTCGACCAGGCGATCGAAGGGCACCGGATAGAAGATGAGGTCGTCGCGGAGGGAGTCGAGCCCCAGAGGAGCGTCGTAGACCACCACCGAGCCAGGGTCGAGGGAGAGCACGTCCTCGCGGGCCGTCTCCGGGTTCATGGCCACGAGCAGGTCGATCTCCTTCTTGCGGCCGACAAAGCCCTCGCGAGAGACGCGGATGGTGTACCAGGTGGGCAGGCCGGCGATGTTGGACGGGAAGAGGTTCTTTCCCGAGACGGGAAGCCCCATCTGGAACAACGAGCGGAGCAGCACGGTATTGGAACTCTGCGACCCCGACCCGTTGGCGGTGGCGACCTGGATGGAGAAGTCGTTCACCTGCTGCGCGGCCGCCACCCGCCGCGGCGCCGCCGCCACTACCGTCGCTGTCTCCGACATCCGGCCTCCGTTGTCCTCCCGGGTCGGAGATAACGGAGGACCGCCGCCTTGGCGAGGCGGAGTGAATCGCCGGGCTGGGGCGGCGGGGGCAGACGCCGCGAACGGGCCTTAGCCCGTCGAGCGGAGCAGGTGACGTGCGAGCAGCTGATCGGTGCTGGCGATGTGGTTCTGGAGCCACTCGCCCAGCCAGCTGCGTGCCTTGATGGCCACCGCCGCGCTGGCCCCGCTTTCGTCGTGGAGCTTGCGGAGCGCCTGGTAGTCGCGGACGAACCGCTCGTGTGCGGCCTTGTGCACGGTGTAGCCCGGGAACCGGCTCTCCTGCATGAGCCGCTCCTCCTCGGCGAAGTGGTCGACGACGTACGACCCGAGGAAGTCGAAGAGCTGGGCGATCGCCGTACGATCGCCGGTCAGCATCGCCTCGAGCAGCTTGGCCGCCCGCCGGAACAGTTCCTGATGCTGCGCATCGATCTCCGGGTGCCCGAGCGAGAGCGCTGGCGTCCAGCGGATGGACATCGTCGTTTCCTCCGCGTTCACCCTGCGCCAATGTGCCGTTTGTGCGGTATCCCACGACGCCGCGACTCACCTGGGTACAGCGCGAGGGCGGCGTTCCCAAACCCAACCGTGGTGTATGCGCTGTGCCCCCACCGGACCACACCCGGGTGGATCAGCTCTTGGTCACCTCGCGGACCAACATGCCCGCGCCGACGATCTGGCCGCCTGCGCGAACCGGGTACCAGGTCACGGCAAATCGGCGAGTCGCGCCCGCGGCCGACCGCGTCTCGCCCATGACCTCCTGCTCCACGCGCGTGCCCGACGTGACGGCCCGACGGAACCCGTCGGCCAGCGGCTCGGCCGGCCACCCTGGGAAGATGTCGGCCAGGGTAAGACCTCGGTGCGCCTCCGGCGAGAGGCCGGAGAGCCGCGCCAGCCGCTCGCTGGCGCGGATCACCCTCATGCCCTCGTCGAGGAGGGCCAGTCCCACCGGAACCGCCGCCAGAGCCCCCTCGAGGAGCGCCGAGAGCCACTCCGCCGCTCGGCGCTCCTGGGCCGCCGCCTCGGAGAGCCGAATTCGCTCGAGCGCCTGTGCGCAGGGCATTGCCAGCATGCGGAGGAAGAGCCGCTCCTCGGCCTCCAGGCGGCGTCCGCTGCGAACCAGCACGGCCACGGCCCCGCTCGGCGCGCCACCCGCGAGGAGGGGCACCACCGCCCAGGTCCCCTCCTCCGCCCCGGTGAGTTCCGGGTACCTGTGGGTGAGCTCCTCTCGCGACTCGATCCACAGAGCCTTGCCGCTCTGCACGACCTCGGCGGCGAGCGGCGCGGCACCGAGGTCCTGGCCATGGCGCGCGAGCAGCTTCAGCCCCTCTCCGTCTCCTGCGCTGAACACCTCGACGCCGGCCGCGCCCAGGCTCGAAAGGGCCGCGCCCATGGCCGAGGCCACCTCGGCCGGGCGGCCAGCGCCGGATAGGGCGGCATCGGCGGCGTGCAGTTGTGAGAGCCGCTCGGCCTGGAGTCGCTGCGCCTCGTATAGCCGCGCCCGCTCCAGCGCCTGCGCCGCCTGGTCGGCGACGGCCTGTACGAAGGCGCGGTCCTCTCCACCGGGGCCCCGTCCGGGCGGGAAGGCGGCCAGGAGGAGCCCGACATTCCTGCCCTCCATCCGCAGCGGCACCGCCGCGGTCGCCCCCTCGCCTGGGCGATGAGCGCCGTCCGCGCCCGCGCCGTCGTCGTCGGGCACGCGCCATATCGGCTTCCCCGGCTGCAACGAGGCGAGGAGCCCGTCTCCTCCGGTGATCGCCGCCAGGAGATCGTCGGCCTCGTGAGCGTAGACTGGCTCGAGGCGACCCGGCCCGGGCATCGAAAGCACCGCCCCGCCCCGCGCCCCGAGCCCGAGCAACCGGCGGAGCACGACCGCCGCCACCTCCCGGGGTGTGACGGCGGCGGACAGTTCCGAGGTTAGCCCTTGGAGGCTGGAAAGCCGATCGGCCAGCCGGCGTTGCGCCTCGAAGAGGCGGGCCCGCTCGAGCGCTTGGGCGCACTGCCGCGCCACTGCCACGACGAAGTCGCGCTCCTCCTGATCGAACGAGCGAACCGTGTCGAAGCGGAGCCCGAGCGCGCCGCGAGACCGATCGACGAGAAGGGGGATGGCCGCCCAGGCCAGGTCCCCCTCGGTCCCCGCCTGGGCCGCCGCTTCCGGAAACCTCTGGCGCATCGCCTCGGGATCCCCGAGCCAGACCGGCTCTCCGGTCCGCCACGCCTCGGCGACGGGTACGGCAGCGGTCGGGCCCAGCCGGCGATACCGCTGGACGAAATCCTCGGAGACGCCGAGCCCGTGGACCAGTTCCAACTGGTCGGAAACCCGCTCCCAGTGGAGGCTGACCACCCGCGCCCCGACGAGGGACAGCCCGCGATCGAAGATGATCCGGGCGACGTCCTCGGGAGCGGCCGCGGCCGACAGCTCGGCGGTGAGCGCCTGCAAACGCTCCAGCCTCGCCAGGCGAAGGTCTGCCGGCCCGGGAGGATGTTCGTCGCCTTCGGCCATCGACAACTGATAGCACCCCCGGCGCGCTGCGGGCCGGCAAACCCGCGCGGAGCCCCACTGCGGCATGCCTCCCCGCCCAGGCAGACCGGGGGCCATTCGAGCCCGGCCCGGGCGGCAACGGTCTTGGCACGCCGTTGGGCGTTAGAGACCACCCATGACCTACCTGCTCGACCCGCCCCGCCCCGGGAACGCCTACCTCACCGACGGGCTCTTGCGCGAGCACCTGGCTCGCACCCTACCCGCTGAGGCGCTGCCGGCCATCGAGGCGGAGCTCGCCGAGCTGGGCGAGATCTCCGGCGGTCGCTTGTATGACGCTCAGCTGGCCGAGCGGCTCGAGGAACCGGCTCTCGTCCAATGGGGTCCATGGGGGCGCCGCCTGGACCGGATCACCCTCACCCCGCTGTGGCGGGAGGCGGCGGAGCTTTCGGCGCGCCACGGGCTAGTGGCGACCGCCTACGAGGGCCGGCTCGGGCCGCTCTCCCGGGTCCACCAGATGGCCATGGTCCACGTGCTCGAGCCTTCGCTGGACGTCTACTCCTGCCCGCTGGCCATGACCGATGGTGCCGCCCGAACCCTCCTCGATCTGGCCGGGCCGGAGATAAGGGAGCGGGCCGTCCCCCGCCTCACCTCGCGCGACCCAGCCCGGATGTGGACCAGCGGCCAATGGATGACCGAGCGGACCGGTGGATCGGACGTGTCCGGCACCGAGACCGTGGCCCGGCTGGAAGACGGCAGCTGGCGACTGTACGGGACGAAGTGGTTCAGCTCGGCCACGACCGCCGAGATGGCGCTGGCCCTGGCGCGGCCGGAGGGCAACGCGGCCGGCTCCCGCGGGCTGGCCCTCTTCTACGTGGAGACCGGCGGACCCGATGGCAACCGCATCCGGGTGAACCGGCTCAAGGAGAAGCTCGGCACCCGCAAGCTGCCCACCGCCGAGCTGTCGCTCGAAGGGGCACAGGCGTTTCCGGTCCACGGCCTCACCGATGGCGTCCGCTGCGTCGCTCCCATGCTCAACGTCACCCGGACCTGGAACGCGGTGGCGGCCGCGGCCGGGATGGCCCGGGGGCTCGCCCTGGCGCGCGACCACGCCCGGCGCCGGGTCGCCTTCGGCGCGCCGCTCGCGGAGAAGCCGCTTCACCGCGACACTCTGGCGGTGCTGGAGGCGGAGCGCGAGGCCGGGTTCCTCCTCGCCTTCCGCGCGGTCGCGCTGCTCGGCCGGACCGAGGCAGCCGACGCCGGCGAGACCGACCAGGCGCTGTCACGGGTGCTCGCGCCGCTCGCCAAGCTCACCACCGGGAAGCAGGCGGTGGCGGTGGCCTCCGAGGTGCTCGAGTGTTTCGGAGGGGCCGGGTACGTCGAGGACACCGGTCTGCCGCGCCTTCTCCGGGACGCGCAGGTCCTGCCCATATGGGAGGGGACCACGAACGTGCTCGCCCTGGAGGCGCTGCGGGCCTTGCGGGCCGGTGACGGCCGGGGGGCCCGGGCGCTACGGGCCGAGCTGGAGCGCCTCCTCGGCGCGGCGCGGGATCCCGCATTGCGAGCCCCCGCCGCAGCCGCCTCCTCCGCCGTGGCCCGGGCCTTTGCGGCGCTTTCGGCGGCCGGGGAGGCGGGCGCGCGCCGCCTGGCCCTCACCCTGGGACGGACGGTGGCCCTGGCCCTGCTCGTGGACCACGCCCAGGCCATGCTCGAGGCCGGCGGCGGCCGCCGCGCCCTGGCTGCCGCGCGCCGCTTCGCGCGCACCGGGGTGGACTTGCTCGGCCCGGAGGCAGGGGAGGAGGAGGAGGATGGGCTCCTCGTCACCGGGGGAATGGAGGCGGCCGGGTCGTGACCGGGGGCGAGGGGAGGGGCCGAGGTCTCAATGCGCGACGGCGGGGCCGCCGGTCTCCTCCCCGAAGAGCATTCGTACCCACTCCGCGTTCTCCGCCAGAGCCGTCCGGAGCGCCCCGAGGCGGGGGGGGCCGAAGCCGAGCGCCCGGGCGCTGCTCATCGCCTCGGCCGGGGCGGTCGGGGAGACCGCGGGCATCGTCCGGGCCAGTTCCAGCGCCGAGGTGAGCCGCACCACGTGCAGCTCGGCCTGCTCCGGTCCGGCGGCGATGTCCGGCAGATGGTGCCACTCGGCGATGGCCGCCAGGCCGGGCGGCAGCCCCCATTCGCGATGGGCCTCGGCCCCGATCACCACGTGGACGTGATGGAGGATCCGGTCCACCGAGGAGGGGTCGTGCTGCGGCACTCGGTCCTCGAGCAAGAGCGCGGCCATGGAGCGGAGCGCCATCGACTTGCCCACATCGTGGAGCATGCCGCCCAAGAAGACGCGATCCGGGTCGCCCAGCTTCCTCATCCGGGCCAGCTCGGCACCGGCGCGGGCCACGGTGGCGGCGTGGTAGAAGAGCCGGTTCCAGGTGGGTCCGAACAGCTCGAACTCGGTGCGCACCCCGCGGTAGAGGGAGCGGGTGGAGAGCGCAGCGGCGATGCGGGCCACCTCCCCGAGGCCCAGCCGGGTCACCGCGGCGCGCAGCGTCTCCACCTTCTCCACCCCGCGAAACACGGCCGAGTTGGCCAGCACCAGCACGCCCGAGGAGAGCGCGGCGTCGAGCTCGATGGTGCGGGCGAGGGCGGCCGCGTCCACCTTGGGGTCGCGGATCAGGTCCAGGATCTTGAGGGCGATGGAGGGGAAGGAAGCCGGGCCGGGGCGGTTGGCCTCGAAGTGGGCCATCACTGCCTCGGCGGTACGGGACTCCTCCAGAAGGAGCGGTGGGCTGGCCCCGGAGAACGCCTCGACCGACACCTCCAGCACCTCTGCCCACGCCTCGAGCGGCGCCTCCGGCCCGTCGGCCGGGTTCTTGCTCGGGAGCGGCTCGGGCTCGAAGGCGGCGGCCTCCTCCAGAGCCTGCTGCAGCACCTTCTGCTTCGACCCGCCGAGGAATCGGGAGAGCCAGGACACCCCCGCATTGTAGACCGAAACCGAGGTCCGACCGAAAGGTCCTCGCCACACGGAGCGGGTTGGGGCCGGCTGCTACTCGCCCCGGATCACCACCGCCTTCACGTTCACGAACTCGCGGATCCCCTCCCGCGACAGTTCGCGGCCGTATCCGGACCGCTTGACGCCGCCGAAGGGCAGGCGCGGGTCGGAGACGACCATGGCGTTCACGGAGGTGGCTCCCGCCTCCAGCTCGTCGACCAGGCGGGCCCGCTCCGCCGGGTCGCGGGTGAAGGCGCTGGAACCGAGGCCAAAGGGGACCTCGTTGGCCGCGGCGATGGCCTCGTCGAGGTCGGCCACCTCGATCACCAGGGCCACCGGCCCGAACAGCTCCTGCCGGTAGGTGGGTGAGCGGCGCGGCACGTCGACGAGCACCGTGGGCGGGTAGTAGGCGCCCGGGCCGCCCAGGGGCACCCCCCCGGTGAGCACCCGGGCGCCGTCCTGCACGAGCGCCTCGACCTGGCCGGTGAGCCGGTCCAGCTCGGCCGACGAGGCGAGCGGTCCCACCTCGGTGTCCGGATCCATGGGATCGCCCACCCGCAGCGCCCGCATGGCCGCCACCATGCCGGCCACGAATCCCTCGTACACCTCCCGGTGGACGATGAAGCGCTTGGCGGCGATGCAGGACTGCCCGCTGTTCACGATGCGGGCCGCCACCGCCGTCTTCACCGCCAGGTCCAGGTCTGCCGACGGCATGACCACGAAGGCGTCGCTGCCCCCCAGCTCCAGGACGGTCTTCTTGAGGGCCCGTCCGGCGGCGGCGGCCACCGCCATCCCCGCGCCCTCACTGCCGGTGAGGGTGACCGCCGCCACCCGGGGATCCTCCACCAGCCGCTCCACCCGGCTCGATCCCACGAGCAGGGTCTGGAAGACGCCATCGGGGAAGCCCGCCTGGCGGAACACCTCCTCGATGGCGAGAGCGCAGAGCGAGACGGTGGAGGCGTGCTTGAGCAGGCCGACGTTCCCGGCCACGAGCCCCGGCGCCGCGAAGCGGAACACCTGCCAGAAGGGGAAGTTCCAGGGCATCACCGCGAGCACCGGCCCGAGGGGAAGGAAGCGGCGGTAGGAGCGAGGGGCGTCGGTCCGGACCTCCTCGTCGGCCAGGAAGCGCTCCCCGTACTCGGCGTAGTAGCGGCAGGCCCAGGCGCACTTCTCCACCTCGGCCAGCGCCGCCCGGTAGATCTTCCCCATCTCCTGGGTCATGAGCCGGGCGAACCGCTCTTTGCCGGCCAAGAGCACCTCGGCGGCGCGGCCGGAGAGCCGCGTCCGCTCGCTCACCGGGCGGCGGCGCCAGACCCGGAACACCTCCGCGGCGCGCGCGACGCGTCGCTCCACCTCCACCTCGGAGTGATCCTCGGTCCGGGCGACCACCTCGCCGGTAGCTGGGTTCACCGAAGTGAGGCTGGCCATGTCTCCTTCCTTTCGGGCCTTGCGTAATCTGCGTCGCCCGGCCGGGCAGTCCCGCCCCGAGCGTCACTCCTCCCCCTCTGGGGCGTACCGGTGGAGATAGGCGGCCAGGCGCAGCCGGCGCCGGGCGCTCTGCGAGGACATGTAGCGCACCGTCCCGAAGATGGGCCGCTCCGGCCCCCAGGGCCGATCATAGCGGCCCAGGCACCAGAGGATGCCGGAGAGCGAGTTCGGATCCCGTCCGTCGAGCGCGTACCGGTCGTTGAGTTCGAGCAGCACCTCGAGCGTCTCGCCCGGTGACCCGGTCCACTCGAGGACCCTCTTTCCCCAGAGCATGCGGAGGGCATTGTGGATGGAGCCCTGGAGGACGAGCTCCCGCTGGGCGGCGTTCCAGAGGCGATCGCCGGTCTTGCCGGCGGCCAGCCGGTCGCGGGGGTAGTGCTCGGGCCGGGGATCGCCGGCATGTCTTTCCAGCGTGGCCCTCGCCCAGGCCGGCAACGATCCGTACTGGCCGTGATCGGGGCGCATGGCCGCGCTCACGAACCCGAGCTCGCGCCAGGTGACGAGCTGGTCGAGGAAGGCCTCGGCCGAGGGCGAGGTGCCCCAGTACCCGGTCCGCGAGCCCCGGCCGCCTTTCGCCAGCCGCTCCCTCGTCCATCCCTCGCGCCGGAGCACGGCCCGGACCACGTCGAAGGTGGCGAGGTGCCCGAAGTGGAGCCACGGAGAGAGCCCGCTCGTCGCCTCGGCGTCGGGGTCGCTCCGCTCCGACGCGTAGCGTCGAAGCCCGTCTTTGAGGAACTTGGCCAGCCGGGCCTCGCCGGCGGCCTCGCCGCCACGGCGGGAGCAGGCGCCGACGTGGTGGTCGATGGGCAACCGGGCGAGAAGGGGTCCGGGCTCGCGCAGCGCCTCGAAGGGCTCGGCCGGCCAGCGCCGGCGGACCTCGTCGGGCACGACCGGCCCGACGGGGAGTGGCGCCCGGCGAAGCGGGTCCAGCGCCGGGAGCCGGTCGAGCCAGGCGGGGAGCACGCCCTGGAGGAAGCGGCGGTAGGCGAAGGCGGTCGGGAAGTCACGCGCGGCAAGCCGGCAGGGGACGAGGCAGCTGCCGTCGACCGCCTCCAGCCGAACCTCGAGCTGCCGCGCGGCAGCCTGCAGCATGCGGGGGATGAAGAAACCGGGATGGTCGTCGGCCACCACCGCACAGGCGCGGCGGGCCAGGGCGAGGAGGAGCCCCTTCCCCTCCCCCGGCCGCCTCTCGACGTACGGGTGGTAGACGGCCCTCCCGGCCAGGCGACGTCCGTTCTCGGCCATCCCCTCCAGCAGGAATGCATGGAAGCGATCGCTGGCGTAGGGGTAGTCGCAGCGGACCGCCTCGAGGACCAGCACCGGGACCGCGAGCTCCCGGGCCAGCTCCGCGGCGCGCTCCAGCGCCGGGTTGGAGCGGGTGCGCCGGTTCATGATCATCCAGTGGACCACGTAAGCGCCGTCGGCGCGGACCGGTGCCGGGTTCAGGATCCGGATCCGTTCGGGGGCGACGGGCATTTCGGCTCCGCAGGCGGCGTCGGACTGGGCTCGGCGGACGAGCCCTGGTCAGACGTGGTTCTTGAGGCAGAGCTCCTTGGGATCGGGATCGAGATAGACCTGGCCGGCCAGGTACTCGATCCGGTGGCGCCGGACGTGGTGGCGGAAGAGCGTGAGCGGCACGACCAGCGGCAAGAGCCCCCGCCGGTAGTCGGCCACGATCACCTCCAGCTCCTTGCGGTCCGGGGGGGCGAGCACCGACCGGAAGTAGCCCAGCATGTGCTGCAGCACGTTGGTGTGCCGGCCGCGCGTGGCCGGCACCCGCAAGGCCTCCATGAAGGCGGCGCCGTACTGGGCTGCGGCGGCGGCCGCGGGTCGCCGGCTCAGGGCGCCCACGAGCGCCCCCAGCCGGCGGTAGGCGGCAGGGCTATGGGCGAGGAGCGCGAGCTTATGGGCGGTGTGGAAGGCGACGAGCTTGCCGCGGGTCACCCCGGTGGCGCGGAGTGCCTTGAGGCGTGCGTAGGCGAACACCCGTTCCACGAAGCTCTCGCGCAGGGCCGGATCGTGCAACCGCCCTTCCTCCTCCACCGGCAAGAGCGGCAGCCGCTCGAGGAGCACCCGGGTGAACGCGCCCACCCCGTCGCGCCGGGGTGGGCCGCCGCCGGGGGAGTGCACTCGGACACGCTCCCGGCCGCAGGAGGGCGAGTCCTTCTTGACGACGTAACCGGAGAGATCCTGGGCGGCGAGAGCCGCCACTCGCGCCTCGGCGAAGGCGTGCATGGCCCCGGTGAGATCGACGCCGCTCCGCTCCGCCACCAACCGCGTCCCGCCCGCTCGCGCCAAAAGGCGGATGGGCTCGCGCGGCACTCCCAGACCGAGCTCCAGCTCCGGGCAGACCGGCACCCACTCCACGAAGGAAGCGAGCACTTCCGTGAGGAAGGCGTCGCGCTTGTGCTGGCCGTCGTAGCGGACCTTGTGCCCGAGCAGGCAGGAGGAGACGCCGATGCGGAGGAGAGGGTGGGCGGCCATCGGCGGATAGCCTAGGCGCCTGCGGCGCTCCGCGCACCCCTCAAGTCGGAAGTTCGCTGGACAGTGGGCCCAGACCGACCTAGAGGTGGAGCGAGACGACCCCGAGGACGAGGTGCTCCGACCCGCCATCCTTTTCCTGGCCCTGGCCCTTTCGCCACCGTCCGCCGTCGCGGAGGGGTTCGTCCCCGTGCTCGACCTGGAGACCGGTGCGGTCTGGGCGAGCCGCGACGACGCCCGGGTCCCGGGCAACGGCGGGTCCACCTTCTCCATGGTCGGCGGCGAGTTCCAGACCTCGACCGCTCCCTTCATCCGCGTGAGTGCCGGGCTCGGCTACGGGCGCCATTCCCTGGCCGCCACCTTCGCGCCGCTGCGCCTCTCGGCCGGCGGGCGAGGCGGCGATCCGATCTTCTTCCGCAACGTCGCCTTCGACCCCACCCAGGCGTCGGCTCGCTACCGCCTCGACAGCTACCGGCTCACCTACCGCTACGCGCTCCTCAGGACCGGTGTCCTCGACCTCGAGCTCGGCGTGACCGCCCTCTGGCGGGACACCGAGATCCGGCTCTCCCAGCCTGGGCTGTCCACCTCGGAGCGAGACACGAGGTTCCTGCCGCTCGCCTCCTTCCGGCTGGCCTGGCGGTTGGCCGGGCCCTTCGCGCTCAGCCTGGACGGGGACGCCCTGGCCACCGACCGCAGTCGGGCCGAGGACGTGGCCCTGGCGCTCGAGTTTGCCAGCGGACCGCTCACCTTCCGCGCCGGGTATCGGGTGGTCGAGGGGGGAGTGGACAGCTCCAGGGTCTACAACTTCGCCTGGCTGAACCAGGCGCTCGTCGGGGTGAGGTACTGAGCGCCCGCGGGCCGTGCCCTCCGTGGGCCCGGGCGGTCAGTAATCGTACCCGCGCTCCTCGTGCGCGGTCAGGTCCAGGCCGACCGTCTCCTGGTCGTCGTCCACCCGCACGGCCAGCGCCAGGTCGGCGATCTTGATGCACACGAAGGTCATCCCCGCGGACCAGGCTGCGGTGGCGGCGCAGGCCTCCAGCTGGACCCAGAGCTGGTGGGGGATGGCGATCGCCTCGCTTCCCCCGAGCCTCGCGGCGGCGAAGGCTCCGGCGAGGACGGATCCGGCCAGGCCGCCCACCCCGTGGACCCCGAAGGCGTCGAGCGAGTCGTCGTAGCCCAGCCGGCGCTTCAACCAGGTGGCGCCCACGAAGCAGGCCAGGCCCGCCACCACGCCGATGACCAGCGCCCCGCCCGCGCCGACGTAACCCGAGCCGGGAGTGATGGTGGCGAGGCCGGCGACCGCGCCAGTGATGATCCCGAGCACGCTGGGTCGTCCGTGCCGGTTCCACTCGACGAAGAGCCAGACCACTGCGGCGGTGGCAGCGGCGATCTGGGTCGCGGCCATGGCCATGCCGGCCTGGCCGCTCGCCGAAAGGGCGCTGCCGGCGTTGAACCCGAACCAGCCCATCCACAGCATCCCCGCCCCGACCACCGAGAGGGTGAGGCTGTGGGGAAGCATGGGGGTGTCGGGGTAGCCCTTGCGCCGGCCGACGTAGAGGGCGGTGACGAGCCCGGCCACGCCGGCCGAGACGTGCACCACGATGCCGCCGGCGAAGTCCAGTGCCCCCAGCTTCTCGGCCCAGCCTCCGCCCCAGATCCAGTGGGCCACCGGCACGTAGACCACCACCGACCACAGGGCCACGAAGAGGAGCATGGCGCTGAAGCGCACTCGCTCGGCGAAGGAGCCGATGATGAGGGCCGGGGTGATCACCGCGAAGGTGAGCTGGAACATGGCGAAGACGGTCTCCGGCACGGAGCCCCGGAGCGCATCTCGCCCCACCCCGGCCAGGAAGGCCTTGGAGAGCCCCCCCACGAAGAGGTCGAGGGTGGGGTCCGGGTTGGGCGTGAACACGAGGGAGTACTCGAACGCCACCCAGAGTACGGTCACGAGGGCGGTGATGGAGAAGCACTGCATGAGCACGGAGAGGACGTTCTTGGTGCGCACCAGGCCGCCATAGAAGAGAGCCAGCCCGGGCAGGGTCATGAACAGCACCAGGGCGGTGGCGGTGAGCATCCAGGCGGTGTTGCCGGTATCGAGTGCGTTCATGGCCCTTGTCCCCAAGCGCAGCGCTAGAGCGCGGACGACCCGGTCTCGCCAGTGCGCACCCGGATGGCCTCGGCCAGATCGAGGACGAAGATCTTGCCGTCGCCGATCTTCCCGGTGTTGGCGGTGCGTTTTATCGTCTCGACGATCCGCTGGACGTCCCCGTCGTCGGCGGCGATCTCGATCCGGCTCTTGGGGACGAAGTCGATCTGGTACTCCGCTCCCCGATAGATCTCGGTGTGCCCCTTCTGGCGGCCGTAGCCGCGCACCTCGGTCACGGTCATGCCCTTCACCCCGACGGCGGAGAGGGCGACGTGCACGTCCTGGAGCTTGCTGGGCTTTACGATGGCGATGATGAACTTCATTCGGATCCCTCCGTGGCCTCGCCGGCGGCGCACGATAGCAAGCCCGGAATGCAGGCTGCTGCCGCTTTTTTTCGTGGCAGCCGGACTGCCCGTCCCGCGGGCATCGGCTGCTCGGCCTTCGGGCCCGCTGCACGCCGAGCGTGCAGCGGGTGCTCGATGGCAGGGCGTGTGCCCGGACAACGAGCGGCCTTTCTTCCGGGCGGGGGCGGCGGGGCCGGACACCTGGCCTGCCCGGGAGACGGATCCGTGATGGCGGATGCATCGCCCGAGATCGCCCGGCCGGACCCGGCCGTTGAAAGGGGCCGAGTGCGCTCGCCGGGGATCGCGCGAAGGGGTGTCCCTTTGTTGTCGTCCGACGCTGAACGATGACACAATGGCCCCATCGGGGGCCTGGGACGGCTCCGCGGTCGTGTGCGCCGCGCCGGGAGTTTCGATGCTGCAATCGCTGGCAACGGTGGCCGGGCTCGAGCTCTTGGACGTCATAGAGCTCAAGGGCTTGACCCACTACTCGGGCTGCATCTCGGTACACGGCCGGGGCCTTACCGGCCTCGTGTACTTCCGGGAGGGCCAGATCGTTCACGCCGAGGCGGGCAGCCTCTCGGGCGAAGAGGCCTTCTACGCGATCGCGCAGCGGGCCGGCGCCGACTTCGCCCTCGAGCCCGACCTGGCCACGAGCCACACCATTCACCGGAGCTGGCAGTTTCTGCTGATGGAATCGCAGCGCCTCCTCGACGAGGCGCGCCGGAGGAAGCGGGCGGACCGGCCGGCGCCGCGGGATCGGCGCGTCGATCTGCTGGACCAGGTCCGCAAGGTGCCCGGCGTCGTCTGGGCGACGCTCGAGCGCAAGAGCGGTGGGCAGGCCCGGCCTCTCAGAGGTCAGGCTGGGCAGGCCGTGGAGGAACCCGGCGCGCAACTCGGCGCACTGGCCCGGGTGGTGGGCGAGCGACTGCGGACGGGGGAGCTCTCGGGGGCGACGGTAAGGGGCGCGGATGCGGACCTCCTGCTCCTGGCCACCCGGGGTTACCACCTGCTCACACTCGTAAAGGCCGGCCCGCAGGCATCGGTAACCGAGGCCGCGGTCCGCAAGCTCTTGGCGGCGCGCCGCTAGGTCCCCATGAAAGGGCTGCTCGACGACCTCAATTCGCTTCCCGGCGTGACCGGCGGCATGTTCTGCACCTCGCAGGGCGAGGTCCTGGCCCGCTCCTTCCCTTCCGACTTCGATGATGCCTCGCTGGCCGCGGTCGCCTCGACCCTGGCCGCCTCCGCTGCCCCACTCCGGTCCCTGACGGGAGCCATCGGTGTCGTCGACCTGCGGTTCCGCGAGGCCCGGGTGGTCATCCGACCGGCGGGCAGTGCCTTCCTCGTGATTCTCTGCAGCAAGGCGACGAGCGCGCAGGAGCTCATGGCCTTCGCTTCCGTGGCCTGCAAGAAGTTCGAGCGGCTTTCGGGCGGTACCGCGTCCGGCCGGGGCAGCTCCCCCGCCGTCCCGACTCTCTCCGGGGGCGGCACGGCGCCCGGATCCCCCGCCGCCGAGGTCGCTTCGCCCGGTCCCCCAACGGCCCTCGGGGCGCCGGCGCCGGCCGCTGCCCCCCTCCTTTCTGCTGCCGCCGCCTCCCCCGCCGCCGCCCGTGCGCCCTCCTTCGAGGCGGCCCGCCGGCGCACCGCGCTCTTCGTCTTTCCCGTCGCCGCGGCCGTCCTGGCGCTGGCCATCGTCGGCGGCCAGGCCTATCTCCGCCGCGGCGAGCGTCGCCCGCCTTCGACACCGAAGGTGGAAGCCATCCCCGGCCCGAGCGCGCCCCCCTCCGAACGGCCTCCGGCCGCGCCGGCCCAGACGAGGCTCCGCCTCTCCGGGGCCGAGACGCTGGCGACCGAGCTCATGCCTGCGCTGGCGACGGCATACCTGGCGAGCAAGAAGGCCACGGACGTCGAGGTGACCCATCCCGGCCCCGACGAGGTGGTGGTGCGCGGCGTCCTCACCGACGGGCCGGTGGGCGTCGAGATCCGCACCGGGTCGACTGCCCAGGGGTTGGAGGACCTGCTGGCGGGCAAGACGGACGTGGCCCTGGCCTCGCGCCGGATCCGGTTCGAGGAGGCGCAGAAGCTGTCCTCCATCGGCGCCATGACCTCGCCGTCCAGCGAGCACGTCCTCGGGGTGGACGGGATCATGGTGGTGGTGAACCGGGCCAACCCCGTCCCCGCGCTGAGCCGCGAGCAGCTCGGGGCCGTCCTGAGCGGTGCCGTCGCCGATTGGTCGCGACTTTCCTCCGGGGGCGGCGAGATCCACGTCTACCTGCCCGACGATCGATCGGGCATCCCGGAGGTGGCTCAAGCGCTCCTCCTCGGGAGCAAGCCCTTCACCCCTCGAGCCAGGCGGCTCCCGGCCCCCTGGGAAGTAGCGGACGCGGTGAGCATCGACCCGGTCGGAATTGGGCTCGTGCCCATGGCCGCGGCGGCGGCGGCCCGGATCGTGCCGGTCGGTGGCGCGAAGGAGGGGCCGCGGGTGCCCACTGCCCTCACCATCGCCTCCGAGGAGTACCCGCTGTGCCGCCGCCTCTACCTCTACACGGCCGAGACGAGTGCCAGCCCGCAGGTGAAACAGTTCCTCGAATTCGCGCTCTCGGCCGAAGGGGAGGCGCTATTGCGCAAGGCCGGCTTCGTGCCGCTCGGGGCCGGACCCGAGCCGCGGGCTCCCTCGACCGGGACGGTCGGCGTGGATGTCGGGCCCACCGTGCCGAGAGCTGCCGAGGCCCGGGCCCCCGATGCCCGCCGGACGCCCGCCCCCTCCCGGGCCGATGCCGGTCGCTTGCCACCCGCCGGTTCGCCCGCGCAGCCCGCACCGGCCCGGCAGCCCGAGCTGGAGCCGCCGCGAGCCGCCGAGGGCGAAGCGGGCGCGCCGGGCTTGGCCGAGGTCCCGTCCCCACGGCCGCCCCCGCCGGAGCCGCCGCCCGCGAACCTGGCGGTGGCCCCGCCGCCGTCGGCCCCGGCTGTGCCGGCGGTCGAGGACGCTCCGGTGTACGCGACCAACAGCTATCGCAAGCCGAAGCTGGTCGAGGCCGGCTGCGTGCAGCGGGAGCTACGGGTGCCGCTCGAGGTCCTCGACCGCATCGGGGCCAAGCCCATCACCGTCAAGTTCGCGGTCGGCAGGGACGGAAAGCCGGGGAGGTTCCAGGTGTTGACCCCGGGCCTGCCCACCGCCGGGGGGTCGGCCATCTGGTCGGCCATCCAGGCCTGCCGGTGGACGCCCGGGACGGACGAGGCTGGTGAGCCGGCCGACATCTGGATGATCATGCCGTTCCGGTTCGCCCGCGACTGAAGCCTGGCGGTCGGCGCTGGTCATGGGAGGAGATGGGCGGCCGCGCCCGGTTCTCTGAACAGGAGGCAGCATGGATGCCGGCAAGGAGATCGAGACCTGGTTCGAGTGCTTCAACGAGCGATGGCTCGCCGGCAGGTCGAGCGAGGTCTTTCCGCTGCTGAGCCCGGAGGTGGTGCTGGCCCCGCCCGGCAACCTGCCGCGCCTCAGGGGTGCGGTCCCGTTCATCAAGAGCCTGGACGCCTTCATGGCAGTCGCCACCGTGCACGCGTTCGAGACCGAGGCGGTGGAGGTGGAGCTCCTCGGGGGCGGTCTCGCCGCCGCCTGGCTTCGGTATCGGGTGGACTTCACCGAATCCGGTCGCCGTTCCCGGGAGCGCGCTTCCGAGCTGTGGGTCTTCGAGCGGAGCAACGGTGCCTGGCGGGCCCTCCTCCGGGAAGTCCACGCGGCGGCGCCGGCCGGGTGAGCAGGAGGGGAGGCACGATCTCGGATCCGGTTCGGCGCCCGCTCCCCTCGTCCGGCCCCTCGAGCGCGCGTCCAGTCGAAGTCGTAGGTGGCCCTCCCCTGCCCGTCGCGCAGGTAGTAGCGCCAGTAGGGCGAGGCCGGACCGTGCGCCTCGGCGTCCCGGTAGAAGGGGTGGCCGATGGAGGTGTGATTGGGGACGATGTCGAGAAGCACGCCCATCCCGCGGGCGTGGGCGCCGCGCACGGGCTCCCGCAACTCCGCATCGGTACCGTAGTCGGACCGGATACGACTCGTAGTCGGTGGTGGCGTAGCTGATGGCGCCGTGCTCATCGGTGGCCATGATGGGCACGAGCCACCCGGAGTCGATCCCCTCCTGGGCGAGGACGTCCAGTCGCGCCGCCACATCGTGCAGCGGCCGGGAGCCGAAGAGGGGCGGGACGACGCCGTAGGCCACCGCGCCCGGGCGCCAGCGCGGCGGGCTCTTGGTGCCGGACGGACGGAGCGCAGGGCCGGCGCACGCCAGGAGGAGCGCCGTAGCGAGCGCCAGGCGCAGGGCCGTATGGCCGCCCCCGGGCGACGAAAACCATGCACGAGGCGTGACCGCCGGTCGCGGGGGGGATGTTCCAGCCCTCGCCCGCCTGCGACGAGAGGGCAGGACATCCCGCGAGCGGCCGGCGGCCAGGGCCGGGCGGCCGCATTCGTCCGGGCGCGGACCTCTCGGGACAGGGAGAGAGTACGAGCTGCTCAATGACGGCGCCGGCTCTGCTCCCAGGCGTACCAGACGGCGAAGACGATGATCACGGGCACGAGCAAGCGCGGCCGTCGGGCAACGAGGGCGATCACTGCCGCGAGGAGCAGTGCCAGGGGCCAACTGATGCGGAGCATGCGCCGGCCATGCTACCGCGACCTCGGGCCTCGTGGTCGAGAAGCCAGCGCTTGCGTTCGAGGCCAAAGGCGTAGCCGGTGAGGACGCCGCCCTTGCCGACCGCCCGGTGGCAGGGGACGAGCAGCGCGACCGGGTTCCGTGCACAGGCGGCACCGACCGCGCGAGCGGCTCCGGCGCGCCCCAGCTCGCGGGCGAGGGCCGAGTAGCTGCGCACCTCCCCGGGAGGGATCCGGCGCAGAGCGTTCCAGACGGCGCGCTGGAAGGGGGTCCCGCCCGGGTCGACCGGGACGGTGAGCAGGGACTCGAGATCCCCCGCGAAGTAGGCGGCGAGGCGCGCCGCCAGAGCAGGAGGAGCGGGGGGCGAGCTTGTCGCGGCGTCCTCGAACCTGGCAGCGCGGACGGTGCGCCCGGCTAGCGAGAGCACGAGCGGCCCGATGGGCGTATGAACAGCGAGGCGTACGGCGTCGTTCGTTTGCATGCCGAGAGCCTACGCTCCGAGCCCCGCGATGGCTGGCGATCCACGGACGCGGCGCTCGGCGTCGAGCGCCCAGAGGTGCTGTGCAGCGTAGGCGCGCCAGGGGCGCCAGGCCTCGGCCCGGGCCAGCGCCTCGGACTCGGCGAGCGCCACGCCGGCGCCGAGCGCGCGGCGGAGCGCGAGATCGCCCGCGGGGAATGCGTCGGGCTCGCGCAGCGCACGCATGGCCACGTATTGCTCCGTCCAGGGCCCCACGCCGGGCCGCCCCCGCAGCGCGCTGAGCGTCTCCTCCAGTCCGGCCCCAGCGCGCAGAGCAAGCTCCCCCCGGGCCACCGCGGCGGCCAGAGCAACGAGGGACTCCGCCCGCGCCCGGGGCAGTGGCAGCCGGGCGGGGTCGGTGGCGGCGATGGCGGCCGGCGCGGGAAAGAGTCGCGTCAGGCCGGCGAAGCCCGCGGCCGGGACGACCTCGCCGCAGCGCTCGGCGATGCGCCCGGCCAGCCGGGCCGCGGCCGCGACCGACACCTGCTGCCCGACCACCGCCCGCACCACCACCTCGAACGGATCCCAGCCGCCCGGTACCCGCAGCCCGGGGCGGGCGCGAACCGCGCGACCGAGCAGTGGATCTGCTCCCAGGGCGGCAGCGATCACCTCCGGGTCGGCGTCGAGGTCGAACAGGCAGCGGACCCGGGTGGCCGCATCGAGCAGCGCCGCCGGCCGAGGCGGCGTGAGCCGGAGCTCGAGAGCCTGGCCGGTCGCGGCAGGGCGCACCTCGACGAGCGCCGGCCCTTCGGGCGTGCTCGTGGTCCGAACGTACCCGCCGGCCTCGGCGCGCTCCACCCCGGGGACGGCTCGCGCCGAGAGATAGTCGTGCAGGGCCGCCCAGTCGAGCGGGGGGCGGTACGGCACCCGGATCCAGGGGCCAGCAGCGGGGACGAGGACCCGCCGGGCGCGAAGTGCGCTGGGTGGCGCGCCGAATGCCTCGCGCACGGCCTCGTTGAAGCGGCGCAGCGAGCGGAACCCGGCCCCGAAGGCGATCTCGGCCACGGGGAGGTCGGTCTCGTCGAGGAGCTGGCGGGCGAAGTGAACCCGCCGCGCCCGGGCCACCGCGCCGGGAGGGACGCCCAGGTGCTCCCGGAAGAGGCGGGTGAGGTGGCGGCCGCCGACGCCCAGCCGTGCCGCGAGGTCGACCAGCGTCCCCTCGTCCAGCGCCCCCTCGCCGATGAGCCGCAAGGCGCGGGCCACCGTGGCCGAGGTCCCGGCCGAGGCCGGCTGGCCCGGGGCGGCCTCGGGGCGACAGCGCAGGCAGGCGCGGAAGCCAGCCGCCTCGGCCGCCGCGGGATGAGCGAAGAAGCGAACGTTGCGACGGCTGGGCAAGCGGGCTGGACACCCGGGCCGGCAATAGACCCCGGTGGTCCTGACCCCTACCACGAACCTCCCTTCGAACCGGCGATCACGGGCAGAGAGCGCCTCCCAGCAGCGATCGGGATCGAGGGCCATGCCGGAGAGATAGCGCATCGGCCCGACGGCCGCTGGCGGTCGTGGGACGCGGCATCAAGGCCCGGGGGGAGAGGGCGGCGCCTGCTGCACATCCGCCGTCTCCAGGCGAAGCCCGGGCGGGAGTCCCTCGCCGAAGATGCGCGTCTCCTCCTCCTCGGAGGGTGGCGCCACCTCCTCCAGGGCACGCAGTGCCTCGGGTGGGGAACCGGCGCGGACCAGCACCTCGGCCACCTCGCGGCGGAGATCCTCGGGCAGGTCCCGCTCCCGATCGCCGCTCCGCCTGGCCAGCTGCCCGAGCGGGAAGGCCAGCGCGGAGAGCGGAGCGCCGGAGGCGATGAGACGACGCGTCCAGTCGGCCGCCACCGTGGCCGGGACCACCTGGTGAACGCTGCCGGCGAAGGGGACGCGGGCCCCCACCCGGCCGAGCGCCCAGAGCGCCGGCGGTCCGGGAGCGTCGGGGGAGAGATGAAGGAGGAGCTTCTCCCCGAGGGAGATCTTCCGCGTCGCCGGGATTCGCTCGAGGCTTCCGGAAAGCCGCAGCAACTCGTCGAGCGCCTCGGGCTTCACCCCTACCACGCGTGGTGGAGGGCGGCGCGGGTCGCGCGGCGGAACGAAGGGAAGAATGGCCTCGAGGATGCGCGTCTGTGCGGCCTCGCCCAGGCCCCCGGCGATGCGCCGCCACAACACCCACCAGGCTTGCCAGGCGTGGGAATCGGCCTGGTACTGGAGACCCTCGCCGTAGAGGGCGAAGGTCTCCGCCGCCCGCCAGGAGTCGAGCGGCGCGCCGAAGCCCGGCCGCAGCGCGAAGCCGGTGAGCTGCAGCCAGACCCGCTCGTGGTCGGGGCTGCGTCGGCGGCGACCCGCCCCGGAGTGGAGCGCTGCCCAGAGCTCGCGCACCACCGGGGTCGGCCACTCCTGCCGCGGGCCGAGCACCTTTTCCAGCGTCCGGAAGAGCCCCTTCACCTCCTTTCGCTCGACCGCCGCCCGGCGTCCGTAGAACTGCTCGACGAGCGCGACCGCCTCGGCCAGCCGGCGCGGCGCCGCAAAGACGGCGGCCGGGCGCTCGGGTCCCTTGGGGGCGGCCGCGGCGCGCAGGCCGAACTCCAGCTTCCAGCGGGCCTGACGATCGACGGCCACGCACCACAGCTCCAGCGTACCGATCTCGGTGAGCACCGCCTCCAGCCGGACGGGGATCTCGGTCGTCCCGGCCCGGCCGGCGTTTTCCCCCAGCACCGCCTCGAGCGGGGAGAGCGAATCGAGATCGCCGCCCACCTCGACCAGGTCGCCGGGTTGCTCCAGTCGCGGCCGTACCGAGGCGAACAGCGGAAAGCGCACCGGCCGTCCCAGGGAGAGCCGGAAGGGCCGTGGCACCGCCACGCGGCTCCCCTCCTCCAGATGGCGGGGCACGACGCACAGCGCACGCTCACCGGCCGCAGTGGCGATCCCCACGTAGAAGGCGCGGGCGGAGCCGCCCCCGATGCGCAGGCCCAGGCCGCGGCGGGCCAGGCCGGAGAGGGCGGCTCCCCGGGCCACCGACAAATCCAGCGCCGGCGAGGCGAGCACCCGGAGGGGCGGTGCGCCGGGGAAGAGGCGCCCGACGACCACTGCCAGTCGATCGCGCAGCCTCCGTGCCGCGAACACCCCTCCGTTCAGGAGCAGGGCGTCGGGACGGACGAGCCCACCAGGTCCACGCGCCTCGCCCGCGTGCGCCGAGAGGAAGGCGGCCAGGTGACGGGTGATGGCCGGGTCGGGCTCGTAGGGCAATCCCAGCTCGGCGAGCCCGGCGGTGCGGGCGGTGCGGCGCGGACGGTCGCCCGGGGCCACCTCCGGGAAGAACCCCTCCAGGATGTGGCCCCGCACCTCCTCCCGCGAGAGCGCCACGGTGGCGGCGCCCGAGAGGAGCCTGCTCCCCCGCCCCACCACTGCCACCCGCACCTCCTCTGGCGCCTCGTCGGCGAGGAGCTGCTCCTTCGCCGTCCGGCAGGAGAGGACCAGGGCAGCGAAGCGGGCCGGGTCGAGCTTCTCGGGCAGCTGCGCCTCTGCCAGCCGGGCCAGCGAGAGGTCCATGTTGTCCCCGCCGAGCAGCAGGTGGTCTCCCACTGCCAGGCGGGTGAAGGTGGGGCGCCCGTCGCGAACCTCGGCCCGGAGCAGGGTGAGGTCGGTCGTTCCCCCGCCGACGTCCACCACCAGCAGGGTGGCCCCGCCGGCCTGCTCGGCCGACCCACCGAGCGCTAGGGAGAGGTCCGCCCGATGGCGCGAGGCCCAGTCGTGGAAGGCGGCGGCCGGTTCCTCCAGGAGAGATACCTGCGGAAGACCAGCGGCCGCAGCCGCCTCCAGGGTCAGCTCGCGGGCGACCTCGTCGAACGAGGCAGGGACCGCCAGGACGATCTCCTGGGCCCTTAGCTCGGCGCCGGGATGGGCGGCGTCCCAGGCCTGGCGGAGGTGCTCGAGGTAGCGCGCCGAGGCGGCCACCGGCGAGACCCGCGGCACCTCCTCGGGCGCTCCCCAGGGAAGGATGGAGGCCCGCCGGTCGGCGCGGGGGTTGGCAAGCCAACTCTTGGCCGAGACCACCAGCCGTCCCGGCACTCCGGCGCCCTCGATTCGCGCCAGCTCTCCCACCACCTCCGTCCCGTCCTCTCCGGGCTTCGCCCAGGGCAGGTGCCGCATCGGCCCGGGCAACTCCGGGCCGGCGAGGTAGAGCGCCGAGGGAAGCAGCCGGCGGGGCGCGACCTGGCCCCGGCCCACCAGCTGCGGGACCGGCCAGGGCTCGACGATTTCCGCCAGATCGCCGCTCCGCTCCAGGTCCACCGAAGCCAGCGCGGTGTTCACCGTGCCGAGGTCGATGCCGACGAGGTAGCGGGGCGCGGACATGGGCGGTTCAGGTTGAGGCCGGGGCCTCCGGCTGGTCCCCGGGCGGCGGGCTCCCCAAGGCCGGCTCGGTCCGTAGGTTCCACTCGAGCCGGTGGCGCCGACCCTCCGCAGCGACGCACTCCAGCTCCAGGCTTCCGATCTCGGTGACGTGCGCGTGAAGGCGGACGGGAACCACCTCGCCGGGGGGGCGGTCGCCGGGGGGGACGGTCGCCTCCACCGGAGGGAGCTCGGCCAGCGCCTCGTCGTCGTCGACCACGTCGCCGGGCCGGTCATCGCGGCGCACCGAGGAGGCGAAGAGGCGGAACTGGACGGGCTCGCCCACGATGAGCCCCACTTCCTCGCCGGGCAGGTCCACCGAGCTCCCCTCCTCGAGTCCCATGGGCACGAGGCACACCGCCCGGAGCGGCGCCTCCATTCCGGGCACCGCCGGAACCGACGCCTCGATCCCGACGTAGTAGGCGCGGGCCGTTCCCCCGCGAATGCGGATGCCGTGGCCGGCGCGCACGCGGCCGTAGGCTGCCGCCCCCTTGGCCACGGCGAGATCCAGGTCCGCGGCCGGGAGCACCCGCGGCGGTGGAGCGGACTCACGGGCCAGCCAAGCAGAGAGCACCTCCGCCACCCGGGCCGCCAGGGGAGCGGCCTTCATGACCCCTCCATTGAAGAGCACCGCGGTGGGGTGGAGGAAGCTGGCGTCCTCGGGCAGCTCGGGCAGGGCCCGGCGGTGCCGGGAGAGGAAGGCGGCCAGGTGGCGCGTCACCGCCGGATCGGAGGCGTAGGGCAACCCCAGGGTGGTCAGGGCGGTGCGCCGCGGCACGGCCGGCCCCTCGGAAACGCTGGCCCGTGGGAAGAACCCCTCGAGGAGGAGCGCATCCAGCTCGGCACGGCCGAGCACGCTCCCGAGCGCCCCGCCCACGAGGGAGGAGCCGCGCCCGGGGATCGACACCGGCAGCTCGGCCAGGGAGGGATCGGCGAACAGTCCCTCCTTGGCCTCTCGGGCGGCGTGGGTCAATCCCAATAGCTGCCAGCGGTCGATGCGGTGTCCGGCCCGCTCCAGCTTTTCTGCCAGGGCGTGGCCCAGGGCCAGGTCCATGTTGTCCCCCCCGAGCAGGATGTGGTCGCCCACCGCCACCCGGTTCAGCGTCAGGTCGCCGCCCTGGTCGGCCACGGCGATGAGCGAGAAGTCGGTGGTCCCGCCGCCCACGTCGACGACCAGGACCCGGTCGCCCGGGCGGAGCAGCTCCCGCCACCCATCGCCCATCGCCTCGAGCCAGGCGTAGAGCGCCGCCTGCGGCTCTTCCAGCAGGGTCACCTCCAGCCCGGCCCTGCCGGCCGCCTCCACCGTCAACTCACGGGCGACGGCGTCGAAAGAGGCGGGCACGGTCAGGACCACCCGGGAGAGGTCCGGGCTGAGGCCCTCTCGGGCGGCGCCTTCGGCCCAGGCCGCAGCCAGATGCGAGAGGTAGCGGGCTGATGCCTCGAGCGGCGAGAGGCGGGGGATCTCGGCCGGAGCGCCGGCGGGCAGTGTGGCTGCACGCCGGTCGAGCGACGGGTGGGAGAGCCAGCTCTTGGCTGAGGAGACGAGCCGTACCGGCGTGGCCGCGCCCAGGCTACGGGCGAGCTCCCCGACCACCGCGCGTGGCCGTGCCGGATCGGGCCAGGGAAGGGCGATGGCTCCTCCGGGCAGCTCGGCCTCGTGCGGCAGGTAAAGGAACGACGGCAAAAGGGGGCGCGCCCGTACTTCGCCCGGCCGGACCAGCTGCGGGATCGGGAAGGCCCGCGCCGCGCCGTCGCCCTCGAGAGGCCGATAGGCGAGCGCGGTGTTGGTCGTGCCCAGGTCGATGCCGATGGCCAGCTCGCCGCCCTTCACAGCTCCACCTCCGCCGGGGCAACGATGGCCGGGTTCGTCCCGCTCTGGGCGGGCAGTCGTACCTCCTCCGCCCGCCAGCCGTGATGGCGAAGCGCGCCGCGGAAAGGGGGATTGCCCACCACGCTGCCGGTGAGCCGGATGGCGGCGGGGTCGAAGCCGTTCGTCACCTCTATCACCGTCCCCTCCGGCTCGCGCAGCACCGGCTCGAGCCGGAACAACTCCGCGAGCGCGCGTTTGCACCCGGCGTGGACGGCGCGCGCTGCCGCTCCCACCGCCGCATCGGGAAAGGCGGTGAGGTCCTCCTGTACGAAATCGACGAGCCGTCCCTCGCGCTGGAGAAGGCCGAGCAGCTGGAGCGCGGCCCGCCGCGAAAGCTCCTCTGCTTTCATCACGGGGAGAGGCTCGCCCTCCGAGCGTGCAGTTGCCGCCGGCGAGGGCTCCGGGGAAGGCCCGGCCGGCGCTTGCCCGCCGGTCCGTTCCCGACGTCGCTCCCAAAGGGCCCGAACCGCGACTGCCACCTCGGTCCGGAAAAGGACGGCGAAGAGCGCGTAGAGAGCGAACCCGAGGCGCTGGAGTGGGTTAGGGGCAGGGCGTTCCATGCAGTGGCTCCTGGGGCGAACCCGGGCGGTCTCGCCGCAGTTGCCCACAGGGCAGACCCATAGCTTCGAGCCGGCGCGGGTCAGCGGTAGCTTGGGTCCGCTAAGGGCTCGCCGGGAGGGCATCGATGGGACCGGCGCGTCGCATCCCCGCTTATGAATGCGCAACGTTCTTGTCGGGGGCGGGCATGTTGCACCGCCGGGAGGAGGGAAGATGAGGCGATGGATGAAGGGGCTGGCGGCCGCCTGGGTGCTTGCCGGGGTGCCGGCCTTGGCCGCGGACACGAACGCGCAGGCGAAGGACCGCGCCCACGAGAACGAGATCCACGCGCGGATGAAGGCGCGGGAGAAGAAGCCGACGGCCAAGAATCTGCAGGGCAAGGCCAGCCGGACCGCTGACCAGGGTGCGGATGCCGCCCGGGCGGGTGGCGCCCGCCTCGCCCGCACCTACCACGGTGTCGTCCACTCGGGTAAGAAGGGCGTTAACCACCTGAGCAAGAAGACCGCGAACGCCACCAAGTAGGGACCTCCCGCGACCTCCCGACCGGCCGCTGCCCGGCCGGGGGGGCGCCAGGGAAGGAGTCCATCTGCGTTCGGACCGGCGGCAGGCGATCCCGGCCGGTATGCAACACATCGTGCGGATCAAGACCGGCACGAGCGGCTGGAGCTACGCGGCGTGGAAGGGACGTTTCTATCCCGTCGACCTGCCGGCCCGCCGCATGCTGGGCGCGTACGCGGCCCGGCTCGACGCGGTCGAGGCCAACGGCACCTTCTACCGCATGCCCCGGCCGGCGACCCTCCGCGACTGGCGGGAGCAGGTGCCGGACGGCTTCACCTTCGCCCTCAAGGCGCCGCAGCGCATCACCCACTTCGCCCGGCTTCTCCCTCAGGCGGCGGAACCGCTGTCCGCGTTTCTCCGGGCGGCGGCCGAGCTCGGGGAGAAGCTCGGACCGGTCTTGTTTCAGCTGCCACCAACGGTGAAGCGGGATCTGCCCCGCCTGCGCGACTTCCTGGCCCTCCTGGGGCTGGGGGGGCGGGCCGCCTTCGAGTTCCGCGATCCGAGCTGGTTCGATGACGGCGTCCTCGGAGCCCTCTCCGACGCCGGCGTCGCGCTGTGCCTCGCCGACGGGGACGAGGGGGAGACCCCGCTCGTCCCCACTGCCCCTTTCGGCTACCTGCGCCTGCGTAGGCGGGGGTATGACGCGGCCGCGCTTTGCCGCTGGGCGGCGCGCCTCGGTGCGCAGCCATGGGAGGAGGCCTTCGTCTTCTTCAAGCATGAGGACGAGGCGCAGGGGCCTCGGCTGGCCCTGGAGCTTGCGACCATCGTCGCCGGCCGCGACGCGGCGCCTGCGGCCCTGTCCTGAACGAAAGAAGGTCAGAGTGCCCCCTCGAGCGGTCTCGAAGCAGCGAAACGCCGCCCTTAGCGGAGAGCCGAAGAGGGGGGGCAGGCGGCCGGCATCACCGCACCACCACCGTCGGACCATTCGCGCAGCGGAGGGGGCGAGCAAGAGGGGGGGAGCGCGGGAGGGCCCCTGCTCTTCTGCCTACAGGTTCACCATCGCCATCCCCGCGGGCGCGTAGCGCTCGCCAGCGAAGCTGCCCCGCGGCGCGACCGCCTCGATGCGAGCAAGGTCCTCGCGCGAGAGGGTCACCGCCAGGGCGGCGGCGTTCTCCTCGAGGTGCTTGCGGGTGGTGGTGCCGGGGATGGGGGCGACGTCCTTCCCCTGGGCCAGCACCCAGGCCAGCGCCAGCTGGGAGGGGAGGACGCTCTTGTCGCGCGCCATCTCCCGGATCCGGTCCACGAGTTCCAGGTTCTTCTGGAAGTTCCGACCCTCGAAGCGGGGCGAGCCCCGGCGGAAGTCGCCCTCGGGGAGATCCTCGGGCCGGCGGAAACGCCCGGTGAGGAAGCCGCGGCCCAGCGGGCTATAGGGGACGAAGCCGATGCCCAGCTCTCGGATCGTGGGGAGGATCTCGTCCTCGGGATCGCGACTCCAGAGCGAGTACTCGGTCTGGAGGGCGGAGATGGGGTGGATCTTGTGGGCGCGCCGGATGGTCGCCGGGCCCGCCTCGGAGAGCCCCAACCAGCGGACCTTGCCGGCCCGGACCAGCTCGGCCATGGCCCCCACCGTCTCTTCGATGGGCACCCGGCCATCGACCCGGTGCTGGTAGTAGAGGTCGATCCGATCGACGCCCAGCCGTTCCAGCGAAGCGTCGCAGGCCTTGCGGACGTACTCGGGGCGGCCGTTCACGCCGAGCCGGGTCCCGTCCGGCGCCCGCTCGTTCCCGAACTTGGTGGCCAGCACCACCTGCTCGCGGCGCCCGCGGATGGCGCGCCCCACCAGCCGCTCGTTCTTGAACGGGCCGTACATGTCGGCGGTGTCGAGGAAGACCATGCCCAGGTCGATGGCCCGTTGGATGGTGACCACCGACTCGGCCTCGTCGGCCGTCCCGTAGAACTCGCTCATCCCCATGCAGCCCAGCCCCAGGGCCGACACGGTGAGCCCTTCCCTCCCCAGCGTTCGCTTTTCCATGATCCCATCCTATTCTCCGGCCGCGCTCCGCGCCGTGCCGTAGGCGCGTTCCCAGATCTCCACGATCTCGCCCGGGGC
>Ga0335071_10001077_pt1 | contig 29401 bp, 24 predicted proteins | sample Lox_Sample_15_FD_206724 | JGI IMG/M metagenome (GOLD analysis project Ga0335071, IMG submission 206724) | Soil microbial communities from Loxahatchee National Wildlife Refuge, Florida, United States - Lox_Sample_1.5 | ecosystem: Environmental > Terrestrial > Soil > Wetlands | place: USA...
GCGGTACCAGCCAAGAGTGGGGAGGCCTCTTCGGAATCGCGGTGCCGCTTCCGCTCAGCAATCCGCGCAGACTTCGTCCTGCTGAAATGATTCAAGAGCGGCATCGATCGAGGCCTGCACATCCAGTACCCGGTCGAGATGAGTGACTTCCAGAAGCGTCCGCACCAGAGAATTTGGTCCAGCACATTTGAAATTCACATTTTTGCTTTGCGCCCAGGATTGCAGCAACGCAAGTTCTCCGATTCCGGCGCTGTCCATAGAACTCACTCCCGTCAGGTCAAGGACCAGTTTCCTGGCGTAATGAAACACCTCCCCGACCACGCGCGACAGGGTTGCCGCCTCCTCCCGGTAAACAATGCGGCCCTGGCAATGCACGATGATGACATCGCCCTGATTTCGGGTCTCCAGACTCAGTTTCACCTTCGACTCCTTTTCCTGCGTTTATAGAAGAGCGCTTTCGCCGCTTGCTCCCCCGGTTGCCAATTCGTATTCACCAGTTGCATGCTAGTAGATAGACGGAAGTCGATTCGTTTTGGCACCGTCAATATCTGGTAAATTTTTGTCACGTCAGAACTGGACACAGCGTGCGTGGACAAATTTTGTCACCCGGGGCATCTTAGGCATCCGGTACACTGCATCTAACGGATTTCGTTCATCAGACAGGACTTTGGGCCGGCCTGGGCGCCGGGGAGGGATGATTCGTGTCGAAGATTGCCGCCGCAGTGCTGGCATTCCTGGCGTTCACTTTGATTTGCGCTCCTATGTCAGCGCAACTGATTCCCAGCGGAAATGTCTACGCGGGTGTCTCCTATGGCCAACTGACAAATGCAACCATTCAACAAAGCTATCGCGGCTGGAACGGCTCGGCCGAAGCCTTTCCCTTCAAGCGGCTGCTGCATGTGGGCGTCGTGGTAGACGCGAGCGGGTTCTACCGCAGCAACGCGACCCAGATCTCACAATACAATTTCCTGGGCGGTGCGCGACTTTCAACGAGCCTTGGAAGATGGCGACCTTTCGTGCACGGCATGGCTGGTATTCGCCGCATTAATTCGGGCGGATTTGTACAGACGCCGCTCGGCATTGATGTTGGCGGCGGCGTGGACTACCGGCTGTGGTTCAAGAATTTCTCCTGGCGGTTGCAGGGAGACTACATTCGCAGCCACTATCTGAGCGCGACACAGAACGATTACCGGACCTCCACCGGAATCGTCTGGCGTTTCTGATTTCAAGGAAATTCCTTTCCAAACAGCCCGGCCCTTCCTCCCGACATCTAAACATCACGATTCGCTATCAGATGCCGAAAGGGAGGATCCCGTGCGCAAGGCCATATTCTTATCACTTGTTTTTCTGATGCCCAGCATAGCGTTAGCCCAGGTTCCCACGTCAGGCAACGTGTTCTTCGGATATTCGTACTTCAACACGAACTTGTCTCCGATCGACCGGGCCAACGCCAACGGATGGGAGGCGACGCTCGAGGGGAAATTCCTGCCCTGGGTAGGAATCATTGCGGATTTCGACGCACATTATGGTTCGCAGAACTTCCCGCTGGCTCCGCTTGGGACCTTCAATGCAGACTTCGCGGAGCACAATTACCTGTTTGGCCCGCGCGTGTCGGTCGGAGTCGGAAAATTCCGGCCGTTTGCCGAGGCAATGCTGGGAGCAGGGCATGTAAGCGGCAGGGCGATAGGTTCGGACACTTCGGTGGCAACCGGGATTGGCGGAGGCATCGATTATCGAGTGCTGCGCCTGGTGGGTTGGCGGTTCCAGGGCAACTACATCCATACCCATTTGCTGGGGCTCGCACAAAGCAACCTGCGCCTATCGACGGGCATTGTCATCCGCTTCTAGTCGGTGCCCGTTCATAACAAGATTATTGCCACAGGCGGGGCACAGCAATCACGCGCAGAAGCATCCCGCTTCCAGCGCGGATATTTACGTTCCCCTTTACCGAATCCAGAACGATCCGGCCGAGCGGAGGGGTACGTCCAGCGTGCTGAAGAATCACATCAGGATAGTCGTAGAGTCCACAGGCGTTGGAAGAGAAAACCCAAAAGGCCTGCAGGCGGGAATTCTCAACGTTTTCGCCGCCGCACCTTGTTGCGGCGGTGCTGCCCGGGTGCACGAGAACGCCACCATCGGTCGAGTGGCCCACGATTTGTCCGTTTTCCGTAATAGCGCCATCGCCGTGGTAATTAATTTGGCCCCCAATCTGTTCTGTGGTCCACCAGTACGACGGAGTGCCACGATCCGGACCGGACAGGGGAACTTGGGCTTGGGCAACTGCCATCATCGACCCGAGCGCCCGCAGGTTCGTCGTAATCGATATGCGGGTTTTTCCAGCCGCGATCGTGTCAAACACCAGCGAAACCTCCGCCGGCTGCGAGATGGTGGCTGGGCTCACCGCCAAAATGTGACCGATGACTCTGGCGCCTGCTCGAATGCGGCCGCCGGCCGCCAGAGGAACATCTTGCATGATTCGTGCACTGATTTCTTGGCCGGGGTGAGCCTTGTTGAAATGAATCGACGAGTTCAGCTGAACTGGCAAAACAGTCCCATAGGGAATGTTCGCTGGAGCAAATGCGAGAGAAGAGAAGAAAAAGACAACAGACCACAAATTCACAATCACACCTTAGGAGCAGAGGGAGTAGTCATCCTCGGCCGTATGAGCAGCCAGTTCCTGCCAAAATAACGGTTTCGAATCGGGCCGAATCCTGAGGCCGCCGTGCTCACAATTTGACAGCTCGGAGGATCACCGTATTCAATAACTTAGATGGCCGCCGCACTCGCTTCGCAGCCATCGTGTCCACACAAATTCCTCGACCAGGAGAGTTGCATGTCCGCACCCAGCCGGCGTCCCGAAATACGCCGCCGTCGTACCCGGAAAGATAAAATTACCCAACTGAGAAAACGCCTTACCGCTGCCAAGACCGATGCCGACCGGACGCGGATCACAGCCAAGCTGCACAAGCTTTCGATAGCTTCGCCGGGCCAGCCGTTGTTGAAATAGCCGATTCGCGATCGTACGCAACACCCTGGCTTTAAGAGGCCGGGGCACGCTGCGATCTCGCTTTCCTCAACCCGACAATTCAATCGGCGGCAGGCTGGCTTTGAGATGGCGATGCGCCATCACAGGTCTGTCGATAAACATCAAGGATACGGCGGACAGAGTTTTCCCAGGAGAATTTGGCGACCTGCTGGTAACCCCGTTCCTTGAGTCTTTCGCGCAAAGCGGCGTCGGTAAGAACGCGGTGTAACGCCCGCATGATCTCGAAAACATTTTCGGGATTCACCATCACGGAAGCACGCCCAACAACCTCCGGAAGCGATGTCACATTCGAGGTAACGACCGGCGTGCCATGCGCCATGGCCTCGAGCGGGGGCAGCCCGAAGCCTTCATACAACGACGGAAATACGAAGGCTTTGGCTTCGTCGTAGAAAATCCTTAAGACTTCGATGGGAACAAATCCGAGGAAACGGACATCGTTCTGCACGCCGCTGCGGATGACGGTGCGACGCAGGTCGGGGTTCCCGGAGAGGTCATCGCCGATGATGATCAGCTTGAGATCGGGATAGGACTGATCGCGTCCGAGTTCTGTTTTCAAGGCGGAGAACGCTTCGATCATGCGAACGACATTCTTGTGTGGGCTGATGCGGCCTGCGTAAAGGAGAAACGGATAGGTAACCTGGTAGCGCTGGGCGATCAGTTCGCGGTCCGCCGGGCTGGCGTGTCCATGCAAAAAGCGCTCGTCAATCGCGTTGTACACGACTTCAATGCGTCCGGGCGGGATCTCGAACAGTTTCTCGATCTCTGTCTTGGTGAACATCGAGACGGCAAAAATTCTAGCCGCGCCGCGCAGGGCCCCGCGAGTCATCTGGAAATAAAGGGAGCGCCAGAATCCGTTCTGCTCGCGCGCTCGCGACATGTGTTCGAGCATGTCATGCACTGTCATGACATATGGGCAAGGAAGCCCTCTCGGGATTGAGAACAGATTGGGAATATGCACCAGGTTACAGTCCAGGGTTTTTACAGCCGCCCGGAAATCGCGGTACCCCCGCACCGAGCGTTCGAGCGACGCGAGGGGCACGGTGCGGAAATTCGCAGGCAGCGGACCGATTTCCTGGACTCGACTTGGATCCCCGATCAGGCAATACTCGTTCGTGTGATCGAGGCGGCCCAGGTTGCGCACGACATTGCGGATGTAGGTGCCCACACCGAACTCGGTCATCCGGCGGATGTCGATGGCGATCTTCACGGCTGCATTGTAACCAGATGGCTAGCCAAAGCTCAGAGAAATCGTTTTAAGCTTTGACTTCCGTTTGCGCTTTGGCGCGGCGGTCCGCATAGAGCGGGAACGATTCGCACAGCTCGAGCACTTGCTTGCGGACCCTCGCCAGCACGGCCGCATCGGTGCGATTCAGCAGAACATTCGCGATCCAGCGGGAGACTTGTCGCATCTCCGTCTCTTTCATTCCGCGCGTGGTCAGGGCCGGAGTTCCGATTCGTATGCCGCTCGGTTTCAGTGGTGGGTTGGTGTCAAACGGGATCGCGTTCTTATTCACGGTGATCCCCGCCTCACCCAGCGCCTTTTCGGCCTCGCTGCCCAACATGCCTTTGGAAAACACGTCAACCAACATCACGTGAGTATCGGTGCCGCCCGAAATGATCCGGAAGCCTTCTTCGGCCAGTGTCTGGGCCATGACCTTCGCATTAGAAACAATCTGGCGGGCATAATCTCGGAATTCCGGACGCATCGCCTCCTGGAAGCAGACAGCCTTGGCTGCCATGATGTGCACCAGCGGTCCACCCTGCATGCCTGGAAACACTGTCTTATCGATCGCCTGGGCGAATTCGGCTTTGGAGAGAATCATCCCGGAGCGAGGCCCGCGCAGCGTTTTGTGCGTCGTGGAAGTAACAACATGTGCATGCGGCACCGGGGAAGGATGCGCGCCGCCGGCTACTAATCCGGCGAAGTGAGCCATATCGACCAGGAACAGCGCGCCGACGCCGTCGGCGATCTGGCGCATGCGCGCGAAATCGATGATGCGAGGATAGGCGCTACCGCCGCCAATAATCAGTTTCGGGCGTTCTTTCTCGGCGATCTTTTGGAGTTCGTCGTAATCGATCGTCTCATTCTCTTTCGTGACCCCGTAGGGAATGACTTTGTAGGTTTTGCCGGAGAAATTCAGGTGATGGCCGTGGGTGAGATGACCGCCATGTGCGAGGTTCAGCCCGAGAATGGTGTCGCCGGGCTGCAGCACGGCGCCGAAGGCTTCCATGTTCGCCTGCGATCCGGCGTGCGGCTGCACATTCGCATGCTCGGCTCCGAAGAGCTGCTTGGCGCGATCGCGGGCCAGGTTCTCAACCACGTCCGCGAACTCGCAACCGCCGTAATAACGTTTCCCGGGATATCCCTCAGCGTACTTGTTCGTGAAGACAGAACCAGCCGCTTCGAGCACAGCTTCGCTTACGAAGTTTTCTGAGGCGATGAGTTCCAGGCCTTCATGCTGGCGGCGGGTTTCATTGTCAATAGCCGCGGCAACCTGCGGGTCGGAGTCGTAGAGCGGGCAATACATTCCGGGATTTTTCATTTTGTGTTCCTAGTCCATTCTAAACTGCGCGTTCAGCACAAAGGACATCAAGTTGCACAAAGGTGACTGCTCACCTAAGAGCTCACTCGCTCAGAACGCGGTCCTCAGGAATGTCAGCAATTGCCATCCATCCATGTATTTGTAAGGAGTCTCGCCCGTGGTGTAGTGCCCGCACGGCAGGGCAACCACTTTGTGGTCGAGGCCGTGACGCGCAAATTCGGCGATGATCTCGCGCGAGAATTCCGGCAGAAATGTCAGATCATATTTTGCGTAAATGATCAGCGACTTGCGCGGCCAGCGCGAGTATTGCTCGAAGAAAGACATGGGGCTGATCGCCAGCCACACCTGGCGCAGGCGTTCCAGATCGATGCACTGCTCAATTCCCTGCCGGATATGGCGCGTAGACTGCCCGTGCCAGACTACATCCGAGAAGTACGTGGACGCGTGATTGAAAGCCGCCACACAAATCCGGGGATCGTGCGCTGCGGCGAGGAAGGCGTAGCAGGAGCCGAGGCTGGTTCCTACAATTCCGAGTTGGCTGTAGCCCTGGTCCTGCAGCCAATCGAGGCAGCACCGGATATCGATTACGCCTTGGCGCGCGGCGTCGAGGGTGCGTCCGATGTTGGCGGATACGGCATAGTCGGCTCGTCCGGTCTCGGCCGGCATGCGAATGTCGTGATAAGGCATACTCAAGCGAAGAACAGCGATTCCCAGCATATTCAAAACACGGCACAGGCCCGAGTAGGCGATGGCGTCAGAGTTCCAATGCGGCAGAAGCACGACCGCACGGCGGCCCTGCATCGGGAACCAGCGCGCGTTGACCAGATTATTCTCCGGATAGGGCGTGTGCACCGGCGAGGTAAACCGCAGAAATTCGCCCGATGTACCTTTCACCTTGGCTTCGAGTTTTGGGTCGGGCACTTCCCGGGTGGAGAAAACTTGGATCTCACGCTTTTCCAATCGGTAGTCCGTAGGCCGCTCGTAGGAATAGAAAGCGTCGCTATTGGCAAGAATGCGGCGGTTGTAGTCGGCTAAGAATTGCTGAGGGTCGTTGACCGGCTGACCCGGCCCGACTCCATTCCGACATGGCCACTGATACGCCCATTCCGTTCCCCAGTCGAGGGGACGCACGACTCGGTTGTTATCGACCGAGGTGAGGCGGTGCTCCCAGTCATACATCCATTGAGCGTAGCGCGACGTCATTGACAGGTCTTAGTGTAGCAACCAGCACCAGTTACCGGGCACAGGTAGCACTTAACGGTAATAACGGCTTGTGAGTGGCGCGATTTGGGTCGGTGAATGGATGGCCAGACTTCCTCAGGATGGAAAGTCTTTGCTTCGCTCGGTAACACGAGAGAACACCGAGCAGCTAACTTACATATCGTCGCGGCACACGTTTGGAGATATTACAGAGGATCTCGTAAGGCGAGCTATTGGCCAGACGGGCGTGTTCGAGGGCGTCGACGTTCATTCCGTCGGAGCTCCCGAGAAGAATGACTTCGTCGCCGACGGCGACGCCAGGAATTCCGGTCACGTCGACCAAGGTGAGGTCCATCGAGATGCTCCCCACAATGGGCGCGTAGTGGTCGCGCACGATAACTCGTCCCCGGTTAGAGAGTTGGCGGTTGAATCCGTCAGCGTATCCTACCGGCAAAACAGCAACGTGCGCGGCGGCTCGGGTTACATAGGTGGCGTTGTAACCCAGCGGCTGATTCGCGCCCATGTTGCGCAGCGACAGAATGCGCGTTTTCCATGTGAGGATTGGCTTCACCGGCAGCCGCAAAGTGCCGCCTGTGACCTCACGTCCGGCGCGCTGAAACGGCAAATAGTAGCCATACAGGGCTACTCCCGGACGCACCATGCTATTCCAGGATTCGCGCCGCGAGATCACGGCGCCGGTGTTGGCTACATGTACGAATCTCGGCTCCAGGCCGGCCTCCTGCACCATGCGGCGCGCCGTCTGGAAGGCCCGTTGCTGGTCGGCAACAGAAGGAGCATCCATGATCTCGGACGATGCTAAATGTGTTGAAAGGCCTTCCATTCTCACGTTTGGCGCGGTCTTGAAGGCGTCCAGAACGGAGGGAAGCTGGTCGGGAGTGACCCCCAGCCGCCCCATGCCCGTGTCGACTTTCAGGTGCACCGCGTGATGCGAAATGCCGAGCGATGCCGCCGCTGCGTTCAAGGCCTCAATATGCCACGGTTCCCAGACCGTCGGGGTCAGATGGAGCCGCACAATTTCAGCCTCTTCGCCCCGCCAGAATCCGGTCATCAGCAGAATGTCGGAACGAATGTCGGCTTCGCGCAGCGGGATCGCTTCGTCGAGCGAAGTCACGCCCAGCCAGCGCGCGCCCTCTGCTTCCAGAGCACGGGAACACTCCAGGGCGCCGTGTCCGTAGGCATCAGCTTTCACGACCGCGCAGACGGTGACGTTCGAGCCCACATGCTTCTGCACGGTGCGGAAGTTCTGGCGCAGAGTTGTGAGAGAGACTTCGGCCCAGGTGGGGCGCGTTGCGGCGCGGCTCAGGATTTCAGCAGTGGTGGCCACCTTCGCGATTATAGCGGGAGCAACCCGCAGGCCGAGGTTACGGCAGGGCTACTCCCGTTCATTCAATTTACGGCTACGCGGCTTTCAGCAGAACTCTGGATCTCATGAACGACATATGCGTTCAATTCAGGACGAAGTTCACCGTGATCTGCGTTTCGACCTCGACCGGCTCCCCATTCAGCATGTACGGCCGATAGCGCCATTGGCTTACAGCTTCGATGGCGGCGGGCACAAGCATCGGGTGGCCGGAGATGGTCCGCAGGTTCTCGATGATTCCTCCCTTGCTGATAATTGCAAACAGGATCACCGGTCCCTGAATCCGCGCTGTCTTGGCCAATACGGGATAAGTTGGCTGCACGCGGCGAATCAGGCTGCCTTCAAGGAGTCGGGATTCCCGAAAGGCCCGGGTCGCCGGGGCATGAGCAAGCGCCGGAGGTTGCGCGGCGCGAGCGATGGAGTCATTTAGCACATTCAAAATTCCGTCCGGCCTGCCTCTTCCAATTCCGCCCTCGATACCTCCCGTATTGAAACTCAGCTGGGGCGGGGCCACGGTCTCGGTAATGTTCGCCACAACTCTCGGAACCTCATGCGGAGCGATCGGAACATTATCCGCAAGGTTGCTCTGGGTGGGTCTCGTGGGGCTCTCACGCGCAATGGAGCGCGGAGCAGCCGCCGGAGGCGCTCCCCACGAGATTGGCGTAGGAAGGATCCGGCCGGGCGGCAAACCGACGCTCTTCCACAATGGTAGGAGCAACAGCAGTCCCAGAACGGCGGCTTCGATCCCGAACGAGCTGAGCGTGCTCCAACCACGCCGCGAGCGATGGCTCCAGGACGTTTCCAGCAAGCAATCGGTAAACATTGGAGTCCTCCTGCGTACTGCGTTTGTCTACTCCTATGGACACCATGCCTGCGCTTGTGGATGAGATTGCAGCGAAAATAAAAAGGCCGCGTTGGCACGCGGCCTTGGGAACTTTCAGGCTCAATCGGGTGTCAGCAGTGAACCTACTTCGGAGGCTCAGCTGGCTTGGAGGCCGGCGCCTTCGGTGTTCCAGTTGGGGACCGGGGCGCGGTGGGTTTCGCGGCACCCGAGGCAGAAGGTGCGGGTACTCCGGACTGCGTGTTGTAAGCATCGACCACGGGCTTGGTGATATCCACACTCTCGCCCGCAATCAATACTGGCCCCTGGGGCCACGGCTTGGAGGTGTCGATCACCATGCCATAGCCGTTTTCAGAAGCGTACTTCATGATGACGGGCGCCAGTTTCTGCAGGATCTTGCTCGCGATTTCCTGCTGCTGGTTCCCAAAATCCTCCTGCGCATCCTGAACGGCGCGGTCGAAGGTCTTCTGTTTGCCTTCGATCTGCTTCTTCAGGTTGGCAAGCGCGTCCTCGTTCAGCTTGTCCTGAGTATTGGTCAGCTGCTTCTTCATCGCCTCAAGCTCGTCGTTCTGTCCTTTAAGCTCGGTCTGCTTGGGCTCGAACTTCTTCTGCAGAGCTTCCATCTCGCGCCGGCCTTCGTTGCTGCCGAAGATGGCCCCTTCAATGTTGATGGCCCCGACCTTGGTACCCGTGATCGAAGGAGGAGCAGTGGCTGCGGCCGGGCTGGAGGCTCCGGGAGCGGATGGGAGAGCTCCCGTGCCGGACGGGGTGGCGGCGCTGCTGGTTTGGGCCAATGCGGAAATAGCAAAAGAAGCCGCAGCAGCCAGGAAAAGTCGCAAGCACTTGCTTTTCATCGGATCAGTTGAACTCCTTGGAACATAGTTCCGGGAATGATGCTTCGAATCTCGCCTCAAATCGCTGGTTCAGTTCACGCTGGGCCGCACTGAATGAGGTCTCCGCCGCGGTAGCGGCCGCCGTCGGAAAAGGCGCACTAGATTGCCAGCGTCACGCGCCTTGTGGCGCGGGATCCACCCTCGACTGTCTTCCTCGTATGGATCACGCACATTATAGTGGCGTCCCTTAGACCCGTCAATCAAAGTCGGCGGGAACGCGTCGTCCCACTTTGAGGCTACAGCCCTGTATCCGCGGCGCCGTCATGCGTGTCGCGGCTTTCACTTGGAGCGCAGATCTCATTATTTGTCACCACGGAGATCCCTGATCCGCTCCAAGAGGCCGGTATATACGGGTACGCCTCCTAGAACGTCGTCGCCACCGTGAAGCGGAAGGTCTTCCTTGGTTCGCGCAACAGGAAATTCGGAGAATAGGTCTGCTTTGCCAGTCCGTACGTATAGTCGCCTGCGGCCCCGACCGGGAACATGCTGCGGGTTACCGGGATCTGCGGATTGGCCGGATTGTCCAGCCGCAAGGGGTTGTATGCCCAGTAAATGCGGAACGGAGCGTTCACGACCGGAAGGAACATCTGCAACTCCAGGCCAGTGGATACACGCGGTCTCCAGTTAGTCGAACCAAGCACCTGGAGATAGTTCGAAGGCGCCGGATCAAGGCGCTTTCCTCCTTCGCAGTTGAAGCCTGCATCCAGTGTCGGGCAGCCGAAGAATGTGCTGATTACTTGATCGTACTGCTGGTTCGCAATTTGCAGTTGCGAACGCCGAATGATGGGGTCAATGCCCGAGTCGATGAAAGGTACAATGGCCACGGGCCCGGCAATCGTGATGCGGTACTCAAGATTCGTGGAGACGCTCAGGTCGCCTCCCGGGAACACAATCTGATCGACCGGGATCGGAATCGTCCAGTTACCCTGTCGCGGATTGGCGGGGTTCTTGGGAACCGGTGTGCCGTCAGGATTGGTGAGGGTGATCACGTTGGAACTGGGCAGAAACGCTACCGGCGAAATGGACCGGATATCGAAGCCACGGATGTCGTATTCGCCGCCCATGTAGAAGCGCTGGAAGGGCGGGGCGACCAGCCCGCCGTAGCCCGTAATAAAAGATCCCTGCACTTGGAAGCCGACCGCATTGCGTCGGTTCTGCACGGGAATGAAGCGTTTGTACTGCACGATCGGCCGAATGGATCGCACCGTGCCGCCCAGTCCCGCCAGTTCGAATCCCAGGGTCATCTGATGACCGCTGTGTGGAGAGATCCCGCTGTCCAGGGTGTTGAATGAGAAACTGGGGAAGATCTTGCTGGTGATGATCCCATTGACTGCGTTCGGGCCCGAAATACCACGGAAAGCGATGAAATCGAACAGGCTCTTGGACGCCGTGCTGAGAGGCAGCAGCGTGGAGCGGTCGAGCGAGTACGTAAATCCAAGGCGCTTGAATGACCGGTGCAGCGGATAGCTCAGGGAACTGGTAAACCCAACGCTCGACTGCGAATAGTTCTGCAGGTTCTGCAAGACCGCGCTCGGCAGATTCAGGGTCTGGCCACTGAAAATGGAAAGCTGGCGGGCCTGGTTGAAGTTGTACTTATTCCCGAAGACGGTGAACCCGAACTGCAGTGGGCGATCGAACATGTAAGGCTGGGTATAGCCAAACAAAACGCTGCGGGCGAGGTTCCCCAAGCTCACTTGCACTTGCAGGGTCTCGCCGCGTCCGAGGAAGTTGTTGGTGGAATAATTGACGCCGATAAATGCGCCTTCCAGTCCACTCACGCCGCCGTTGAGACCGATGGCGTTTTTGCCCTTCTCTTTGACGTGCAGCGTCAGATCCACGTATCCGTTCTTTTCATCGAGCTTCTTGTCGGTCACGTTGGGATCGTCAGGCTTCAACTGATCAAAATACGAGAGCTGATTCAGGCGAAGAAGGCTGAGTTCCCATAACCTGGAGTTGTAGATGCCGCCCTCTTCCAGAGCCAGTTCGCGGCGGATGACTTTGTCCCGAGTCGTGGTGTTGCCCTGGAACTCGATGCGCCGGACGTAGAACTGCTTGCCTTCCTCGATATCGAATTCGACGTTAATCAGCTTCTTGTCTTCATCAAAGGTGGTATTGGGCACTCCGGTGTAGTTGATATACCCGTATTCGCCGTAAGCCTTGCGGAGATTCTCGATGCCCTTGGCAATCTTCTCGCGGCTGAAAACGTCACCGTCTTTGAGCGGGATCAGGTTGCGCAGAGCAGCCGTGTTGGTGAAGTGCAGGTTGTTCTTGAACGTGATCTTGCCCAGGCGGTACTTCTCGCCTTCCTCAATGGGCATGGTGATGTCGACAGCCTTGCCGGCGCCCGCCTGGATCAGCGGGATATGCCCGCCCTTGTGCCCGGTATCGTGAATCTCCGTTTTCGGGTCGTTGACAATGACTTTGAAGTAGCCCCGGTTCTGGTACTCGTTGCGGACGCGCTCGGTATCCTCGTCGAGTTTGGTCGCGTCGTAAGTGCGGGCGAAGATGTTTTCCAGGAAAATCGAGTGCGGAACCCCGACCGGCCGCAGGTTCTTCATGGCGCTGCGCAGGATCCGTGTCTTGATGTTCTTGTTTCCCTGAAAGCGGATTTTGCCGACTTTGACCTTCGGCCCTTCCTTCACGACAAAGGTAATACCCACGGCAGCGGGAGGAATCTGGCGGATTTCGGTGCGGATCGTGGCGAATTGACGACCATGCTCTGAGAGCAGCCCTTTGATCGAGTTCTCGGCCTTCTTGATCCGTGTGGGGTCGTACTGGCTCTCCACCGTCAGGCCGACTTTTTCCTGCTTGAAGCGGTCCAGAACGTCACTGTTCGATACAGAACTCAGGCCGACATAGTTAATTTCGCGGATCGTCGGCCGTTCCTTGACCTGGACAATAATCCGCCAACCCTTGGGCGTCTGCTCACGAAGGAACTTGATGTCTTCGAAGTAGCCCGTATTCCAAAGAGAGTTAAAGTCGCGTTCCAGGGCAGCCGCGTCGTAGATGTCCCCCGGCTTGGTGAAAATACGGGCCCGGATGGTGTCGGCCGGAATGCGCCGGTTGCCGGTGACGCTGATCTCGGAAACGACATCGGTCTGCGCCCGGGCGGGGAGAGCCGCCGTCAGCAGCAGTGCAGGAAGCATCAGACAGCCCAGGCGGACACACCTCATCCAGCTCCAAATGAAATGAATTGAAGGGGATGGCACCGACGCAGCGTTCTGGCTCAAGGCACGCTGGGGCACAACAGGATTCTCCGAATGAGCGCGAAACAGAATCGCTTATGACCTCAGCATCTGGGATGTAAGAAAACTGTCATTATACGGTAGACAAACGGAAAGCGTCCAAGCCGCAACTCTTCTCAGGACGTCAAAGCCTGTTTCCGTTCGCCCTCCGGCAAACGGCTGGTTGCTTCATGGGGAAGGCTTGGATAACTCTACCTCAACCAAGACGGAATAAAACGTGGCCGAGTTGCCCATGTCGGTAAGTTTTTCTGAGGTAAGGGAGTTGATACTCTCATGACCAGCAGTCATTTTTGCCCAGCTCAGGCTGGCCGAGACGACTCCGGTTTGCACTTTCCCATCCACCCGCGCTTTCAGGTGAATCTCTCCCCGGCGATTGTACACACGCACCGAATCGCCGTTCACGATTCCGCGAGCTTGCGCGTCCCGGGCGGAAATCTCCAGCAAACCGAGTTCCTCCATGGCTTGCACCGTCGGGAGGTTGGAAAAGGTCGTGTTCAGGAAATTGTCGGCCTTGCGGGCCAGCAGTTCCAGGGGAAATGCGTCCCGCTTTGCCCCATGCCGCGATTCCTCCGGCGGGGTAAACGCGGCGACCGGGTCGAGCCCGATTTCTTTCAGGGACTCGTTGTAGAGCTCAGCCTTGCCGGAAGACGTACGGAAGCCACCCTGGGCGAAAGGCAGAAATGGCTTTTCGGAGAGAGCTACTCCCGTTTCTCCAGCGGAGCGCTGAGCGGGGGCCGATGCCCGGTCGGTTGAGAACCCCAGACGAACCGGCCCATTTTCTAATTGCTCGCGACTTATTCCGTTCAGCCAGGGGCTGTCAGCGTCAAGGGCCAAATCGATCATCTCCTCCACAGACTCGCGGAAACAGGCCTCCTCAAAACCCATCCGGATCGCCAGCTCACGGAACACCTCCACGTTGGGACGGCACTCACCCATCGGATCGATGGCCTGATTGGAAACCTGAAGATAGTAATGGCCATATGCCTTCTGCAGGTCTTTATGCTCGAAGAACGTCGTCGCCGGTAGAAGAATGTCGGCATAGTCGGTCGTATCGGTAAAAAACTGTTCGTGAACCACCGTGAACAGGTCCGGGCGCAATAGTCCGCGGACAACTTCATTGTGATCAGGACAAACCGCAGCCGGGTTCGAGCTGTAAACAAAAAGCGCTTTCACCGGCGGGTTGTTCACTGCATTCAGAACGCGGCCCAACTCCACCATGTTGATGGTGCGCGCTTCCCTTCCCAGCGCGGACTGCATCAGGTCCTTACGTTTTAAGGCTTCATCGTTTAGCTCGAAAGCCCCGCTGAGCGACATCTGGAGCCCGCCCCCCACCTCCTTCCACGATCCGGTAATGCACGGCAGCATGGCAACGCAGCGGGTGGCCATCCCGCCGCCCTCGGAACGCTGAATGCCGTAATTCAGGCGGATGGCTGCCGGGCGCATGCTGACGTACTCGTGCGCCAACTTTCGGATGTCTCCGGCGGAGATGCCGGTCCATTGCGCCACTCTTTCTGGCGGATACTCTTTGACCTTCGCTCGCAGTTGCTCGAAGCCCACGGTGTGATTGGCGACGTAATCAGCATCATGCAGGTTCTCGCCAATGATGACGTGCATCATGCCGAGAGCGAGCGCTGCATCCGTGCCAGGATTAATTGGCAGGTACCAGTCGGCGCAGGCAGCGGTCCGTGTGCGATAAGGATCAATGACAACCAGCTTCGCGCCGTTGCGCCGGGCCTCGGTAATGAAGGGCCAGAGGTGCACATTGTTGCCGTGCACGTTCGCAGCCCACGCGATGATGTACTTCGAATGCCGGAACTGCTCGGGTTCGGTCCCAATCTTCGCGCCAAGAACAGATTTCAGCCCAGCTTCTCCGGCAGCCGAACAAATCGTTCGATCGAGCTGCGATGCGCCGAGGCGATGGAAGAACCGGCGATCCATGCAGGAGCCATTCAGGGTCCCCAGAGTGCCGCCATACGAGTACGGCAAGATCGCTTCAGGCCCGAATTGAGCCGAGATAGCCCGGAACCGGCAGACGATTTCCTCGAGAGCCTCGTCCCACGCGATTCGCTCCCACACCGGTTGTGTGGCGCGGGCGCCCCCACCCGCGACCGGCCCTTTGGGGCCAATCCGGCGCATAGGATAGAGCACCCGATCCGGCGAGTAGACCCGGTCCAGATACTTGGCCACTTTGGCGCACAGAAACCCGCGAGTGACTGGGTGATCCGGGTCGCCTTGGATTTTCGTGGCCCGTCCGTCCTCCACGGTAATCAGGACGCCGCAGGCATCCGGACAATCGTGAGGACAAACGGCGCGAACGGCACGCTTCATAGAATGGAATTATACGGTGAACGGGAGAACGGCCTGAGGGCCCTGCTCCGAACGGGTAGGAATGGGTCCTGAACGGGATGGCAACTGGAATGAAGTACAAATGAGAATCCCCACTTCCGGCAGGCTCGCCAGAAGTGGGGTAACCGTACTCGGGCTCGGACTATTGCGCCGGAGGCAGAACACGAACCCGGCCTGCCACTACGACCGGCTTGCCGCTGGTCTGGTCTTTGAAGACCAGGCCACGCGCGACCAGGTTCGGCGTTCCCGCAACTTCCAGACCGGACAAGCCATTGATGTTCTCAAACACCGTCGCATTCCCCGTGTACACGTTGAATGCGCCACCGGCCGAGTAGCTCATAAGGGCGTCGTTCTGCATCTGAAAGTAGCCCTGGTTGCTGCCGTTCCCTCCGGTAACGGTCACGCTGTTGCTTACCAGAGCACCAACCACGCCTTGGCGCCGAAGCGATACAAAATCCGGAGTGAAGGTCGAACCACTCACCGTGCCGCCAACGAAAATCCGCTGCCCGACCACGAGTGACGTGTTACTGAATAGCTGGTCCAGCAGCCAGTTATCGAAGAAGCAGATGTCGTAATTCTGGACATTGCTCAGGTTGATGGTTGCGACGGTATCGACAGGGATGACCGCGGAAGTACCAAGTTCTTCGCCCACCCACATCGTGACCGAAGTGACGGGTCCAGAACTCGGGTTTACGGCGAGAATGCGCCCCGAGATAAAAGCCTTGTCTGTTGTGATCAACTCGACGCATTTGGCCAGGATGCTGCCATCTGCTTGCAAGGTACCGACCACTGAGACGATCGCATCCTGAGTGAGTGTGCCGATACTGTTGCTGCCGTTGTACTGCGTGTGCGAATCCACATCGATCGTGCGCGGCATGCCATACGGGCCCTGCATCTGGAACGAGTTGGGCGCGTTTACCGAGACTACATTCCCGGTGAAGTCCGTGATTTCGCCGAGTTCTTCCGAAGCAGAAACCGCCGCTACATGGATCACGGGATTGATCGTGCCCGTAATCTGGCCGCCGCTTGCGACCAGCGAATCGCGGAGATTGAAATCGATATGAAGACCCGCTAGTCCGTTGTTATCCACCACCAGCGGCTTGCCAGACGGGAACGGGATTGTCACGGTGGTCTGATAGAACGAACCATTCATCGTCCGCACCGAAGGCGGATTCGTCGTCATGTCGACGTAGCTGATCACCGGAGCCGGGCTCGTATTCTCAAGAGTGAAGGTCACGCTGTTGTACGTTCCGGGCGTGATCGTCTGGAACCCAAGCAGGGTGCGCAGACCCATCAGTCGGGCAAAGTCGACAGCTTCCGGCGTCGAGAGCGCGGTAACAGTGGAAGATCCATTGTTCAGCGTAATGCTGTCGATCGTGACGTTAAAGCCCACCACAGCGGATGCGGGAGCGTCTTCTCCCGTCACGAACAAGGAGCCGGGATTAGAAGAGTTCTGATTTGAACTGCTGGCCCCGCCGCATCCGACCGTAGCGGCGATCGCGAGCAAAAGTGCATAGAGCAGGGCGCGTTTCATACACAATCCTCCGAGTCGTTCCGAGGGAGTGGATTCTTGACTCGGGAAGTCAAACCCAGGGCTTGAGTCAGAGTTGCTGGAAAACGGTTGTCTGGCGCTGGATTTGGGCCAATCCGAAGGTAACCGGCGGTAACCGTTTCAACTACGGCTGTTCAGGACTATCCTTGACTGTCATTCCTCGCGAAGCGAGGAATCCCTAGGGGACATAATCTTGGGGCAAGGGATATTTCGAATCCGCGCTCAGCATACAGGCACGGTTTGCGGAGGCCAATGCGGCGCTACTTCAATTCCAGAACTTCCTTCTCTTTCGCTTTGCTCATCTCTTCCATCTTTTTGATTTCGTTGTCGGTGAGCTTCTGAATTTCTTCCAACGAACGTTTCTCTTCGTCTTCGGTGATCTTCTTGTCTTTCAGCGCCTTCTTGATCGCGTCGTTGCCGTCGCGGCGGATATTGCGGATGGCAGTCCGATGTTCTTCGAGGATCTTGTGGAGATGCTTGACCATATCCTGACGCCGCTCCTGCGTCAGCGGCGGAATCGGTACGCGGATCATCTTGCCATCGTTCATAGGATTAAGGCCGAGATCGCCCGAGCGGATGGCCTTCTCGATGGCTCCGAGCTGCGAGGGATCAAATGGCTGGACCGTAATCAATTGGGCTTCGGGCGCGTGCACCTGTGCCACCTGGTTCAGCGGCATTTGCGCGCCGTAGGCATCCACTGTCACGCCATCGAGCATGTGCACAGAAGCACGACCCGTACGTGTGGCGGCCATCGCCTTGCGAAAATCCTCCACGGCTTTGTCCATGCGAGTTTTTAATTGCGCGTAGGTATCTTTCAGCCCAGCAATTGAAGCCATGATCGCCATAAATTCAAACTCCGTTCCAAAACGTCGAATTATAAACCCGAAAAATCACAAACCACAAAGAACACGCAGGATCACGAAGAAGGCCTCTCTTCGTTTACCTTCCTGCCCTTCGTGGTAATTGGTTCTAAGCGCTAACCAGGGATCCGATCTTTTCCCCGGTTACGACGCGGCGGATGTTTCCGTGCTGGTTCAGATTGAAGATGACGATGGGGAGATTATTGTCCTTGCACAGGCTGATGGCGGTGGAGTCCATCACTTTAAGGCCTAATTTGAGGACGTCCATGTAGGTAATCTGGTTGAATTTTCGGGCGCCGTCGACCTTCATGGGATCTGCGTCGTAAATGCCGTCGACTTTCGTTGCTTTGAGAATGGCGTCCGCTTTGATCTCCATGGCGCGGAGCGAGGCGGCGGTATCCGTAGAAAAATACGGGTTGCCGGTTCCGCCAGCAAAGATGACGACGCGGCCCTTCTCCAGGTGACGGATGGCGCGACGCCGGATAAACGGTTCAGCAACCTGGTTCATTTCAATGGCAGATTGCACGCGCGTGTAAACTCCCTGCTTCTCCAAAGCGTCCTGTAACGCGAGCGCGTTGATCACTGTGGCCAGCATCCCCATGTGATCGGCGGAGACCCGGTCCATATCCTTCGCTTGCTGCGCAACACCGCGGAAGAAATTACCCCCGCCCACCACGATCGCGATCTGTATACCCAACTTGTGAACATCGCCGATCTCGGCTGCGATCTCGTGAATGCGCGTGGTATCGACGCCAAAGCCCTGGTTCGCCGCCAGCGCTTCGCCGGAAAGCTTGAGAAGAATGCGTTTGAAGACAGGGGTTGTCATGGGTCACGTTTCAAAGTTTCAACGTTTCAAGGTTTCAAAGTCATCACGCACCGTGATCTAAACACCTTGACCTCAACAAAAAAGGCGCCCTTTCGGGCGCCTGAATTATTCGCCTTTCGGCTCTGTAGGCTTCGTGACCGCGACCGTCTGGCCCGCATCACCGACCTTAAAGCGCGCGAAGCGGCGCACCGCGATATTCTCGCCCAGTTTGCCAACCTTCGCAGCGATCAATTGCGAGATCGAGATGGTTTGGTCCTTAATGAAGGGCTGCTCGAGCAGGCAAACCTCTTCGTAAAACTTTTCCATCTTGCCCGTCACCATCTTCTCTGCAATATGCGCAGGCTTGCCGCTGGCGATCGCCTGGGCAAGATAAATTTCCTTTTCACGGGCGAAATCTTCGGGCGTGACATCCTCTTTGCGGACGTACTTCGGGTCGCTGGCCGCGATGTGCATGGCAATGTCATGCACCAGTTCCTTGAAGTCCTCGGTTCGGGCAACGAAATCACTCTCGCAATTGACCTCGACAAGCACACCGATCTTGCCGCCGGCGTGAATGTAGTTGGCAACCGACCCTTCATTGGCGACGCGCGCGGCCTTCTTGGCCGCGACGGAGACGCCCTTCTTGCGCAGAACTACGACCGCCTGCTCCATGTCACCCTTGGCTTCGGTCAGAGCCTGCTTGCAGTCCATCATCGGAGCCCCAGTCTTTTCCCGAAGCTCTTTCACTTGTGCCGCTGAAATATTCACTGTAGTCGTACCCATGATTCCTCAAAGTTTGAATGTTTCAAAATTCCAAAGTTTCAAAGCGGCTTGGTCAAGAGTTCCCGTTCGAAACCTCAGACAACAAAACCCGCGCCGGACGACCCGCGCGGGTCTGAATAGCTTTTGCCCGGTTTTTCTGAACTCTCTGACCAGCTTACCCGGAAAACCTCAGGAGCTGAAGCCTCGCCTGCGTCGAGACCTCCAGCCATGCCGCCCTGCTCTCATACCCCGCTGCTCTTTCCCCGGAACTCAGGACTCAGCAACTCGGGACCAACTAAACCGTCTGACTCTCCACGTGCGGAACCTCGGCGTCTTCGGCCGCGGCCGCGGGCTTTTTGTGTGTTCCGCCGCCCAGAACTTCTTCCATGGTGATGTCTTCCGTTGCATCCGGCGAATCGTCGGCTTCGCCGTGGAACTCGCCCGGCAGTGTTTCCGCCGCCTGCGCGGCCTCTGCCCCGGCCTGCATCTCGGCGACCTGCTTATCGGTCATCAACTGCGCGCCCTCGGCAATCGATTCCGAAATCTTCGAGGTAAACAGCCGGATGGCCCGCAACGCGTCGTCGTTGCCGGGGATCACGTAATCCACTTCGCTGGGATCGCAATTCGTGTCAACAACGGCAACCACGGGGATACCCAGCTTGCGCGCCTCGCGCACCGCGATCTGCTCTTTGTTCGAGTCGATCACGAAAATGGCGTCGGGCAGGCGGCTCATATTCTTGATGCCGGCCAGGTTGGCCTGCAAATGCTTGCGCTCGCGCTCGAGCTTAATCACTTCTTTCTTCGGCAGCAGCTCGTACCGGCCGTCGGTGGCCATGTCATCGAGCTCTTTCAGCCGCTTCACCGACTTCTGCACGGTAACCCAGTTGGTGAGCAGCCCGCCCAGCCAGCGCTGGTTGATGTAGAACATGCCGCACTTCTGCGCCTCTTCGGCGATTGCGTCCTGCGCCTGGCGCTTGGTGCCCACGAACAGGACAATTCGTCCGTCGGTCGCCAGATCCTGTACGAACTTCGACGCCTCTTTGAACATCTTCAGCGTCTTCTGCAGGTCGATGATGTAAATGCCATTGCGCTCTCCGAAGATGTATTCCTTCATCTTGGGATTCCAGCGTTTCGTCTGGTGCCCGAAGTGAACGCCCGCTTCGAGCAACTCCTTCATGGTGATGGTAGCCACGTGTCTCCTTTTTTAGTCTGCATCGGAAGCCAGTTGCCAGTACCGAGTACCCAGTACCCAGCAAACACCCGCTGGCAACTGGGTACTGGCAACTGGGTACTGCTCGCCCGATTGCCATTCCCGTCCCCGCACCGCGAGGCACGGGAAGAATTGAACACCTAAAATGGGTCGCTAGTCCTGAGTCGTAAGTCGCGCGCACAAAGCTCCGGACGCGGGACTCGCAACTCGGGACTGCAAGCGCGTTAGCGCTTGCTGAACTGGAAGCGCTTGCGGGCGCCCTTCTGCCCGTACTTCTTCCGTTCTTTCCCGCGCGAATCGCGGCTGACCATGCCCTCGGATTTCAGCTTCTTGCGCAACTCGGCGTTGAACTGCATCAACGCGCGGGCGAGACCTAGCTTTACCGCATCGGCCTGACCGCGAACGCCGCCGCCCTGGGCAGTGACCACCACATTGAACTGCGAAGCCGATTCCGTCGAAGCCAGCGGAGCCTTCGCCGCCGAGCGTTGCGCCGGAGTCACGAAGTACTCTTCGAACGCGCGGCCGTTGATCTTGAAATCCCCGCTGCCCGGACGCAAATACACACGAGCAATCGCCGACTTACGGCGTCCCGTTCCGTAGTATTGAACCAATTCAGCCATTTAGCCTTTAGCTCCTAGCTCCTAGCCTCTGGCTCGAACCGGAAGCGGAGCCCTAAAAATTGTCATCCTGGGCGAAGCGAAGGATCTCTACTCCCCAGCAAGGCCCGCCTACGACACTGCCACCTTGCGCGGTTTGTATTCGCGCACTTCCATCTTGAAATCCTGTGGCTTCTGCGCCTGGTGCGGATGCTTGTCGCCCTCATACACGTTCAATTTCGATAGCATGTGGGCGGCCAGCTTGTTTTTCGGCAGCATCCGTTTCACGGCCGCTTCGATCACCGCCTCAGGTTTGCGCTCCATGCGACGCTTGTACGATTCCGTGCGCAGGCCACCGGGATATCCTGTGTAGCGCTGATAGACCTTCTGCTCCGCCTTCACGCCGGTCGTGCGGACCTTCTCAGCATTGATCACAATCACATGATCGCCCGTGTCGATGAAGGGAGTGTATCGAGGATTCTCTTTTCCCATAAGGATGCGCGCCACCTGCGAAGCCAGGCGCCCGAGCGTCTGCCCGCTGGCATCCACGACGTACCACTTGCGCACAATTTCCCCCTGCTTGGGGAAATACGTTGACATCGGAAACTCTCCCAGATTGAAAAGGCTGCGAAAGAAAACCGCTCGTTGATACCCCAGCGAGGACGCCGGGACCATCAGGCGGGCAACCACACTACCGCTAAAGTCTTTAATCTACCGGACCCTGTCGGCAATTGTCAACGCTGTGTTGCAACGGCTCAGGGATGTCAAGCCTCTGATTACTGTAGTTTGCGGATGGAGTCTGCGATCCGGACCAGGGTCACTTCCTTGCCCAGAACCTCCAGGGTTTCAAAGAGTGGTGGGGCGTTCTTACGCCCGCAAACTGCCACTCTGATGGGCTGAAACATCTGTCCGGCCTTCAAGCCGATTTCCTGAGCAGCGGCGCGAAGCGTCTGATCCAGAGAGTCGTGCGTGAACTCGGCCCCGGCAAGCGCCTGTTGCGCCTTTTCCAGCGCGCGAAGCGCCATTGAGGCGTCTCCCTTTTGAGGAATTAATTCGGCAGGGTCATAGGATGGCAACCTATCCAGAAAAAAGAAGTCGGCAGCCATCACGACATCTCGAAGGAACTTAATGCGCTCCCGGATCAGCGGGGTAATCTTCAACATCCGCTCCGACGTGATGTCGAAGCCGGCCTCGCGAACTATCGGAAGAAGACGCTGGCTCAGGTTCTCGACAGGCAGTGACCGGATATGCTCCGCATTCAGCCATACCGCTTTAGGATCAAAGATCTCTTCTTCCAGCGGCTCCCTGGGTACGTCGGGTTCCTTGAAATTCACCACCGCATTCGCCCGGTTGATGCCCTCCAGCGAGAAAGCATCCATCAATTCTTGAACACTCATTTGCTCCCGGTCGTTCTTGGGTGACCATCCCAGAAGGCACAGGAAGTTGATGAAGGCTTCAGGGAGAAAGCCAGCATCGCGGTACGTGGTTACACTCACAATCGGACCGTGACGACGCTTGGAAAGTTTGGTTCCGTCGGGTGCGACAAGAAGAGGAAGATGCGCAAATTGCGGAGGAGTGAATCCCGTGGCCTCGAAAATCAGCACATGCTTGAAGGTATTGGAAAGGTGATCCTGGCCGCGAATAATGTGGCTGATTCGCAGATCGGCATCATCAGCGCAGGAAGCCAGGTGATAGGTCGGCATGCCATCGGAGCGCAACAGAGCGAAGTCTTCGATGTCTGCTCCCGCCTTCATTTGCTCCCCGTAGACAGCGTCGTTGAAACGCACGACCTGCCCGCCCTCGCGAGGCACGCGAAAACGCAGCGCGAATGGCTTTCCGGCAGCGGCGCGCCGGTTGCTTTCCTCGCGCGAAAGCTCGCGCATCCCCGGATTAAAGAGCCAGGTTCCCTGCGCTCCCGATTTTTCTACATCTCCGGTGTGAGCCGGAGTGAAATCACGATAGGCCAGCCCTTTCTGGAAAATCGCTTCCGCCATTTGCCGGTGCAGGTCACCCCGCTCGGATTGCTTGTATTCCTCGTCCCAATTCAGTCCCAGCCACCTTAATCCGTCGAAGATTGAATTCACGGAGGCATCCGTGTTGCGTTCCACATCCGTGTCGTCCAAACGCAGGATCATGGTCCCCGAGTTGCGACGGGCATAAAGCCAGTTAAAAATGAACGTGCGGGCGCTGCCCACGTGAAGAAATCCGGTCGGAGAAGGGGCGAAGCGAACGCGGGGAGTGGAAGAGTGATCAGCGGGCGTCATTCGAATGTACCTCGCGATAGTACGGGCAGTTGAAAAGCACGGTCAAGCCGGGGATCCCGATCTTAGCCCGTAAGCTTCTGATTATGGGAAGTTACCGCACCACGCCGGCCGCTCGAAATATGATTGTCTTACCGCGTTTGCTGTGAAACCATAAACGTCAGGTTCCCCCCGCGATCGTGCACGTGGACGGGCCAGAGCCGTCCTCGCGAACCTATGAACAACGTCGTCATCACTACGGTTGTAGTCCCCGGGTTAGTGTCCGTCCTGCTGTACTTCGTCTTTTATTACCTGTACGAGCAAAGCCGCCAGCATTACTTCCGCGCCTGGCAACTTGCCTGGGCGTTCTACTCACTGCACTACATCCTGGACGCCTTCCCGTCGTCGCCCATTGCGTTTTTTGTGAGTGAGCTTTTTCTAGTAGCAATGGCGCTCTGCATTTTCGTATCGACTCGATTGATGCGCGGCTCTTATAAATTCCGGTGGTACGACGCTGCGGTCGGTGGGGCAGCGCTTGTGCTCGCGCTGCTCACCCTGCGCGGACACATGATCGGCCGAGTATTTCATCCTGAAGCGCAGCCCGCATTCCGGCTTGGCATCGGACTCGCCGCCATCCTCTTATACAGCTCGGCAGTTTTTTATGTGGGTGGACACAAACGTGGATCCCTCGCATTTCAAGTCCTGGCCCTATCGCTGGCCTTCTGGGCTGCTCTCATGGGAGTAGGGCAACTGCAGAGCCCGTGGATAGAGGTTTTCGGAAATGCCAGCCGGATCTTCGGGCCGGTCCCGCAGATGCTACTCGGCATCGCGATGGTTATGGTGCTTTTCGAGAATCAGAGAAACGCCGTGCAGGAAAACACGCTGGCTCTATCTACTCTGGGCGTCGACCCGAGGCGGTTGCTGTTCGCGGAGGATCTGGTCCCGAACATGCAGGCGGCACTGGAAAGACTGATGAGCGCACTGCCTGCCCGCCGCGCGGCGATCTGTATCACCGAGCGTTGGCGTGGCCTGCTGCCATCCGTCCAGCAAGGCTTCCCGGCGGGCTTCGTCGACGCGATGGAGCGCACGGGCGCAGCGGATTACATTTCGGAACTGGCCTACCGCCACAGCGGGATCTTCACCGTGCATGATCTGGCTGAAATGAGAGAACCTTTTCCGGTCGCCGGTCCGGTGCGATTCGAAGAACTGAAGCGAGTCCTGAGCGAGGCGGAGGTCGAGAATCTCACGGCCGTCACTTTGCAGACTCGTGATCATAATTTCGGAGTCATTCTTTTTCCGCACGCAGAACGCAGGGCGTTCGGATCCTCTGGCCCGAGGCTCATGGTGGGATTGTCCCTGCAACTCGGCCTCACGCTGGAGAACTACGTTGTGGGGCATGACGCGCACCGTCGAACACAGGAGTACGAACTGCTGACCGAGATCGGAAAAGCCATCAGTTCCCGGCTGAACCAGGACGAGATCCTGCGCACCATTCAGACTGAACTCGGGCAGATCTTCGACACCAGCAACTTCTACGTCGCATTTCAAGAAACCGATCAGATCCGTTTCGAACTCGAAGTGAAGGACAACAAGGTCCTCCCAAAGCGTACGCGGGGACTATCGGACGGGTTTACCGAGCATGTCATCCGCACGGGCGAACCGCTTCTGATTCGGTCGGAACTGGAGAAGACCCGGGCCCGGCTCGGGATTACTTACATTCCGGATCGCCCGGCGAAATGCCTGATCGGTGCGCCTATCTTCCTTGGAAACAAGGCTTCGGGGGTCATGCTGGCCATGCATCCCGAGCGCGAATTTGTATTTGAGCAGCGCGACCTTGATGTACTGGTAACTGCTGCCGGGCAAGTCTCTGTCGCAGTGGAGAACGCGCGCCTCTTTGCGGAGGAACAGCGGCGCTCCCGTCAACTGGCTTTTCTCAACAACATCTCCCGCACGGCGATCTCTAGCGATGATCCCGTACACATGCTAGGCCAGATCGCCAGCGAGATCCAGAAGAACTTCAGCTTCGACCACATCGGCATTGGCTTGTTGGATCACGGCACGAAAGAAATAGAAATTAGAGCTGAAGCCGGCAGTTCGGCTCATGCCAGCGGCAAGAAAATCCCCATCGGACTGGGCATCCTGGGGCGTGTTGCCCGAAGTGGCGAACGGGCATTGGTGCAAAATGCTGTTCCGGGCAAGATTTCAGGCATTTTGCCAGATTCCCGTGCGGTGCTTTGCGTTCCCATCACCTACGGCGAGACCCTCCTCGGAGTCTTGAATGTCGAAAGCCGCAATGAGAATGCTTTTTCACCGCAGGATGTCCTGATTCTGAATACCCTGGCCGATCTGCTGGCCACGGCTCTCCATAATGCTTTCGTCTTTCAGAAGCTGCAGCAACAATCCATTACCGATGGCCTGACGGGAATCAAGACCCGCCGATTCTTCTGGGAAGCACTCTCGGCCGAATGGAAGCGTGCGTCGCGCTCAGGGCGGCCATTTTCCGTGGTGCTGATTGACCTCGACAAGTTCAAGGAAGTCAACGACACCATGGGCCACTTCGAGGGCGACCTCGTGCTCGCCCGAGTGGGACGTCTGCTCGAGCAAAAGTCGCGGCAGTCCAATGTCGTTGCACGATATGGCGGAGACGAATTCATCGTTCTGATGCCGGAAACCGGCGCCGAGCAGGCTCAGGTACTCGCGGAACGCCTGCGCCAGTGGATCGCGACAGATCCCATGCTCAGCGAGCATCACATCACCGGAAGCTTCGGCGTAGCCAGCTTCCCCATCCATGGCTTCTCCATCGAAGACGTGATCCGCGTCGCCGACGCCGGTATGTATGTCTCCAAGCGTTCCGGCGGAAACATGGTTTCCACCGCGCAGGAGTTCGCCGAGGGCGAGGAGTTCGCGCGCCAGCGGCAGCAAATATCCTCCTACATCGAAGGATTTTTGCAGCGGGAGCGAGCCGAACCCAGCGATTTGGACGAGCTCACTTCCACACTGCGGAAGCTCTGTGGAGGCGACGAGAACTGCAATCTCGCCGTACTGAAGGAATCGATCGAAGCGCTAAGCCGGGCCGCCGAGTCGCGCGAACTCCGCACAACCGGCCACGGCGACTTGGTAGCGCGCTACACTGAGGTCCTTGCGCGTGCGCTGGGTTTGTCCTCTGAGGAGACAGCCGATCTGATCTATGCGGCCCGCGTGCACGACGTGGGGAAAATCTTCGTTCCCGACCGTGTTCTCAATAAGCCCGGACCCCTTACTGACGAGGAATTCCATTTGATCCGCATGCATCCGGAAGTCGGTGGGGAGATCGTCGGCACAATTCCTGATAGCGCGAAGATACGCGAGGCAATCGAGCACCATCACGAACATTTCGACGGTTCGGGATATCCCAACGAATTCAAGGGAGAAAGGATTCCCCTGTGGGCGCGGATTATCGCCGTCACGGATGCATACGCAAATATGCTGACCGAACAATCCCTATCCGCAGCCAGGACCCAGGACCAGGCGCTCAACGAACTGGAACAGATGAGTGGAACTCGCTTGGACGGGATGCTCGTTCGGCTTCTGCTTCGCGGGCTCAAGTCCGAGAGAATATCCTCGAGTTCCGGAAACTGAGACCTAGGCGCCCGCAGCAAGGGACCTGTCGTTACTCGCATCAGTCCCGTTCTCGCCCTGCGTGTCGCCGGTGACATCCTGCGCAAATTCGCGCCGCCTCTCTGGCCCTCGCCGTTCGATGGTTCGCACTCGCCGGGTGGGCATATTGCTTGGCTCCAGGCTGATGATACGGCCTTCCCTCACTTGAATCTGGGAGCGGAACCAGTCCGTGCGGTACATGCGTCCCGCGGCGTAGAAGGTCATGGAAGCTGCGATCGGCCCTTCAAACTCTTCACCGGCACAGGCGAGAATGCGCCGCCCCATCTCCTGGGTCCAGGTCATCCCACCGACAAGAGGATCGTTCACCCGGCAACGCTCAAAAGGCATGGCGTGCGAGAGCTTGCGCAGCTGCAAAAGCTGCAACAATACGGAAGTCTTCGCCAGATTCGTAACCACCACGCGGGCTTCCGTCGGCGAGATGCGCTCCATCTTGATGTGCAAGTCAGGAGACCACTCGCGTTCGAATTCCTCGCGTGCGAGGGCAAGGCCCTTGTCTGTGGCTTCGACATAGCGCAATGTAGCGCGCGCCAGCACGATGCTGAAAAACGTTGTCACGATGGTGGCGATCACCGGGATGTAGCTGACCAGAGTCGAGAAGGGGATGCGGAACTGGTTCACCAGTTGCATGTGCATAGACGAACGCGGCTCCTGCGGACGCAGTTTGGGGAGGGCGACCCGACGCACACCAATCTAGCTGGTGAGAGATGAGGGTTCCAGATGCGTATGGGTGGGGACGGTGAGCGCTCAGAGTACTGCGACTTTAGTAATGTGGCAGGCTGTCGGCCGAGGCGATCCTTCGCGTGCAAGAGTCCTCGCGCCACACACTATTCGAGGACGCTGTCGTCCAGCTTCTTCTTGCCCCAATCGGCTGCCGCTTGCACAAATGCGAGCACCAACGGATGTGGATTCTTCTCCGTCGACGAGAGTTGTGGCTGATACAGGGTCGCTACGAAAAACCGGTGACTGGGAGATTCGATGGCGCGGATTTCGCCCTGCGGACCCCGCGCCACCACCGGGAATCCAGCCTCCATGGCCGCCCATTCAAAGTCTGGGTTGATTTCGAAATTACAGAAAAATTCCTCTTTCACGCTCTCCTTGTCCTTGCCATAAAACGATTGCAGGTAGGAGCCTGGCCGCAGCCGGATCTCCGGAACGAGACCGGAAAGTTTCGGAGCCTCGCCCTTCCGGCCTGGTACGGCGCAAGCAACGGGATAGATGACGACGTTCTTGGAGCCGGAGTTGTTCTCGGCGCTGTCAGCGTCGGCAATGTTAAGAACGTTTCGCGAAAATTCGATAAACGCGTACTGGAACCCACCGCAGGTTCCTAGAAACGGCCAATCGCGCGTACGTGCAAATCCGATCCCCTTGAGCATTCCGTCAAAACTCTTGTAAGGACTGCCTGGCGAGGCCCAGAGTCCGTCGAAGCTTTCCAGTTTCTTTTGAGCTGCCACTTCTACGAGCGCTGGTGTAGGAATCCATTCGGACTCGACTTTCAGTTCGAGCCGTCGGGCAGCTTGCTGTAACGCCTCATTGGTGGCGTGGTGCGATCGGAATTCCGGGTTGAAATCCCCTAGAATTCCGATACGGACGGAGTCAGGCACGGGTCGATTGTACTAGAGCGAACCTCATCCCCTGGGTTCCTCGTGGTCGTAGCGTTAGAACTGTGGTGCGCTTACGTTCGTAACAGAGAGATCGCTTTCAACTCCTACCCGCATCTAGAATCAGGCCGGCTTCATCGCGTCCGCTCCGTGCTATTTTGCTGCCGCACTCATGACAATCACGACCGCATGTGTTCATGTGGGCTTACCGCTTGCATGTTGCGACGCGCGTCCGAAGAGGGCAACGGTGACCTGCTCTTCGATTCTGGACCAGCAATTTTGTCTTCGATGCGTTAACGTGAGCCACGTGCTCGGGGGTACACGGTAGCATCGGCAGCAGAGACGGAAGAATTCTGGCAGCTCATTGGAGCCAGCCAAGCGGGGACCGATTCGGATGCTCAGTCTCTCTGTTGGCGCGAGAGATAATTCCTGCGAAAGGGCGTGTAGGCCACTAGCCGCCAGCCTTGAGTTCAGTCAAGACCTGTTTGGCGATTTCCTTGAGAGTCTCGAAAACGCCAACACCCTGGAAAGCTACCGCCTCGACCACAGGTTCGTTCTTCCTGCGCAATTCGGTCGAGAGCAGGTCTACCGGGAGGATGTTTGGCAGATCGCGCTTGTTCAACTGG
>Ga0335071_10001078_pt1 | contig 29367 bp, 27 predicted proteins | sample Lox_Sample_15_FD_206724 | JGI IMG/M metagenome (GOLD analysis project Ga0335071, IMG submission 206724) | Soil microbial communities from Loxahatchee National Wildlife Refuge, Florida, United States - Lox_Sample_1.5 | ecosystem: Environmental > Terrestrial > Soil > Wetlands | place: USA...
GACAAAGGCATGAAGGTCACCGACAATAACATCGTCAAGCTGGCGGGAGCGCTCCTCATCGCGTCGGTATGTAGTGACCACCGCTCATGCCCCGATATTGTCTTCCTCGGCGCGACAAGGACGAAGATGAAAGCGTGGACGACCGACGCCGCACAACTGAAGGTCAAGATTGACGCGCAGACCCAGGAATGGCATTTCAATGTACTGCGGAACCAGTTCGAAGGGGCGACGAGAGTCGACGAAAAGGGCGTCCTCAAGGACTACAACGTCATCCCCGTCGAGTCTCTCCCGAAGCGATGATGACTGACCCCGCCGCCGCCAATGGTCGATGACGTGCAGCTTCTGGCGACAGCAATGAACAGCACCAGTGGTGCGGTCGGCCGCGCCGGATTGGCCATGAGGGTGATGTAGGTGGGACAGATTCCAGACCGACCCCGTCGGCTGCGGCCGAGCGGCGGCTTCCGTGGGTTGCGGGCTTTTCAGGCGGCAACCGTCATCTATGACGCAACCGTGGACTTCTGCAACCGGTTCGTGGATAAGCGCTCGCGCACCCACGACCAGATGGTTCAGGCGGCAAGAAGCGGGCGGCAGAATCTCGCCGAAGGCAGCCGCGCGGCCGCAACATCGAGCCAGACCGAGCTGCGCCTGACGCAGGTCGCCCGCGGCAGCCTCGACGAACTGCTGCTCGACTACGAGGACTACCTCCGCCAGCGTGGCCTCGCCCAGTGGGACAAGGACGATGCCGAGGCGCGGGCAGTGCGCGCGGTCGGACTCAAGCATCCGACCGACCGGTCGGAGCCGACGGATCAGGCCGAGTACGCACCATGGCTCTCCTCCCCGGACCCGGCAACCGTCGCCAACGCACTCATCTGTCTGATTCACCAGACCAACTACCTGCTCGACCGGCTAACCGCGTCAATGGAGCGCGACTTTATCAAGGGCGGCGGGTACAGCGAGCGTCTGGCGGCAGCCCGCATCGCGGAGCGCTCACGCGGCAAGCCCGCGTCGTCCGCTGCCGTGTCTCCTACCTGCCCGCGGTGCGGCAAACCGATGGCCCTGCGCACGGCGCGCAAGGGCGAACACCCAGGCCAGCAGTTCTGGGGCTGCTCGGCCTATCCCGCCTGCCGCGCGACCCTGGCATATGACGGATCCGACGGATCGGACGAGTCCACTCCAAGACAGTGACACCCGACCCGGCCGCCAGCCCGGGAGCCGGCAGAACCGACACCGGCACTTCTGACTTCCAGCCTCCAGCTTCTCGCTTCTGACTTCGCCCTGCCCTCCCCCGCTTCCTTGACTTAGGAACCTTCCTTCCTAGAATACAAGCCCATGTCAATCGAAACCCTCGAACTGAAGTCGTGCATACAGTGCGGCCGGTGTTCTGGCGGCTGTCCGGTTTCCATGAAGTCGAGCCTGAACCCGCGCAAGCTGGTCTATTGCTATCTGAACGATGAGTGCAAGGGCTTGAACGCGGACGAGTTGGGGCTCTGGGAGTGCACGACGTGCACGACCTGCACCGAGCGGTGCCCGAAGGCGGTCCGGCCTTCCGACCTCGTGGTGGAGATGCGTTCGAAGATTATCGAGAGCGGCCGGATGACGACTCAGATTCAGGGCGCGCTGGAGAGCACCTATCTGCAGGGTAACCCGTGGGGCCGGGGACGGGAGAAGCGGATGGACTGGGCAGCGGGCCTTGACCTGCCGGTTCTGAAGCCGGGAGACAAGACCGACGTGCTGCTTTTCACCTGCTGCACCAACTGCTACGACCCGCGCTGCCAGCCCGCAGCCCAGGCGCTGGTCAGGCTGCTGCGCGCGGCCGGAGTCGAGTTCGGGGTCATCGGCGAGGAAGAGACCTGCTGCGCGAGCGAGCAGAAGCGCATCGGCGAGCAGGGGATGTTCGAGGAGCTGCGCGACTCGAATACGAAGCTCATCAAAGAACGGAACCCGAAGCGGGTCGTTGTCACGTCTCCCCACAGTTTCAACGCGTTCAAGAATGACTATCCGGGCCTCGATGTGCAGGTGATGCACTACACTCAGTTGCTGGCCGAGTTGATGGACGCCGGCAAACTCAAGCCCAAGCGCCAGCTTGAAGAGGTCGTCACGTATCATGACCCCTGCTACCTCGGCAAGCAGAACAAGGTATTTGAGCAGCCGCGCCGGGTGCTTCAGGCGCTCGCCGGAGACCGTTTCGTGGAGCTCGACCGCTCGCGCGAAACCAGCCTCTGCTGCGAGGGCGGCGGCGGCCGGATGTGGTTCGAATCCGCGGGCAAGGGCCGGCTGGCCGAGACCCGCGTGACCGACGCGGTCGACCTTGGCGCCACGATTCTCGCTACCGCCTGCCCGTACTGTACCCTGACCCTTGAAGACGCGGTCAAGACGACCGACTCCGAAGCCAAGCTTCGCATCAAGGACGTTGCCGAACTGCTGGCCGAGGCGCAGTAGCGACGAGGACCGACGACCGAGGACGGGAGACCGTCTCAAATCCGAACCCGTAACCACCTTCCAACCGGCATGAGACCTCCACGCCTGCTGCTTGCGCTGGCCCTGCTTCTCCCTCAGTTCGCCGCTGCCAGTTGGTTTTCATTGCCTTCTGCCGACAGCATCGCCAACTTCCGCCCGCCGGCCAGCACCCGCATCCTCGACTGCAAGGGCCGCGTCATCTACGACTTCTACCAGGAGAAGCGACGTCCGGTCCAGCTTGAGTCCATACCGTCGTGCCTGCGACAGTCAGTCGTGGCAATTGAGGACAAGCGGTTCTACTCGCACTGGGGAATCGACATCGAGCGGATACCGGGGCTGGCGCTCAGCATGGTGAAACATCCCGGCAACATCAAGGGAACGTCGACCATCACCCAGCAACTCGCCCGCTCGATGTTCCTGACCCCGGAACGGAGCGTGGACCGCAAGCTGAAGGAGATAGCGCTCGCCATCGAGCTGGAGCGGCACTACTCGAAGTCGGAAATCCTCGAGATGTACTTCAACCAGATATGGTTCGGCGGCTCGGTCTACGGCGTCGAAGCCGCAGCCGAGAAGTACTTCGGCAAGACCGCTGCCCGCCTGAGCCCGGTGGAGTGCGCGACCCTCGGCGCGATGCTCGCCAATCCGTCGGCCTACTCGCCCTACAACCATCCGGACCGGCTGCTGATCCGTCGTGACTTCTACCTGACCAAGATGTTCCGGCTCGGCTGCATATCCCAGAAGGAGCTCGATGCCGGGCTCAAGCATCCGCTGGCGGTCCTTCCTCCCGGAGCCGGCGGCAATCTGGCCCCCTACTTTGTCGAAGAAGTCCGGCGCTACATGATGGAGAAGTACGGAGCCGACTTTGTATACAAGTCGGGGGCCATCATCCACACGTCCCTGGACCTCGACATGCAGCAGGCGGCCAATCTGGCTCTGCAGTCGCACCTCGCGCAGCTTGAGAAGGACTTCAACCTCAGGCCGACCATGGCCGACTATGACGCGGAGGCGAAACACGACTCAACCATCGGCCCGCCCAAGTACCTGCAGGGCGCGCTGCTGGCAATGGACGGGCGGACCGGGTACATCCGGGCGCTCATCGGCGGCCGGGACTTCAAGCACAGTGAGTTCGACCGGGCGATTCAGGCCAAGCGACAGGCAGGCTCGGCGTTCAAGCCGTTCGTGTACGTCGCCGCCATCGACAGCGGCATGACCGCCGCCGACATCGGCCTCGACTCCGCGCTGACGCTGAAGGTGCCGGGACAGCCCGACTACCAGCCGCACGACTACGACGGTACGTTCATGGGCCGGATGACCCTGCGCCGGGCGCTCGCGCTCTCGCGGAACCTCGTTGCCGTCCGCCTCATCGCCAAAGTCGGGCCCGAGGTCGTGGCACACTATGCAAACCTGATGGGGATTACCGAGACCCTGCAGCCGTACCTCTCGCTGGCACTGGGTTCGGTCGAAGTCTCGCTCATGGACCTCGTTGATTCGTACAACACGCTGGCCAGCAACGGCATAAAGGTCAAACCGATAATGATTACGCGGGTCGAGGACGCGCACGGCGACGTGCTTGAAGACAATCGGCCCGAGGAACAGGCCGTGCTTCGGCCCCAGACCGCATACGTGCTGACCAACATGATGGAGAGCGTAGTCAACGAAGGCACGGCCACCGAAATCAGGCAGCTCGGCTACGACGGGCTGGCCGCGGGCAAGACCGGCACGACCGACGACTACGCCGACGCCTGGTTCATCGGCTTCACACCGCAAATCACCTGCGGCGTGTGGGTCGGGTTTGACAAGAAGAAGACGATTTTCTCCGGCGCGACCGGCGGCGTGGTCGCGGCGCCGATCTGGGGCGATTTCATGAAGACGGTCAATCCGGACACGCTCCCATCGGACAGCTTCCCGGTTCCGGACAGCGTCACGACTGTGGCCATCTGCGAGCAGACCGGGCTGCGGGCGACGCCCTACTGTCCGCGCGTCCGCTACGAGGTCTTCATCACCGGAACAGACCCGACCGCCTTCTGTACCCTGCACTCGCGCCGCACGGCAGCACCGCCGCCCGAATCCAAACCCCAGGCGCCGCCCCCCAAGACCAAGTCCAAAGGGACAAAATCCAAAGGACAAAGCAAGGCCTAAGTAACAAGGCCCAATCGAGTCCGTCTTTGGGACTTTGTCCGTTCCTCATTGCTTTGTCCCTTGTCCTTGATACTTCGCACTTTGGATACCGGGGCTGACGCCCGAGCCCTCCAGCGAATCTACGGCATCCTGCTCGCCGCCTACGGTCCCCAGCACTGGTGGCCCGGTGACACTCCGCTTGAGGTGGCGGTCGGCGCGATCCTCACCCAGAACACGGCCTGGGCGAATGTGGAGAAGGCGATGGCCGTGCTCAAGTCGAGGCGGCTGCTGAGTCTTGAGATACTGGCGCGGCTCTCCCCTGCCGCACTCGCGCCGCTCATCCGCAGCGCCGGATTCTACAACGTTAAGGCTGCGCGCCTTGCCGTTTTCATCAAATGGCTGATTTCGCAGGGCGGTTTCTCCGGCCTGCGCCGCATCCCGACCGGGACTCTCCGCCCGATGCTGCTCGCGTGCAGCGGAATTGGGCCGGAAACAGCCGACTCGATACTGCTCTACGCGCTTGGCCGCCCCGTGTTCGTGATCGACGCCTACACGCGCCGCATCTTGTCACGCTACGGCCTGGTCGGCGGCGACGAACCATACGAGGTACTGCGCCTCATGTTCGAGTCCTCACTGCCTCGCCGCCCGGGCATGTACAACGAATACCATGCCCTGCTGGTGCAGTTGGCAAAGGTGAACTGTCGCGCTCGTCCCATCTGCGATTCCTGTCCGCTGTCGTAACCGCACAGGCTGAGGCGGAGGAGAAGGCCGAAGGCGGAGGGACAAAGGAACGAGGATGAAGGCGGAGGGACAAAGGAACGAGGATGAAGGCGGAGGGATGAAGGATGAATGCCGCACTTTCCGTATTCATCCCTTCGGTATTCTTGAGACCTCAGCCTTAGCCTTAACCTCTCCTCATGACCGGAAGCGTCCGGCTTGACATGGCTGGAAGCGGCGGCATGATAGATAGAAGTGATTTCCGTTTACCATGACACCCGACAAGCTCAGCCGGCTGCTGCGTGACGCCGGCCTGAAGTCCACGCCCAAGCGCCGAATGGTGGCGCAGTACCTGCTTGGTTCAGGCGACGCCCGTACAGTCGAGGACATCCACCGCCATGTACGTAGGCGAATGGCCACTCTGGGACTTCCCACGGTCTACAGGATTGTCGAGGAGCTGGCGGAGATTGGTCTGCTAGTCAGGATTGACCTTGGCGACCGGGTCGTGCGCTACGCGGCGTGCAGTGCACACGGGTCCGGGCACCATCACCACATCGTGTGCGTGAAGTGCGGCTCGGTCGGAGTGATTCCCAGGTGCGCGTTCCACCGGCAGGTCAAAACACTGGAGCAGACTACCGGATTCCGCATCACCGGCCACCGCCTGCACGTCGAAGGAATGTGCCCGAAGTGCCAATGAAAGGAAAGGTCATGAGCAATAGAACCAGTCTGACAGTCTATGTCGTCGCGACCTGCGCTATTGCCGCGCTGGCAGCGTGCAGTTCCGGCCCTCGCGCCGCCGGCCGGGTGCAACGCAAGGTCAAGGTAGTGACGACGCTATTCCCGCTGTACGACATGGCCCGGAGTATCGGGGCCGACCAAGCCGAAGTGACCTTGCTCCTGCCCCCGGGAGCCGAGGCTCATTCATTCGAACCCAAGCCGAGCGACATCGTGAAGGTCGGTGAGGCTGACGTGTTCGTCTACACCGGCAAGTTCATGGAACCTTGGGCCGCAGACGTAATCAAGGCTGCCGCGGGCAAACACCTCATCGTCGTGGACGCAAGCCAGAGCACCAAGATGATTCCCGGCGTATTCCACGATGAAGACGAGCCGCCCGGTTCCCTTGACCCGCACATCTGGCTGGACTTCGACAACGCCAAACAGATGGTAAGGAATATCGCCGAGGCGCTTGAGACGAAGGACAGCGCCAACCGAATGCTCTACGAGCGCCGGACCGACGACTACAGCCGGCAGTTAAGCGCCCTGGACTCTGCCTATCGAACGACCCTTGCCGCGTGCAAGGACCGAGAGATTGTGTACGGCGGCCACTATGCCTTCGGCTACATGGCTGCCCGCTATGGCCTGAAGTATCTTGCGGCCCAGGGCGTGTCGCCGGATGCCGAGCCCACAGCGCAAGACCTGGCCAGATTGGTCGAACAGGTAAGAAAGGACAAGGTCAAGTACGTCTTCTATGAAGAACTGACCAGCCCGAAGATTGCCCAGACCATTGCCGGGGAAACCGACGCCAAGTTGCTTCTCCTCAATGCCGCGCACAACGTGACCAAAGACCAGCTTGAGCAAGGGCTGACGTTCTTCGACATCCTGAGGGCCGACCTTGCGAGCCTGAAAACCGGGCTTGAGTGTAAGTAACGCGGCTACCGTCCTGTCGGTCGAGAACCTCAGTTTCGACTACGGGCCGATCGAGGTTCTTGACCGTGTGACGTTCGCGGTTGAGAAAGGCGACTACGTCATCCTGGCCGGACCGAACGGAGCCGGCAAGACCACGTTGATAAGGACCGTTCTCGGTCTTACCGATAGGTACGAAGGCCGTGTGAACCTGTTCGGTCAGGACCTGTCCGGATTCGCCGGTTGGGGCAGAATCGGCTACCTGCCGCAACGAGTGAACGCGTTCAACCCGCTCTTTCCGGCTACGGTGCGGGAAGTTGTCGGCCTGGGTCTGTTGTCGCAGAAGACTTTCCCCCGGCGACTCACGCGGAGCGACGAACTCAGGGTCAGGCAGACGCTAGACCTGATGGGCGTTGTTGACCTGACGGACATGCCGGTGGGTGAGCTCTCCGGTGGTCAGCAGCAGCGCGTGTTTCTGGCCCGTGCGCTGGTTTCCCGTCCTGAGTTGCTCATTCTCGACGAACCGAGCACCGCCCTCGACCCGCAGGCCCGGGAGAGCTTCATGGAGTCCATCGGGAAACTGAATCGTGAGCAGGAAATCTCGGTCATCCTGATTACCCATGACACCGATCTGATCGGCAAGCATGCGACCAAGGTGCTTTACCTGGACCGGCGCGTCGTCTACTACGGGCCGTCCGCGGACCTCTGCAACTCGCCGGAGATGAACCGGTACTACGGCGTCTGCCCGCCGGAACGTGGAGGCTAGGCTCCAATGTCCATCGCCCACTTCCTGCACTACGCTTTCATCCAGAAGGCGTACCTTGCCGGGTCGTTCGTCGCCGTACTGTGCGCCATGCTCGGGCTGTTCCTGGTTCTGCGCAAGCTATCGCTCATCGGCGACGGCCTTTCCCATGTCAGCTTCGGGGCAATTGCGCTCGGACTGTTCTTCGGCCTGTACCCGTTCTGGGTGGCGATTCCGGTAGTCCTTGTGGCGGCATTCTTCATCCTCAGGCTCACTCAGAAGGCGCGGATTTACGGCGACGCGGCCATCGGCATCGTCTCCTCGCTCGGCATCGCCGGTGGCGTCATCCTGGCCAGTCTGTCAAGAGGATTTAACGTTGACCTGTTCAGCTACCTCTTCGGCAACATCCTGGCGGTCAGCACCCAGGAAGTGTACCTGTCAATCGGCCTGTCGCTCGTCGTCTTCGCCTGCGTCATGCTGTTCTACAACGACCTGTTCTCGGTCACCTTTGATGAGGAGTACGCCCGGATCACTGGGATCAAAGCCGAACGTATCAACCTCGTGCTCGTCCTCCTAACCGCGATCACGGTCGTGCTGGCCATCAAGGTCGTCGGAATCATGCTGGTGTCAGCCCTTCTCATTCTGCCCGCGGCCACGGCCCTGCAGGTTGCCCGCGGATTCCGGGGCGCCATGTTCATCTCAGTACTGTGCGCAGTCGGTTCGGTGCTGGTCGGGACCACCGTATCCGTTTTCCTGAACCTCCCGGCTGGGGCGACAATAGTAATGTGCGGGCTTCTCTTCTTCGTCATCGCCTTGACTGTCAGGAACCTCCGTCGCTAAAGCGCTCGCTGGGCCCAACCTCGCGAAGTCGGAAAAGCGTCGTGGTCCAGTGGTCAAGTGGTCTAGTGTCCGGACCTCCCCACTCGATCACTGGATCACTAGACCACTCTCCCTTAACCTCGACCTTGACCTTAACCTCGCCGTTCGTTTGACATGAGCGGGCCAGCCGATACCATGTCCCCAGTGAGAACTGAGCCCTGCCCAGCCCCGGCCAATGCACGGGAGAGCGCTGGTTCCCTCGCGGATCCCGCTAGTCCGGCGGTTGTGGAGCCCCGCGGACGAGCCGCGCGAGTGCTCGCGGGCTTGCTGCGTTTCTCTGGCCTGTGGGTCGGAATATCCGGAACGTACGCGGTCATGTGCGGAACGTGCCCGTTCTGCGGCAGACCCGGCTGCCCGGTCGGGATCGGTGTCGCGGGCATGTTCGGTGCGCTTGGCTCCCTGATCCTCACCCAAGGCCGTCACCTCTTCGCGACAATTGGCGGCAGACTGACAAATGACGGACACTAGCACTTGGGGCTGACGGTGACTCAATGGCTCATCGCTCCCCATTTGACGTCCCTTTCTGTTTGACTTTCCCCGGTTTGCTTCTAACATAGCCCGGTGTTCCTGCTCGCCCTTCTGCTACTCACCCAGCCTGCTGACACGACCGCAGCCGACACGGTCCACCGCGACATCATCTACTACAGCGGAAACCGGGTCATATTCTATCCCAAGACCGGACAGGTGCTGCTGCTCGACTCAGCCTGGGTGCGGTACGGCGACATGTCGGTCCACTCGGACTCGATCTGCTATGACGACAAGCTGCACGTGCTGTCGGCCTACAAGGACGTGCTCTTCACGGCCGGCCCGACCAACATCACCGGCAAGCTGCTCAGCTACAACGTCGACTCGCACAAGGGCCTGATGCGTACGGCGTTCACGCACGTCGAAAACGGGTTCTTCCGGGCAGACGAGGTCTGGCTGGTGCATGAACAGGTGCTGGACGCGCGTCGTGCCTGTTACACGACCTGCGACCGCGACCCTCCGCACTACGTTTTCTACGGCCCGCGCGTCAAGCTGTTCATGGACGACGTAGCGATATGCGAACCCATGGTATTCAGGCTCTTTGATGTGCCGTTGCTGGCCGTTCCGTTCTGGATGGTGCCGGTCGCCTCAAAGCGCAAGTCCGGCTTGATGCCGTTCAAGGTGGGCAATTCGGCGGACGAGGGACTGTATGCCAAAGACATGGCCTACTACTGGGTCATCAACGACTACTCAGACATGACCTTCTACGCCGACTTCATGACCCACAAAGGGATCCAGGGCCGGGCGGAGGCGGTCTACATCGTTACTCCTTACGCACAAGGCAATGTCAATGCTTCCTACATCCAGGAGTGGGATACGCATCGTCGGCGCTACAGCGTGTCCGCCACACATCGGTCCGAGCGCTTTCTGTTCGACTCGCAACTAGACGGCAAGCTTGATTTGATGTCGGACGCGAGCTACGAGCCGGACTATTCGGAAGACCAGCTCGATTGGCTCAAGCCGGATCTGTATTCCTACGGACAGGTGACGAAGAACCTGCGGCGCGTAGGCAACGTAGCCGTGCTGGCCCAGCAGAAGACCGAGTTCGCTACGCACACCCGCTGGGCCGACCTGCCGTCGGTACGGTTCTCCTTCACTCAACGCCCGATCGCGGCAGGCTGGGGCGTCACGCCGTCGGCATCGTTCTCGGACCATACGCAGGACTACCTGGACTCGACCAATAGCGTCGACACCGCCAGACTGCGCGACCTCCAGGGCAATGCCGGACTGGGCATATCCGGTCCCGACTACACGCTCGGCCCGCTCGGCGCTGCAACGGCATCGGAGAATCTGGGGCTCGCCACCACCTGGTCGTATCACAACGACAGTCTTTATGCGAAACCGCGTCGCCTGTCCAGCAACCTCGGGGCAAGCTTGAACCAGAAGTTCCTCGGCACTTTCTCGGTGATCGAGCAGATGGGTTTGACGCATTCCGACAACCTGATGGATACCCAGCCGGTCACAGTAGGCTATACTGGCAACGTCTCCAGCCAGGTAACGCTCTACCGCGTCTACAGCCTCGAATCGTTCGGGATGCACGGGCTGCTGCACACGGTCACGCCGAGCGCAAACCTCAACTACGTGCCGAAGGTCGACTACGGCCCCTTGTTTGGCAGGCTGCATCCGTTTGACCCGAGCGAGGCGCTTGTGAATCTGGGACTCGGCAACACGTTCCAGGCCAAAGTGGACACGAATCACACCAAGCGCGACATCGGCTCAGTGAACTTCACTTCATCCTATGACCTGCTCGACAAGAATCCCAACCCGGTGAAACGCCTCAGCCCGCTGGTCGGTACTGCGCTCCTGCAGCCGCTCCAGGGGTCAAACCTGAATCTCTCCATCAATGCCACAGCAGGCTTCAACTTTGACTCGCTCAGCATGGATAAAGACTACTCGGTCGCGACTACGTTCTACTTGAACCGCATCACAAGTCGGAAGACGGACAGCACCGGTTGCTCGGACCCGGACGACCAGTGGCCGGCTGGGTTCCAGCTTGGTTTCACTCACACCTACGGACGCAGCGGAGGTACGACAGTCAACATGATTACGGGCACTGCTGCCCTGGCCATCCCCGGCTGGAAGTTCGACCTTACTGACCTCGGATATAACTTCGCCCAAAAACAGTTCGCAAACTACGGATTGCTCCTGACCAAAGACCTCCACTGCTGGGAGGCTTTCGTCAAATTCCAGAAGCTCGGAACGCGCTGGACCTACGACTTCGAGGTCCGCATCAAGCAACTGCCCGACCTTAAGATCGGGAAGGGTACGTTCGGCAGCATCCTGCCCCACTGAACCGGATGAGCCGCCCCAGCGAAGCCGCCAAGGCCCACTGTCCGACCGGGACCGCGGAGGTCAACATCTACCTTGCCTCAACGTCGCCGCGCCGCCGCGACCTGCTGCGAAGACTCGGCCTCCGATTCCGGATATTGACACCGACCGCCAGCGAAAGTCCGGACGCGGTCGGAGTCAAGCCCGGCGACTCGCCTGGGCGGTACGCGGTCGCGTGCGCGAAGGCCAAAGCCCTCTCGGTTGTCGACCGTGTAAATGACGGGCTTGTTGTCGGGGTGGACACGGTGGTCGTCTGCGGCAAGCTGATTCTGGGCAAGCCGCGCAGTACGGCAGAGGCCCGCAAGATGCTCAGGCTGCTTTCAGGTCGCACGCACTCGGTCATCTCCGGCGTCGCGATCGCCCGAGTGCTCCCATCGTCCGGTGAATGTGACCGGGGCCGGCACCGAATAGTCGCCGCGGCCGAAACCACTCAGGTCACGTTCCGCAAGCTCGGTTCTGATGAAATCGAGCGGTACATCGCGGGACCGGAGCCGTACGACAAGGCCGGCGCCTACGGCATACAGGACGAGGCAGGGGTCTTTGTGAGTCGGGTCTCCGGGTGCCTGATGAACGTCGTAGGCCTGCCGATCCCCCTGCTGCTGCGCCTGCTTGAGCAATCCCGAGCGGGCCGCGTCCACCAACCGCGAACCAACTAGGCCGGGGCCTGCATCAGCCTACGGGCCCGCTTTCCACACGTCGAGCCGGTAGTTGTAGTCTCCGCTGCCCCCGGTGTTGTCCATGACTATGTGGTACAGCCCATCCGCTCCGGTTCGAACTGAGAAAGTGTCATTAGTGCTGTATGGTGCACGACGGAGGAGCGGGCTGACCGAGCCGCCTGCCACCCACCTCGTGAAACTGGAATCGTCCAGCACCATCAGAAAGATGTTGCCGGTATCAGATCCGCAGGTTCCGTAGAGTTTGTATCCGGCCCGTATGGCGACAGGCCAGGCTGCAAACTCTCCGGCCTTGACCGCAGCATCCCAATCGAGAACGCCGGCGGTCTCAGCGCGGACCGCCAGCGAGAGGCTGTCGCTTGCGGTCAGGCCATCCTCGTTCGTGACCGTGACACGGATCTTGCCCTCACCCGATGATTCCGGGGCGAACCAGCGCACGCTGTCGCTCCAGTCCCATCCGAGTCTGCCGCCCTCCTGAGACCAGAAGTACGAAAGCTGCTCCATGTTAGGATCGCTCGCCTGGCACCTGTAGATGACGCTGTCCCCCGCCATGACCGACGCGTACCCGCCAATCCATGAAATGACCGGGGCCTCCTTCGGCTGGCCACAACCGGCCGCGGTGAGTAGCACAGCCGCCGGCAGGAACATGCGGAGTAACATCTTCACCATGATTCAGTTTTAGCACCGCAGACGGGCGCTGTCAACTCAAACCTGCACAGGGCGCTCTTGACTCGACGGCCAGCAGCGGCATAATGCACCACGCACAAGGCACGGTGCAACACGCATCGGCCCGCCGTGATGCAAGCCGAAGTGGCGGAATTGGCAGACGCAGCGGACTCAAAATCCGCCGTTCAGCGATGGACTTGTGGGTTCGACTCCCACCTTCGGCATGACGGGAAGTGGCGATTGGCGAATGACGATTGGCGATTGGCGGGAACATTCGTCATTCTGCATTCGTCATTCCGACTTCCTGGTTCTTCAGTATCCCCACTCTTCGGCCAGATAGGTCTTGCGCCGGCACTCGGGGCAGAGGATGCGCAGTGTGTCGGAACGATAGGGCTGAACATCGCCGCGGGGCCGCGGCTCAGCGGTGCCGAGCACTTCATAAAGACTCAGGAACAAGGTGGGGTTGGAATTGGCCAGGTCTCCCACTTTGGCGGCAATCCAGCAGAGGTGCGCCTTGGCGGCGAAGGGTTCGCCGCACACTTCGCAATAGGCAAGCTCCTTCTCTACCGATGTCTCCCAGTCAGAACTCCGTTCGGTCCGAGCGGTGTCGAACTCCTGAGAATGGTATATGGCGTCTCGCGTTGTACAGGCGAGCACACATTGACCGCAGTAGATGCAGCGCTCGGCATGGTGGACGTTGCGCATGACCCCACGCTCGCGGTCGACGTAGATCTCGCGGGCCCGGGCCGGGCAGACGCGGGTGCAGGCGCCACAACAGATGCACTTGTCCTCGCGGAACTTGAGGATGCCGCGGAAGTTCGGGTGGACAGAGTCCACCTGGGCCGGGAACTTCGACGTGAACGGTCCCCTGGTGATCGCCCTGAAGGCCTCCACCAGCTCGCGGACCTTCGGAAGTGGAATCCTCACCACCTGCCCTCGGACACCGAGTCGCCGCTCCAGCCGCTGCCCCGGCCAGTCAACCGGAGACGCGGAGCACGGAATCCCCTCACGATTACGGTTTCAACCACTGGGTCACGGCAACCGCCCGGCCCACAAAGTCGAACGGACCAATCAGCATCAGGGATGAGAGGAGCGAAAGTACCGCGAACGCTAGGACTACGGCCGGCATGAGTTTGCTGGTCTCGGCGTTGCCGGGGTGGGTGACTGGACCGTTGAATACCTTGGTCCAGAGCCGCAGCATGTAGATCAGCGTAAGGACGGCCGTGAAGACGATGAGGCCCGCCACAAAGTAGTGGCCGGTCTGAATCGCGGCCAGAATTATGAAGAGCTTGGCGAAGAAACCGCCGAATGGGGGAATGCCCATGACTGACAGCGCGTTCACGAAGAACCCGAACGAGGTCAGGGGCATCACCTTCCCCATGCCTCCGAGTCGCCGTATGTCCTTCTCGTGAGCATAGTGCTCCACGTTACCGGCACCCAGGAACAACCCGGCCTTGGCGAGACCGTGCGCCAGGATGTAAAACAGGGCACCGCGCACCGCGAGCGGCGTGCCGATGGCCAGACCGAGTGCGATGTAGCCAATCTGGCTGATGGTCGAGTACGCCAGTATACGTTTGATGTCGTTCTCGACGACGGCAGAGGTGGCGGCCACGAACACGCTCAGCGCGGCCATGACGATAATCAGATCAACCGATGAACGAGGCATCGTGAACGTGGCGAGGAAGATCCTGGCGAACGCGTAGACGCCGATCTTGACCAGGGCGGCAGCGTGAAGCAGAGCCGTGACCGGCGACGGCGCCACACCGGCATCGGGCAGCCAGGTCTGCAACGGAAACTGGGCCGACTTGGCGAGCATACCCAACAACACCAGGGACAGCGGCCAGGCGGAAAGCACCTGCCCGCGCAGTGCAAGCACATCCAGAGTGCCGAATTGGTGAAATATGAGCTTGAACCCAAGCAGCATACAGGCCGAACCGAAGACGGTAACCAACAGCGCCTTGCTCGCATTCGCGACCGGTATCTCCTCGTGTCGATGAAAGCCGATGAGACGCCATGAACAGATCGCGGTCAGCTCCCAGAAGATGTACATGACCACCAGATTGCCCGAAAAGACAAGCCCCATCATCGAGCCCTGGAAGACCAGCACCAGGGCAAAGAATTCGTTCTGGTGTGGGTAGTCGCGAACGTAGTCAATCGAGTAGATGACGACCAGGGCGCCGACTAGCGCCGAGGCGAAAGCCACGAACACCGAAAGTCCGTCACCCAGCAGGACCAGATTGATGCTCCTGAACATCGGCAGTTGCCAGAGACTGATCGCAGTCGGCTGGGCCAGCACGCCGGGCATCATGGTCGCGACGAACACGACCGGCAGTGATCCAGCGACCGCAGCGAAGATGCTGCGCGCCCGCGCCAGGCGCGCCGGGAACAGCGGTACCAGCAGTCCGCCGATGATGGGGACGAGGATGGCGGCGATCACTGGACCGAAACTCCGAAGAGTAGCGAGAGCAGATTAATCAGTGGCTTGGACATGAGTCCGTTGAGAATTACCAAGACCGACACCGCGAGCGATGCGTAGTAGAGCCCACCCCGGGGCTCGCGATAGTCGATCCGCGCCGGACCGAAGAAGACCTGGTTTATCACCCTGAGCATTGCCCCCAGCATCAGCAAAGCCACGAAGATGATGATCACAGTATATACGGTGTTCTCCGGGTAGATTGACGAGAGAAGGTACTTGCTGAAGAAATTCCCGGATGGAGGCATTCCCGCCAGGGACAGGCCGCCGACGATGAATCCCAGCGTTGCCACCGGCATGCCGCGTGATACTCCGCGAAAGTCAGTAATGGCGACTGGCGACTGCCGACCGGCGGCCGTGACCAGTCGGTACGAAAGGTAGACTGCCGCATACGCCAGGAGCGAATTGTAGAACTGAAACGTCGCCGAAAGGAATCCTATTGTGTCGCCGCGACTGAGGGCCAGGACCACGAAACCGACCTGGGTCAAGCTGATGAGCAGCATGAAGCGCGCAAAACTCACCTCGGCCAGAGCCAGGAATGCGCCGCCGACCATCAGAGCCACGGCAAAATACCTCAGCGCCAGCAATTGACCCGTACCGACGTAGACCAGCAGCGGCACCGCCAACAGCCCGAAAAACCAGGGCCCGGCGGCGCGCAGTCCCCTGCCCAGCGCAAGCACGAAGCCACTGACGACGGTGTAGAATGAGTCCACGGTTCGGTCGACGTAGGTCAGGATGAATCCGGACATCGCCTCGGTGCCTTTCAAGCCGAGATTGTAGAAGTCGGTTGCCCCTGACTCGGCGACTTCGTACATCCGTCGCAGTAGCGGAATGGTCTTGACCGGGCCGTAGAACCCACTCCCGGTCACGCGTCCCTCTTCTTCATTCGCAGTGTTCTCACCGCCCACGAATGTCCGCGCCGTAACTGTGTTGCGCCCGGCGCCGAGCAGGTACGCGAGCACCCCAAGGCCCAGGGACACGAGAACCAGCAGGGTCGCCCACTCCGGCTGCCATATCCCGTTCGGCTCGACAACGAAGGGAAGACTGGGATAGATGAGCCCCCGCAGCGGTATCGGGTAGGCAAAGACGCCGAAGAGAACGCAGACGGACGCCAGGATAATCGGTGGCAACCACATTGCGAATCCCACCTCTCGATTCCTGGACAACGTCGACGGACGTTGACCAAGGAAAAGCGAGTGGAGCAGCTTAAGGAATGAGGCAAGCGTCAGCACGCTGCCCATCATCGACGCGACCAAAAAGAAGGGGTACATCCGGTTGCCATCTTTGGCCAGCTCGACGAGCCCCTGATAAACCATCCATTTCGAGGTGAAACCATTAAGCGGTGGAACTCCCGCGATCGCCAGCGACAGTACGAGGAAGGCGACGAAGGTCAGCGGCATTTGCTTGGCAAGCCCACCCAGTTCGTCAATGTTGTCGGTTCGGCATGACAGCTCCACCGAGCCGGCGGAGAGAAACAGCCCGGCCTTGTATATCGAGTTGTTGAGCATGTGAAACAGCCCGCCGGCAATTCCTATCGGCAGTCCGGTCCCGATTCCTAGAACCATGTATCCGACCTGCGATACGGCATGGAACGCCAGCAGCTTCATCACTCGCTTCTGCACGAGGGCCATCATCACCGCAGCCAGGATTGTGACTGCGCCGACCGTCATGAGCACGTTGCGTACGACGTCATTCGAGCTGATGTCGAAGATGTTCACAGAGACGCGGGTCAAGAGGTAGACGCCGAGCAACTTGTCTACGGCTCCGGGCACGAAACTCAGGAAGGGCACCGGCGCGGTCGACGCGGCATCCGGAATCCAGCTATGGAACGGCATCGAGCCGGCCTTGGCCAGCGCGCCGGTGCTGATCATCGCGAAGGCGGCGATCGACACTGCCGACTGCAGAGGAATCGGCCCGGCCGGCACCATCTCGGAGCTACCCACGCCAAACAGAAGCAACCCGATTCCGGTCATCATCACCAAGTCCGCACTCCCGGCAATGATCAGCCCTTTCATGGCCACCGGCGATGAATCGCGGGGTCCGATGAACAGCATGCCGTAGAGCAGAGCTGCCAGGAGTCCCCAGAAGACCAGCAGGACGATCAGGTTGCTCGCCAGGAACACGCCGGCGGCGCAGCCAACCGTGAATAGCAGCAGGAAGTAGTAGAGTCCGGCTGCCGGTTTGCCTCGCATGTACCGGAAGGAGTAGAGAACGACGAGCGCGGCTATCGCAACGGCGACCAGCAGAACAAATGCCGACAGCCCGTCTGCCCGCAGGCCGAGGGTCGCCGGGCCCAAGCTGATGAGTTCGCAAGCCGGTGTTCCGTGGCGGCTGGCCAGGAAGATGCGTATCGCGTAGTACAGAGTTGCTACGGTGCCAATGAGACTGAATTCGTTTCGCAGTCGTGACACGGCCAGTGCCAGGATTCCCGCGACCATCGGCACCAGAATCGGCATCCAAAGCATGTTCAGGTCAGCGAATGGCATCTGTTCTCCTCAGCCGTTCTGCTGGCCTGATGAGCGGTGCACATCACCCGCTACGATTTGCTTCCCGGTTCTGAGTCGCTCGGTCTTTTGCCACGAAAGCCTGAGCAGGTCTCTGCCCGTGTACTTCAGTCTTCCATCCTCAAACGCCGCCATCCGTTCAGTGCAGCAGTAGCACGGGTCCACAGCAGCCAGGGTCAGGGCAGCGTCGGCGATGGAGCCGCCTCTGACTGCGACGATGTTCGATGCGATGTTCATGAAGCTCGGAGCCCGAATCTTGTGTCGAAGTGGACGGCTGGTTCCGTCGGAACGGACGTAGTGAAACACTTCACCGCGTGGTGCCTCGGCCCGGCCGATCCCCTCACCGGGCGGGAAATCTTCGATTCGCGCCTCAATTGGTCCCTCTGGCATCCGACCGAGACACTGCCGGATGATCCCTATTGACTCGATGATCTCGAGCAGCCTGACCTTGGTCTTGGCCAAGACGTCACCATCTGTAAGGACCGGGATGCTCCACCTGACGTCGGTATAGGCGTCATGCGGGTCGTCACGGCGTACGTCGATGTCGACACCCGATGCCCGCGCAGTCGGCCCGAGCACCGAATAGGCGACTGCCTGCTCGTGTGTCAGTACTCCAACCCGCTCCAGCCTGGCGCGGATCAGCGGGTCGTCGAGCACGATCTTGGTCAGCATCCGCGTCTTCTCCTCGGCGACGTTCAGCGCCAGCAATATCTGGGGAATCTGTTCCGGCTGGATGTCGCGTCTAGCGCCGCCCGGCTTGTTGGCGGCGTAGTGATTACGATTGCCGGCAATCATCTCGACAATCTCGAGGATGTGCTCACGATACCGCCAGGCCCACATCCATACGGTGTTGTATCCAATGAAGTGCCCGGCAAGTCCGACCCAGAGCAAATGAGAGTGAATGCGCTCGAGTTCGTGGGTGACCGTACGGATGTAGGCGCCACGGGGCGGCGGCTTGATCCCGCAGAGGTCTTCGATTGCCAGTACCGCGGCCAGCGGGTGCGAATTCGAGCAGATACCGCAGATACGCTCGACCAGAAATGGAATCTGGTCGTAGTTGAGTTCGGGTGATATGAACTCGTGCCCACGATGGTTGTAGCCGAGGTTGATCTCCAGGTCAGTCACGGTCTCACCCTCAACGATCAGCTTGAAGAACTCCGGTTCTTCCTGCAACGGGTGGTAGGGGCCGATCGGAACGACGCGCCTACTGCTCATGCGCCTCGCGTCTTGTTTTGGCTTCGCCACCGCGGGAACGAACGAAATCCCGGCGGAGTGGATACATGTCCGCATCCCAGTCAGTGTCGGAGGTGAGAAGGCGTGTCAGATTGGGGTGACCCGGGAAATCTATGCCCAGGAGTTCATGCATCTCCCGTTCTATCCAGTCGGCTGCCGGAGACCATGGCGACTGCGACTCAATGCGCGGGTCATCTTTCGATGCCAGCACCTTCAACGTGTAGATCGTGCCGGTCCCGTCCTCGCAGAAATGATAGAGGACCTCGAATCCTTCGCGTGTGTCTATACCGGTGCAGGTCGCAAGCCGCATACCCCGCTCGCGATGCAGGAATTGTGCAGCGACGGTAAGCCGCTCGCGCGGTATCCGGATGTAGAAACGTCTGGGACTGCGTTCCTGCACCTCCGCCTCCGGCACCAATTGCCTCAGTCCGGCTTCAGCGTCGGTCATAGTTTGCCGAGCGCCCGGATCACGCCGAGCATCATCGCTTCCGGCTTGGGAGGGCAGCCGGGAACATAGGAGTGCACCGGCAAATACTTGTCGTAGGGCCCGACCGAGTTGTATGAATTGCGGAATAGCTGCTTGCCGCATGCGCACGTGCCGATGCCGATGACAAAGCAGGGTTTCGGGGTCTGCTTGTACACCTCCAGCACACGCGGCAGCGACTTGCGGTTGAGCACTCCGGTCACCAGCAGAACATCGGCGTGCCGCGGTGAACCCACCAAGACGATTCCGAAGCGCTCCACATCATAGCGCGGGGTCAGGAGCTCGAGTATCTCGATGTCGCAGTTGTTGCACGAAGCCGCGGCCACGTGGTACACCCACGGAGATCTCTTCAGTCCCCAGACGAGCGGGTCCTTCATCGGCGAGTGCAAAAGAGGGAAATGTGGGAATCGATTATGGGCCTTCTTTCCGCTGACTTCACCATTATCTGTCATCATAGCTTCATGAGCGCGAGTGCCACGGCCACGACTCCCAGCGGACCGAGGATGAACCAGAAGAAACGCAGTGCGTGGTCAATCCTGAACCGTGGATTGGTGTTCTTGACCAGGATGATAATTACCCAGGCCAGGAGTAGTTCGGGAATTGCCCAGAAGCTGGCAAGCCCGCCCCCGAAGACCGTCACCAGGAAGCACGGCATCAGGAAGAACATCATCGCTTTGGTGAGTCGGAACATGGCCAAAGGCGCACCCGAATACTCGATCAGCACGCCGGACATGATCTCCTGCTCGGCTTCTGCCTGGTCGAATGGAACATACCCGAGCTTTGCATGGATGCAGATGAGCACGATGACTGCGGCGATGGCCCCGGACAGCGAGAACAGAAACGGCCCGGTGCCCCGCTGCGCCAGAACCAGGTCGCCAAGCCGGATGGCGCCCCCGGTGCGCACTATGGGGACTGCCAGCGCAAGCAGGAACGGCAGTTCGTATCCGAGGTACAACGTCATCTCGCGGGAGGCGCCGACCGCGGAAAGCGGGTTACGCGAGGCCGAGGCGCCGACGATGGTCGCGAGCGGCACCAGGGCGAACAGATAGACGAGCACCAGCAGGTCACCGACGAAGGACACGTGCGGGAAGAAGTTGGCGAAGAAGAGCAGCATGGCGATGACACACATCGACGCGAATCCGATGATCGGAGCTGCCAGGAACGTGACTCTCGATCCGCCCGCAGGCACCGTCGTCTGCTTGAGAAGCAGCTTCAGTATGTCGGCGAACGGCTGGTACGCAGGTGGCCCTTTACGCCACTGCACCCGCGCGGCCACGAAGCGGTCCACCCACGTTAACATCAGGCCTGAAGCCGACGCCAAGACAACCCCGGGTAGGAACACGATGGCAAGAGTCACTTCCCACCCGTTCAGGTGCATATTGAATGACTCGAGGCTTCCAGGATTCCAGTGGTCAAGTGTGCCGGCACTGGAATCCTTGAATCCTGGACCCCTTGACTCCTATACACTACACCCGCCTGCCGTGCACAGACCGGACCGCGAACGCGACGCCGGTCTTCTTCTCTGCCAGCCTGTCGTCGTCCCCGAACTGCAGCGCGCCGGTCGGACAGGTCTGGACGCAGCGCGGGCCCTCGGGCCGGTCACTGCAGAGCGAGCACTTCTGCGCCATGTGCCTGACCAGATTCGATGGAATTACGCCGAACGGGCACGCCAGTGCACAGGAGCGGCATCCGACACAGTGGAAATCAGACTTCCGCACTATCCCGGTCTCGGTATCCCTGACAATGACCTGAAATGGACAGGCAGCGGCACACAGTGGCTCATCGCAGTGTCTGCAGCCCTGCGGCAGCAGCGTTTCCGTCGTGACCTCACCGTGACGAATCCGTGCTTCCGTCTTGAATCGGCTGCGGCACGCTGCCTCACACGAACGGCAGCCGATGCAGTAGTCGGGCCTCAGCACAATGCGCTTCATGTCCAGACTGATGGATTCTCGCCGGCGGCCCGCGCCGTGCGTCCGGCCTTCTCCAGTTCGACGGGAACCGGCGTCACGGTCGTCTCGCCGGTCAGACTGTTGTCGACCAACGGAAACAAGGTGCGATTTGCGTGGACGTTGGTTCCCACCATGAGCACGCCGGCAGGCACTGCCTCACTGACACGGACACGGAACTCCCGAGTCGCACTGGGGCTCTTGACTCTCAGATAGCTGCCGCTCGCCACATCGAGCTTTCCGACATCAGCGTGGCAGACCGAGATTTCTTCCTCCGGGTCATGGAATCCGCGAAGTCCAATCGCCTTCTTCTCGCCGACCAACAGCCATTCGGCCGGAGCCTTGGTAGTTACCTTCGCCCGATCAGCCATGGCCACGACCTCGTCCACATCGAACCGCCTCGGCTCGGGCTCGGCTACCTCATCGGCCCGGCCGAACCACGCCAGTACGTCCGAGAAGAGTCTCGTTCCACTCAATGGCATGGCGAGCGGGCTCCGCTCAACCGGCCCCCAGTAGGAACTGGCAAGGGAAGCCTGCTCCAGGTCCGCAGTCAGGGGAAGAACCAGCCCGCGCACCGGCGGGTCCGGGCTGAAAATGGACGTCGCGACCAGGTGTTCAACCTTCGCCAGCTCGGGCAGAAGCTCTTCGTAGCTGTATGGGAACAGACCCCCGGTCCAGAAGAGCATCTTCAGCCTGCCTTCCGTCATCGCCTTCCTGATGTCGCTGAAGCGTTTCGGGCCTGCCGGCAGCCGCGTTTCTCTGAAGCCGTTGAAGGACTTCCCAGCGACATGGGCCACGAGTTGGCTGGCCAGACTGTGCAGGGCGGGATAAGAGACTCGCCCGGTGTGCATGGCGCTCCCGACGAACCCGGGCACCTTTGCTCCGAGCATGGCTGCCGTCGTCTCCAGCAACCGCCGTTCGACTCCGGCAACGCGGGCATACCGGTCGACATCCACGCCCAGGACCGTCTTCGGCGCGATGAGGGCCGACAGCACCAGCAGCGCAAACGGCTCAGTACCCGGCCTCACCTGGATGAAGACGTGGGCGAATCCCGACTGCCGGGTGCGAATCGAGTCGATGACCACCAGCCGGTTCTTCCGGTCGGCATACCTTGCCTCGATTATCCGCCAACTGGCAACCGGTGACGTATTGAAGACATCGCCTACGAGCAAGCTGACCTGTGCCGACTCGATAGCGGCCAGCGATGCATCAGTCACGCCCTCGAGCCGGTAGTCGAACCCGCTCTCCGGTTCGATGTGGGCACAGGCGAGGTTGGGTGTGCCCAACTCCTGCGCCAGACCGCGCAATTGGCGGGTATCGGCCGCCGTGCGTCCCCGGCTGTACACTAAGCCCAACTCCTGCGGTTTCACCTCGGAGAGCCATTGCCGAACCAGGGCCTCTGCTTCCGGCCAAGTCGTGTCGTGCCCGTCGAGCAAAGGCCGGCACAACCGCTCGCGATGATCGAGAACGGTGTTCGCGCAGTTGCCGCGGGCACAGAGCCTTCCCTTGTTGACCGCACCGTCCACGAAATAGTGCATCTCATGTCCTACCCCATTCCAAGTCACACCGGACGTGCAGCCGTTCATGCAAAAGGGGCAGATCGTACGCGTCGCGTTCACTTGCGTTCTGCCCTCAACCCGGTCCGGCCATTCGAGATTCGTCATTTACACGAATGGGTTCTCGATATCCTTGATCTGCGACCACGTCATGACGGGACCGTCCTTGCAGGTCAGGTAGGGGCCGAGGCGGCAGTGCCGGCAGTGACCGACGCCGCACGACATGTTCGTTTCCATGGACAGGTAGATGTTCTCAGGCTGGAATCCGGCTTCGAGCAAACGCCGGTTCACGAATTTCATCATCATCGGCGGACCGCAGACAACCGCAACGCTCGTCCGCTCGTCACAGGGAATCTCATCCATCAGGCAGGTGACCACGCCGACTCTCTTCATCCACTTCTCGTCGCTCACGTCCACCGACAGCTCGACGTCCACCTTCGGTAGCTTCTGCCATCCCGGCAGCAGGTGTTTGTAGACAATATCACTTGGCGTGCGCGCGCCGTACCTGAGATAGACGCGCTTGTACTTACCCATCTCATGCGTCAGGGCCAGAAACAGCGCGCGCAAAGGCGCGAGGCCCACCCCGCCGCCGACAATGTAGATATCCTTGCCCTCAAACCTGGCCAGCGGGTACGGTTTGCCGAATGGCCCCCTCACGCCGAGTACGCCGCCCGGCCTCAAATTGAACAGGGCGTCGGTCGTCCTGCCGACCTTCATCACCGTCATCTCGAGCGTCTCTCTCTCGAAATGCGATGATGACGGAGTAAACGGCGCCTCGCCGAACCCTGGGACGGTCAACTCCACGAACTGGCCAGCGCGGAAGCTGATTTCATCATCGGGTTTCAGAACGAAAGTCCGGATGTTGGGCGTCTCATCCGTCATGCTCAGAATTGTCGCAGGTGTCGGCTGGTAGGGGTTGTTCATGAGCAAGAGTGAAGAGTATAAAGAGAAGTGTGAAACTGGATTCCTGGCCTTCTCTCTTCTGACTTTGCTCTTCTCTCTTTCCTCACAGTTCTCCCAGCACCTTCCTGATGTCAATCCTGCCCATGCATGCCTTGAAGCACCGGCCGCAACCGGAACAGGCGTACATCCCGTAGTCGCGCTTGAACTGGTTCCACTTGCAGTCGAACCGGTTCGCGAACCGTCTAACGAACTCAGCGCGGGGGTTGGCGCCGCCGCCCACTCGAGCGTACGCCGCCTCGTAGCAGGCATCCCAGACCCGTGTCCTCTCCAGCCCGCCGTCCTTTGCCTGGTCATAGAGAAGAAAGCAATAGCAGGTCGGGCAACCCATCAGGCACCCAAAGCACTCCACGCAGGAATCGGCGTGCCGGTTCCAGAACGCAGCGTCGTTCAGCCTCGCGCCTATCGCGCCGGGCAGGTCCGGGTTCCACGGCCTCGGATTGATGACACTCAGCGCCGCCGCCGCGGCCTTTCGCTGCTCGCCCCGCACGGTAATTTCCATCGCGTACTCAGCCAGACCGGCAAACAGGCCCGGGGCCATGCCGGTCAATTCCTGCCCCCGGCGTTCGGTCTCAAACAGCCAGTCTCCGTTCACAAGCGACAGCACGGCGTCCGCGCCCTCCTGTGCATAGGGCGTCAACCCGAGCAGGTTGCAGAAACAGCTCTGCTCAGGGCTCGGGCAGTCCGCGACAACCAGCATCGTGCTCTTCCGTTGCGCCGCATAGAACGGGTCATTGAATCCGCCCTCGGTCAGCACCTTGTCATGCACCTTGAGCGACACGAGGTCGCAGTTCTTGATGCCAAGCAACACGCGCGGGACCGGTTCGCCCGGTTCCGCTGGTTGCGGCATGCCCCCGACTCGCTGCCGCGGCTGGAACATGAAAGACTTCACCGGCTCCGAGGGACGGATCCGCTTCTGGGCCGGTGTAATGCTTAAGGTATTAGCCTCGATGTCCGGCGACGCTAGCCGATGCCAATGGACCTGACTCTCGCGTTCGACCGGTACGAACACCTCGTACCTTGCCAGCAGCATCGACAACCACTGGTTAACGTTCGCCTGTGACAGCAGATACTTGCCCAAGAAACCTAAGCTACCGAAGCCCAACCGGGTGTCAAGAGAAACCGCCGGAATGTACGTCAGTTACGCACTTGCTTGACTATTGTCTCGCGCCGGTGACAATCAGCCCGTGCACTTCTCTTCTTGCGAGAGACCGACGTAGATGGCTACCGGGGAAAGGACTCCGACCGACCCGCTCGTCCTCCTTGCGAACGACTGCCTGTCGCTGCTCGTCATGCACCATGGAACCGAGCTGTACCGTTCCTACGATGACGGGGTAATGCCGCTGCTCGAACTGGTCGACTGGTTCCCCGGCGGCCTGCAGGGCGCGACAGTCGCCGACCGGGTCGTGGGCGCCTGCGCTGCCCGCATCTTCGACTACCTCCACGTGGAACGAGTGCTCGGCCTCACCGGTTCGATCCCGGCAGAACGTATTCTTCACGCGGCGGCGATACCATTCTCCTTCGGCACAACCGTGGTGGAGATCCGCAACCGCGACGACACGGGCCTCTGCCCGTTCGAACAGCTCAGTATCGAACACCCTGACCCGCGCGAACTCATCCCGGCCATCCGCGCCAAACTCGTCGAGTTCCGCAGACACTGACCTTTCACCGCTGACCGCAGACCGTCGCATGTCTTCAGCAGCCTCCCCCTCCCGTTTGAATGACCTACGGTCATGGCTTCGTCATCTGCGTCATCTGCGTAATCTGTGGACTTCCATCTCAGGGTTCGCGCTTTGACTTTTCCGCTTCTGTCGGTAGAATGATGCACCTGATGGAATTCGGAAGAGTCTGGGCCGAAATCAACCTGGACGCCCTGAACAACAATCTCAATGAGGTCCGCCGCGAGGCCGACAGCGGCAAAATCCTCCTTGCAATCAAGGCCGATGCCTACGGCCACGGACTGCGCGAAGTAGCGCAGGAGGTCAGCGACCGGGTCGACGTCTTCGGCGTGGCCTCGACCGACGAAGGCATCACGCTCCGGCTCGGCGGGATCAAGAACGCGATACTCGTCCTGTCACCCATCCCCTATCGCGAAATCCCCGCGCTCTTCGAACACAACCTGACGCCGTCGGTCACCGAGACCGAATTCGCCCACCGACTCTCCAAGGAAGCGGTGAAGCGCAACACCACAATCGGCCTGCACGTCGAGGTCGATACCGGCATGGGCCGGACCGGCGTTGACGACGAAGTCGCGGCCGAGTTCGTGGCCACGGTCGCCGACCTTCCCGGGCTGGACGTCGAAGGCGTGTTCACGCACTTCCCGGCGGCGGATTCGGACACCAACTTCACGCGCCACCAGCTCCAACTCTACGAACGGGTGATGTCGCAACTCAGCCACCTCGGCATCTCCGGATACCTTCGCCACACGGCAAACACGGCCGGGTTGCTCAACGTGTCCGGCTCGCGCTACGACCTCATACGTCCCGGCCTCGTGGTCTATGGCATTCTGCCGGACAGCTACCAGTCCGGGCACCGCGCCACCGACCTCAAACTGACGCCGGTCATGAGCCTGCGCAGCCGTATCGTCAACCTGCGCGACATCGCCTCCGGCCGGTCCATCAGCTACGAACGCACCTACTTCACCAAACGCGACTCGCGCATCGCCGTCATCACCGCCGGCTACGGCGACGGCTACCCCTGGTCACTCAAGAATCGCGGCAAAGCGATGGTCAGGGGCAGCCGCGTGCCCATAGTCGGCAACGTCTGCATGGACCTCACCATGCTCGACGTCACGGACGTGCCCAACGTCCAGATCGGCGACACCGTCACCCTGCTCGGCTCGGCTGACGGCGATACCATCACCGCCAACGAACTGGCCGGCTGGGCCGAGACGATTCCCTACGAAATAATCTGCCGGGTCAGCCCGCGCGTGCCGCGGGTCTACCTCCGCGCAGGCGAAGTCGAAAAGACCCGCACACTACTGGACCACTACAACAATGGATGAAAACAACAATCCGGACGCGGGACATGCCCATGGCTCTTCCGGAGCTTCGGGCCGTATCCCGACTGATGCCGAACTAGCCAGCCTCAGCTCGCACGTATTCCAACTGGCCACTGCTGCGTTCGTCTACATGGGCGCGGAAACTGCCCGGGACCGAGAAAGTCGAGGTTAACCTGCCCCTGGCCAAAATGACCATCGACACCCTCGCCATGCTCAAAATCAAAACCGAAGGCAACCGCACCCCGGACGAAACCTCGCTCCTCGACGACGTCCTCTACCAGCTCCGGCTCTCATTCGTCAAAGCCGAGTCGGGCAAGCCCGCCGACACCGCCACCCCGCCGTCTGAGCAACCCAAACAAGAGTAGTCCGCATTGACTCCAAAGCCCCCGCTCTCACTGAGCGGGGGCTTCACTATTTGCTCTCCCTCTCCTCACCGGGTAGAGACTTCGGGTAGGAAGAAGACCGGCTAGCGCTCGATGACGACCTTGCGGACAGCTTGGGGCTTGTCGAGGACGAAATAAACACCGGGAGCCAACCTGCTCACGTCATTCGCACCGGGACACAGGTCTATCACCCACCGACCGCTGATGTCGAGCAGTATGGGGCGAAAAATGGGGACTGTGCCGCGCCGAGTCGGACGCAGGCGCTCCGGGGGACTGTCCCCATTTTCTGCTCGCGGCAGGTACAGCACTCCGCGGACAATGGTCGGCAACGGCTTGGAGCTTACGGCTTGCGGCTTGCGGCTTTCCTCAACTGCTGGCGTCGTGGTGTCCCGGATGACCTGGATGCTGTTGGACCTCTGGTTCGCCACGTAGACCCGGCTCTGCGCCGGGTTCCAGGCAATCGGATGGGGCAGCGATTCGAGGGCGATGGTCGTGAGGACGCTATTCGTCGCTCCGTCAATCACGGTCACATTGCCCGCCTGGTAATTCACGCAGTACAACTTATTGTGGAGCGTGTCGAAGCACAGTGACCGCTCGTAGTCATCGGCTGTGCCGGCGGGCACGGTCGCGATGACCGAATCTCGTGCACCGTCGATTACGGTCACGGTCCCGGCTGCGGCGTTGGCGGTGTAGACTCGATTGTTGTGCGCGTTGTAGGCAATGGCCAACGGGAAATCCCCCACCATCACGGTGTCGATTGCTCTGTGAGTCGCGCCATCGATCACGATTACGGTGCTGTCGTAGTTGCCAATCGGATAGTCGCCGCCATTCGCGCAGTAGACCCGGTTGTTCCGGGTATTGCAGCAGAAGGCGCAAGGCATGTAACCGGCTGCCACCGTGCCAACGACTGAATCCGCAGCTCCGTCAATCACCGTCACGTCGTCGCTTACGCGGTTCGCGCAGTAGACCGTGTTGCCCTGCGGGTCATAGCCCAGGGCCTGGGGCATGGTTCCGACGGTGATCGTCGCGATGGCCGAATCTCGTGCACCGTCGATTACGGTCACCTGGTTGGCCTCGCCGCCAATGCAGTAGACCTTATTGTCTTGCAGGCCCAGACAGAGCGGTCCGGGGTAGGGTCCCACCGCGATGGTCGCGATCACGGAATCGGTCGCTCCGTCGATGACAGCCAGCCGGCCGGAGTCACGGCCATAGGCGCAATAGACCTTGTTGCCCAGAGGATTACAGCTGAGGTCACTGGCCTCCTCGCCAATGGCAATGGTCGCAGCAATGACATTAGTCGCTCCATTGATCACGCTCACGGTGCCGCGGCCGTAGTTCGCGCAATAGACCTTGTTGTTCTGAGGATTGTAACAGAGCGCCGAAGGGCTGGCACCGGAGTCCAACCGAATCGTGGTCTCCAGCCACTGGGCATGGACGGCTGTCAGCAGACAGCCCACGGCAAGCAGGACAGATAGGTACTTCATGGCACCTCCGGGTCGCCTAATTATCGACCTGCACAAATCCTTGTCAAGCTACGGCAACGCAGGCGGGCGGGATACCGAATCCGGCTCCCCGCCCGAACCCGAGACCCCACCCGCCGAAAAACCGACCTCCTGACATTCCCCTCTTCGCGTCCCGCGCGGGAAGACAGACTTGACTCGGACGGGCTGTTGCTACGACACCCCGCCCGCGTTCTTCTGTCGAACCGGCTAGCGCGCGATGACGATCCTACGGACGGCTTGGGCTTGAGCTTGCGCTTGTGCCTCCCGCATGAAGTAGACTCCCGGTACTAGCCTGCTCACATCATTCGCGCCGAGACGAACGACTAGAACCTTCCAGCAGGAGACGTCGTGCAACTTGTCATTTGCCTCGGAGGCCCCTGTCGGACAGCGCGCACCTCGCTCTTGGCTGGCAACTCAGCCAGTCTCATGCCCAGTTTCTCAGGAGACCAGGGCGAATTCTCAGTACGTCTCGCCACGGTCCAGTTTACCTGAGAGGGGAGCGTGGCATCAATGCTGTTGAAAATCGGGGCTATTGCAGGTGAAAGGTGCATGCAGACGGACGTAAGCTGTCATCCGGCGTTGGATCGCGTCGACGG
>Ga0335071_10001079_pt1 | contig 29345 bp, 26 predicted proteins | sample Lox_Sample_15_FD_206724 | JGI IMG/M metagenome (GOLD analysis project Ga0335071, IMG submission 206724) | Soil microbial communities from Loxahatchee National Wildlife Refuge, Florida, United States - Lox_Sample_1.5 | ecosystem: Environmental > Terrestrial > Soil > Wetlands | place: USA...
TTAACTGGAAGATCGCGATTATCGACCAGACCGAGAATAACAGCGTTCCTGTTTCAGTTTCCTATTACGGGAACATAGTCCTGGATGCCAGAAGCGATGATGCATTCGGTGATGTTGACAGGTACAAGTTCATTCACAGGTTCTCCTATTTCAACGAAGTTATTATAGCAAGAAAGATCAATAATATGTTTTCAGTGCAGGTCGCACCATCAGTAACATATTTCAACGCGGTTCCTCAGTATGCTTCCGATTCGACATATAAAAATGTCAGCCTGGGCCTCTCTTTCGGTGGACGTGCAAACCTGTTCGGCAATCATTCACTTATTGTGGAGTATGACCAGTGCATCACCGATCAGCCCAAAATGAATACCAAGCCAAATCTTGCAATCGGCTGGGAAATTGGAACCCCTACCCATACTTTCCAGGTTTTTGCTTCAAATTACAGCCAGATTATCAGCCAGAGAAACATGGTCTTCAATACCAACGATTTATCAAAAGGTCAGTTCCTGTTCGGCTTTAACATCACCGTCAGGTTTTAATACGGAAAATACCGGCAAGTAATGAATTTTAACTGGTTGCGGTTTGCGGTTGTGCTGTTGGTATCTGGTCTTGCAGGGGGGATGAATGCCGCACCATACGGACATGATAAACAGGCTCCGGCAGTACAGGATACTTCGAAGTTTATTTCTCCTTACCGCGAAGACAATGAACGTTGTCTGAAATGTCACGGGCAGGAAAAATATGAATATCCGAACGCAACACAGGGCAGGATAGTAAAAGCCCTGATGTGCACACAGAGGATCGTCAGAAGGGATCTCTTCTACCAGTCGAATCATAAAGGTTTCAGCTGTACTGATTGTCATTCCGAGAGCTATCTTAAGTTCCCTCATGCAGGTGAATTAAGAATGGAGGCCAAAATGAACTGCATCGACTGTCACGGGGGAGATGAAAAGTTCGCCAAGTACCACTTTGAGGAAATAGAAGCGGAGTATAAATCGAGTGTTCATTTCAAACACGAACAGGATGGTTTCTCATGCTGGAAATGTCATAACCCTCACACTTATAAGACAAGCATTAGGAATACGAATGATCTGAAGGCTACCATTCTTTTCTCTAATTCAATATGCCTGAACTGCCATGCCAATTATGATAATTTCAGGCTCCTCACGGAAAGGGAGGAGATAAATATTGTGAGGGAGCACCAGTGGCTTCCAAACCAGGCAGTACATTTCAGGAGCGTGAGATGTATCGAATGCCATGCGAAGCAGAATGACAGCGTACTTGTCTCGCATGAGATAAGGCCTAAGGAAATGGCGGTCAAGAAATGCAATGAGTGTCACTCCCGGAATTCCATACTGATGTCATCATTATACAAATTCAGGTCAAAGGAGCTAAGGCAGAAAAACGGGTTTCTCAACGCGGTAATATTAAACGAATCATACGTCATCGGGGCCAACAGGAATGAGTATCTGAATATCCTCAGCCTGGTTATTTTCTCAGTGCTGGTCGTAGTTATAATTGTCCATGTCGTAGTAAGGATCAGGAAAACTAACAAATCGAAGGGAGGTAAGGATGTATCTGTATCCTAAGTGGATAAGGCTTTGGCATGTTTTGAACGCCTTGTTATTCATCACCCTTATAGTAACTGGCATCAGCATGCAATATACAGGCCGGAACAATCCGTCGTATATGGTTGGATTTGCAAAGGCAGTCAAATGGCATAACTTTGCTGCAGTGATTCTTATTGCAAACTATGTAATCTATATCCTGGGCAATGCGTTTACCCCCAACGGGGCATACTACAGAATCGAAAAAAAGAATTTCCTGAAGGATCTCAGCACCCAGATGAGATACTATGCCTGGGGGATGTTCAGGGGCGAAAAACACCCGTTTCCCATAACCCTGGAAAGAAAATTCAACCCTCTTCAGAAATTATCATATGTCCTCGCCATGTATGCCGGGATGCCTCTTCTTATAATATCAGGATTAGGCTTGCTTTTCCCCGAGATAACAATTAATAAGATTTTCGGAATCAGTGGCCAGGTTCTGACCGATATTCTTCACATTTCAATGGGTTTCATTCTTTCCCTCTTCATGGTAATTCATATTTATACCTGCACACTAGGGAGCAAGCCATGGTCGCTGTTTAAGGGAATGATCACCGGCTATCACGATTCTGAACACGATTAGAGACAGACGATAAATGAGAATTAAAGGGGTGCATGGAGTGCACCCTTTTTTATTGACCAACTGCCAGGCATGACTTTTACTTATTGATAGCAGGACATCCTGGAATCTTACCCCGCCAAAAAATAAAAAAGGCTGCAACACGGCAGCCTCTTTTATATATTTGTACACTATTCCTAGAAACCGGCTGCTGTCAGAGCATCGATAGTATTCTGCAACAGTGCATAGCTGTAGTTGAGGTTATGAATACCCAGGCTGTATTCCCTCAGGCAGAGCTGGAAGTTGATGATTGCTCCCATCTGAATGTTCTTGAGGGTAAGTTTTGGCAGGGCGGCATTAGTTGCTTTCTGGGCGGAAGTCCAACCTGTTGTTGTCGGATTCTGGAAAGATGATGTGTTATAAGTCGGGCCGTTCGGGTTGTTAACCGGGTCAAATACATTCAGGTAACCGTCGTAGTTGTTCGTGGTTATACCATACCAGAGGTTAGAAGTTGCATCACCGTTCTTATTCATTATTTCAACACCGCCTTGTTTCAGCTTACCGGCAAGAGTTGCCAGCAGGGTCTTGATCTGGTTCCTTGGAAGGGTCCATTTATCAGGAGTTGATGAGGTGACAGGATTGTTTGCATGGCACCCGGTAACGTTACATCCGTTGAAGTTACCGATAGCACTGAATGTATGGCCACCTGCCTTGCCTGAGACGTCTGCCATATGGCAGTCGGTGCAGGAAGCAACTGTTGCATGTTCAGAACTGGTGTATGATGCGGCTCCTGGAAATTCAATACCTCCGACACCTGCGCAAATAGCACCAACGGTACCATAATGCGTATGTGTCCTGTAACCGACTTTCAGTACGTTGTTAGCCATATTGGCTGTAGTAGAATCATAGAAAATCGCTGTCTTGTTGGAAATGAGCGATGCATAATCGATCACGTTACCGTCGGTATTCGATTTTGTGAAGGGACGTGGCTGATGGCACTTGATACATAAATTTGATTTGCCGTTATCCTGTGTGAGATTGATCGTTTTTGCCCCTGCCCACATCGTCATCGGAACAGCTGCTGTGGTTGTAAGCGGGAAGAAATCTGTTTCAGTATAGGATGTGTGAAGGCTTGAATGGCAGGTATTGCATTCGAATTCACCGATGGCATGAGAAGCGTCAGTTGCATAATCATTGCCGTATTTACCAGTCGATGAGTTAAGTGTAAAGGTCGAAGGTATGTTATTTGAACAGACAAATTTAAAACCTTCAGATGAGTGACACGGGGCACATCCGGTATTCCCAGCTTCTTCGGCTTCCGCTTCCCCGGTGTGATGCTTCGACAGGGAATACTCTACCGCTTTCGACTCCACAACCGTGCCGTTATGACACTGTTTACAGGTTTCATTTGCATCAGTCCCGTTTGTGCCGTCCTTACCGGCCGGACCCATCGGTCCCTCGCACGATGCAAGGATAAAACCCGCAGCTACTGTGACAGAGAATAGTTTGATCAGGTTTTTCATATTTATGATTATTTAGGTATTAATTTCTGCCTGCAAAGTACAAATAGCTCTTGTTAATCAGATAACAGCATCCGTGATATATGCAATATGGCAAATTGATTCATATGAGCTTAAGCGGTGATATATATCAACTCAAAACATGATATTGATTACTTTTTCATAACTTTCACCCTTGAAAATTATTTTTGAAACCCTTTAAAAACAACTGATGGTTAGTGAAAGACTTGTTCATAGTTGTGAAAACTGTGTTGTAGCCTGGAAGAACTTCGTGAACCTTACGAAGGAAGAGCTTAACCTTGTGAATGAAAACAGGTACGAGGCCACCTTCAAACCTGGAGAAATTATCATCAAGCAGGGGTCGCCTGCTACAAGCGCGGTTTTCCTGGCATCGGGGATAGCAAAAATATATATCGAAGGCCTCGATTCCAGGAATTTTATCCTTGGAATGGCACTTCCTACAAATCTTATTTTGGGCCCGGGGGTTCATGTCAGCCACAGGCATTCCTATTCTGTAGCTGCTCTTACTATTGTCCAGACATGCTTCATTAATTTCGAGATAATTGACCGGCTGATCAAAAAGAACCCGGCATTTGCTTCGGGAATGATTGAAGACATAAGTATGAAATCCTATATGGTTCATAATAAGCTTGTTTCACTTGCCCAGAAAAAGATGCCCGGGAGGATAGCCGAGGCCCTGCTTATGTTCTCCGATACAATTTATCATTCCGATGAATTCGATCTCATCCTTTCTAGGCAGGAACTCGGTGAAATGACAAATATGGCAAAGGAAAGCGTGGTAAGGATACTGAAGGAACTCCAGGGAACAGGTGTTATCAAGACAGGGTATTCGAAGATCAAAATCATCGACAAGGAGAAGCTGAGACTCATCTCAGAAAGGGGTTAGGGTAAAACTATATAATTCAAGCAAAGATTCAGATTATGAAAGTGATTAAATTTCTTTTCTCCCCGGTTTTCATGGGGATTCTTTTTGTAATATTCGCTCTCTCGATGGCAGTGGCGACATTCATTGAGAATGATTTCGGATCAGTTACAGCATATAACAGCGTTTACGGTGCATGGTGGTTTGCCCTGGTAATGATTCTGCTTGCAATAAACCTTGCAGGTCAGATAATTGAGTTCAGGCTGTACAGGAAGGAGAAGCTGACAGTCTTTATTTTCCATTCAGCGTTTATTATAATCCTGGCCGGAGCCGCCCTGACGAGGTATTTTGGATATGAGGGTTCGATACATATAAGGGAAGGGGAGGAGCAGAATAAATGCTATTCATCCGACAGGTTTATTGGATATACTGTAAGAGACGGGAAAGGAAGCACGCTTGCCGAGAATTTCACGAAATATTCGCTGCCGGCTTCTTCACAGGGAAAATATTCCAGGCACGTGAATGTCGCCGGTGACAGTTATGACATCGAACTTTCTGAGATTGTAAGGAATGCGGTTGAAAGAATTTCGGATTCTCCCTCGGGTGTGCCCTTACTGTCGCTGATAATTGCAACGGGGCGGATGGATATGGAGAACTATATCATGAGAGGCGGGGACAGAATAACCATTGCAGGACAAAGCATCGGCTTCAATTCCGGCGATCCTTCAGATATTACAATTTCATGCGATTCATCCGGGTTCAGGATATCCTCTGTAAAGGCATTCGCACAGACCGGTATGATGCATGGCGACAGCCTGCCTGTGCAGGCAGGTAAAAAGATAGCTCTGAAATCAATGCAGATCTATGCTATCGGGGGTTTGAAGCTGATCCCTCAGGAGATGTCAGCAAAAGGATTTTTACGACCGGTTCATATAGATCCCAAAGAGCAGGAAACAGGGCAGAGTGCAATGATCTTTCATGTCTTTTCGGGTGACAGGACCGTTTCTCTGACACTATGGGAAAGGAAGAATGAGTATTTTTCTAGAGGAACCGTTTCAGTTAACGGCAGGACCGTCGAGCTGTTTTATGGCTCAATGGAGACGACGCTGCCTTTTTCACTTAAGCTTAATAAATTCATATTTGAAAGGTACCCGGGTTCGAACAACCCCTCGGGATACAAGAGCGATGTCGTTCTGCTTGATAAGAATTCCGGTATACAGAAAAATTATATGATCTACATGAACAAGATCCTCAAATACAGAGGATACAGGTTCTACCAGTCATCATTCGACCAGGATGAAAAAGGGACAGTCCTTTCGATAAACCATGATGTTCTCGGAATGCCGGTTACCTATGCAGGATATGCAGTGATGTTCCTGTTTATTCTGCTTTCGATTTTCAACAGGAGATCGGTTTTCAAAAATATCACTCCCGGATACTGGACTTCAGCGATAAGAAAAACTGCTGTTATTCTGGCCCTCCTGCTGTCTGTATCCCTGTTGAGTGCCGTGCAGGCACAGAAGCTTGTTCCCGATCGCAAGGCATCCGAAGAGCTAGGCAAGGTGCTGGTGCAGGATCAAAAAGGGAGGACCAAGCCTCTGTACACTCTCAGCAACGATATCCTGAGAAAAGTGACCCACAAAAACGAATTTGAAGAACTCTCTTCGATGCAGGTCTTCCTCGGAATTTACTTCGATTTTGAAAACTGGCAGAATGTGAGACTGATACGGGTGGCAAACAGCGAAATTGAAAAGATACTCGGGATAAATGGCAGCTATGCAGCTTTCAGCGATATAGTGGATATGCATTCGGGAGGAGGGTACAAGCTTTCAGAGTATGTTCAGAAAGCATATGCAAGGTCGCCGGGCGAGCGGACGAAGTTCGACAAGGAGATAATGAAAGTTGATGAACGGGTGAATATCGTGTACATGATAAATACCGGAGAATTCATGAAGGTCTTTCCCCTGAGAAATGACACCGGGACCTGGGGATCTCCGGATGAAGCAGTGAAACATGCTCTGAACAGGGAGGATTCTCTTTACCTGAAAAGCGTCATGCCGATGCTTTCTCAATCACTGAAGGACAAAAAATCAGCCGATGCTGTCAGGATTGCCCGGACGGTTAATGAGTATCAGCGCAGGTTTGCAGCATATTCACTTCCCTCGCGGTCGAGGATTAATCTCGAGATGTTCTATTACAAGGCAAAGATTTTTGAACGTCTCTTCCCATTCTATGCCACAGTGGGAATAGTGATGCTCATTGGACTGATTATTATGGTGATAAAAGGCATTAAAAGCAATACGCTTCTTGTCAGGGCACTGGGGTGGCTTCTTTTTGCAGGGTTCCTGTTTCATACCCTGGGCCTTGGCCTCAGGTGGTATATAGCAGGTCATTCGCCTATGAGCAACGGGTATGAATCGATGATCTTTATCTCATGGGTCACCCTTCTTGCAGGTTTTATTTTCAGCCGCCAGTCGCCGTTTGCACTTTCTGCAACTGCCGTGCTGGGGTCAATGACCCTGATGGTTGCACACCTGAGCTTTATGGATCCTGAAATAACAAACCTTGTACCGGTACTTAAATCTTACCTTCTTACCATTCACGTTTCCGTAATAACCGGCAGCTATGGCTTCCTCGGCCTTGGTGCGATACTCGGCCTGATTAACCTTATCCTTCTTATTTTCTCGAACAGGAATAATATTGACAGGATAGCATTAACAATAGATGAGCTTACCGTCATTAATTACAGGACACTGACACTGGGTCTTTACTTCCTGACTATCGGAACTTTTCTCGGAGCAATCTGGGCAAATGAATCATGGGGACGATACTGGGGCTGGGATCCTAAAGAGACATGGTCGCTAATAACAATTATCATTTACAGCATTGTTATTCATTCCAAACTGATACCCGGTTTGAAGGATATTTTTACATTCAACCTCCTCTCGCTTTTCGCACTGTCATCCGTACTGATGACCTATTTCGGTGTGAACTATTACCTTTCGGGCCTTCATTCCTACGCATCAGGGGATCCGGTTCCGGTTCCTTCATTCGTTTATGTCACGGTAATAGTGCTGGTACTCATTTGCTTCATGGCCTACATGAAGTATGAAAGGTGGAGGAAGGCAAAGGAGGAAACTGCTCAGTAAAAAAATATTCCAGGGTAAGTAAAACCTGGCTGAATTTTAAGGAGAAGGATTGTCGCGGATGGACAATCCTTCTTTCATTTCTCAGTTTTTCCTGGCTATGTAAAAGACATACCCGTAATGTTCCTTATACTCATAGTATAACTTTGCCTCCTGCCTCTGGTTCGCAATGAACTCCTCCACGGTTTTATTCCCTGGATATTTCTTCATGAATTCTTCCTGGGCTTTGACCTGGGGCACATAAAAGTTATCAATCCAGCAGGCTTCAGGGAGGGTGAAACTGGTTACAAGATCGTACCCGGCATTTTGAATCTGCATACTCTTTGCTTCTATGGAACCTATTTCAGGATATGCATCGGACCAGAAATTTCTGATCTCCTGAGGTTGTTCATCCGTTAACCATGATGCTTCAGTTACAGCAAGATATCCTCCTTTTTTGATGAACTTCCTCCATTCATTTATTCCGCGGGCAAAGCCGATATTATAGATAGCTCCTTCGGACCAGACCAGGTCGAGTTCTTCTTCCCGAAAGGGAAGGTTATCCATCGATCCGATAATTCCTTTTATCCTGCCGGAAAGATTGTTGCGGGAAGCATTGGAGTTAAGAAGTGAAATGAACAGGGGGAAGATGTCGATCCCTGTTATGATTCCAGGTGCATTCCTGGCCAGGATCATTGTTTGTCCACCCGTACCGCATCCTAGATCGGCGATCATTGATTCAGGGGTAAGGTTGTTGATGAACCTCAGGGCTTTAACGGTTGCTTCGGGGCTTCCGGGTCCCTGGCGTTCCAATCCTGCAAAGTATTCACTTATAAGGTTTACATCGAATTCGTGTATAGATTTATTTATATTGCTCATGATTTTTAGATTTTAGAAAACAATCACTTTTCAGGAATTATGATAGCTGAATGCTTAAAGAATCTTAACCTTGTTATGGGAAGGGTAAGACTTATTTTACAAGATCTGAAATGAATTTAATCATCCAGGGTTTTTAATACTTCAAAGATATTTATTTTTGCTTTAAATCATCATATTGAAGCTGCCGGATATTTTGACATTGGGCCATCATTTGAGATTTTAAGGAACGCTGACCTTAATGCTGATGTTCCTGCCCATATTGTAAATTCCGCTGCCCGGCCGGGATACAGTAACGGGTGTCCCTTCCTTGCTGACATAGAAATCCATGTACTTCAGACGACTCAGGTGTGACTGGTAGGCAATATTCGTGATATTATCTACGATGACCATGATACTCATCAGCCTCCTGCCATGCTTATCCCTGATATCAGAGCCAAAGCCGGAATTCAGCAAGGTGTACCAGGCTGTGGGTGTCTCCGTTCCGTTTTCAAGGTAAACCCTGTACTGTGATGCAAAGTGGTCCAGGCTGATTTTCAGATAGAGGCCCGAGAAGCAAAGTATTTTCATTTTAATACCAGCACGCAGCTCAGAATGGAAATGTAATGGAGGGATGAAAGGCAGGTACCTGGTGCTATCATTTATATGCAATCCGTTCGCTCCTTTGTTTTCGGCCAGAATAAAGGATAATGAATTTTCAAAATGAAGCCAGTCGAGCGGATTGGGATGAATATCGAGATTTACCTCGCCACCATTAATATGAGCGTCTGACTGCTGGAATTTATATGTAGCTGTTCCTCTGGTGATGACCGAGTCGCCCCCGTTCCTGCCATGAAGCTTTTGGTTAAAAATATAATTGGTCAAATTATTATTGAATAGCTCAACGCTTCCGTTAATGTACCTGGTATTGAAAAACAGCCCTAAATTTTCCTGAAGACTGAACTCAGGCTTATCAAGGTTCCCTACCTGGTAGATACCGGTACCGGGATGGACCCCATTAGCTGAAATTTCAGAAATATTCGGGGATCTGTACCCGCGTGCTATATCAGCCTTAACAGACATGTTGCCTGAGAAATTGAAGGCGGCACCGATACTCCCGGTTAACCCGGAGAAAGTCCTGTCAGACTTTGAAAAGGCAAGGGTTGAATAGATTGAATTCACAATCATATCGAAGCCGGTTAGTGGATTTTTACCGGTATGCATCTCCTGACCCGAGAATAGCCGCAAATCAAGCCTCAATCCGCCGCTGATGTCCAGCCTTCCGGAGGTCTTCTTAATAACCAGGAAGGGACTAAAATCAACCTGGCTGTAGTCGGGTATTATAAACTCGCTGCCCCTGTTGAGGTTTTTCTGGTACATTCCGTTTATGCCGGTTATAAGCTCCCATCCATGCAATTCGGGGAGAAAATATTTGATGTCGTAGGTAAGACTTGTCAGGACAAGATCAAGTCCGGGTACGGAAATAATTCCTGGATGGCTGAACTCCTGCCTGATATTTTGCTGGAAGCCTGCTTCAATGCTTATCCTGCCTGCATTTCCAAGGATTAAGTTGTTTGATGAATATAACTTATAATGCCTGATATGCTGGTGAAGGGGAGATATCTTATATGTATTCAGTTCTGAATCGGTGACAATTGGCCTGAACATGTCGTCCTCGGTAACCTGTTTTGTGAATTTACTAGTTGTGGAGTCCCTGCTTCCGTCAGGAATTTCCTGGAGATCGTTATAGGAGGAAAAGTTAAGATGCGAATATCCCCATTCCTTATTCAGTCCGAGCATCCAGTTTGCGTCAGTTTCATTGAACGCGGTACCATATACCCTTCCATCATTTATATTCCTGTAATCCGTGGCCTGTTTGTGCGAGAAACGGGCATTCCAGACGAAACCGTTATTATTGCCCGAAAGCGCGAAGGATCCTTATATCAACCTGTTGTTCGCCTGGTAAACTGTATTAATGTTGCCGGATATTTTTCCTTCCTGTATGGCTGGTGCCGGGAGAAGGTTGACCACTCCTGCTATTGCATCCGACCCATACATAAGGCTAGCCGGTCCCTTCACCACCTCAATCCTGTCAATGTCATTATCGTCGATCTCTATTCCATGTTCGTCCCCCCATTGCTGCCCTTCCTGCCTGACGCCATCATATAAGGTGAGGACACGGTTGTAACCAAGGCCATGAATAAATGGCTTGGAAATATTCGGGCCGGTGCTGACGGCGTTGAGCCCGGGAATGTCTGCTATCGCATCGATTATATTTGAATATGATTTCTGCTCCAGCTCCTTCCTGTTGATTGCAACGACAGGTATGGGATTTCGCCTCAACTCGACAGCGTCAGAAGAACCTGTCACGACGATGGTATTCAGTTCTGCTATATTTGGTTCCAGCATAAAGTCCTTGCGCGTTACGACTGAAAGGTCCACTTTTTCTATAGCCGTCTTGTAACCGACATAGCTGACTTCAATTAAAACAGTAACAGGTGGTAGCCTTTCAAAGGTGTATCTCCCCAGGGTATCGGTGCTTGTACCTATTTTAAATTCAGGGATATATATTATTGCCCCAATGATCGCTTCATGGCTTACCCTGTCTGTTATCCTGCCCGAAAGAGAGGAATTATGTGATAAATTGTCAGCTGTTGCATTTAATCCATATAATAACAGAAATGCAGTACATATAAATTTCATTGCATTTATTGATTAAAAATTTCCCGGAAAGGTCTTTAGCCTCACATATATATCGCACATGCCATCATATACTTCCTGCATGATGCCCAGTGTGGAAAAGGACCGAACAAAAAAAGTACGCGGTAAAAAAATTAAAGGAAATTAACCGGTGGTGCGCGGTATTGAAAATAATCGAATGATTCCGGCCTGAGGATGAATTCCGTGCCAGGCTGACTTACAATATGGGAATTGCTCGCCGGCGACAGACCCGTATGTGCTTTGACGAGGAAATTTACATACTCGAACTGACAGATTGCACAATTGTCTTCAGGGTTATTGATTGAAGGGGAATCACTTACAGAAAAATGTTTGTCGTGTGTATGATGCCTGTGAAATGCTTTGATCCCTACCGGGTAAAGGAATATTGCTAAATGCAGCAAGGTAAGAAAAATGATATTTATCCTGTTGTTTTTCATCAGGGACCAGCCGGCCTTTTAGTCAGTAGCAAAGTTAACTAATTAATGTTGTTATTGTCTTACCCTTCTTCAATGATATTTAAAGCCAGAATCGCCTCCGTCGACCAAAACCTTAATTCTGATCATGGAACAAATTTGAAGTAACCTTCCCCCTCTTTCCGCCGGCTGGCGGAGAGAGGGGGACCGAGGGGGTGAGTTCATGCTTCAGAGAGGGGGACCGAGGGGGTGAGTTCGTGTGGCTGGAATCAGGTCCGAAAATAAGACCTTTTAATCCAGAAAGCCACATTAACGAGTGCTATCATTACGGGAACTTCCACAAGCGGGCCGATTACTGCTGCAAACGCTTCACCTGAATTTATCCCAAATACTGCAATTGCCACTGCTATTGCCAGTTCAAAATTATTGCTTGCCGCTGTAAAGGAAAGCGTAGCTGACTGCTCATAGGTTGCCCCTATACTTTTACTCATGATGAAAGATACAAAGAACATTATAAGGAAGTAAATGATCAAAGGCACAGCAATGCGAAATACATCCAATGGGATTTTTATGATGTATTCTCCTTTTAATGAAAACATCACGATAATTGTAAATAAAAGTGCGATCAGGGTTAAAGGACTGATTTTGGGTATAAACCTGGTGTTGTACCACTCTTTATCCTTTACACGAATCAGGATAAATCTGGTCACAAAGCCTGCAATAAAAGGAATCCCGAGGTAAATGAATACACTTTTCGCAATCCGGCCGATGGTTATCTGTGCGACTGTTTCGTTTGTCTGAAGACCGAACCATCCTGGCAGTATTGCAATGAAGAGATATGCGTAAACCGAGAAAAACAGGACCTGAAAAATTGAGTTGAACGCAACCAGTCCTGCCGCATATTCCGTATCTCCTTTTGCGAGTTCATTCCAGACAATGACCATGGCGATGCAGCGGGCCAGACCAATAAGGATCAGTCCGTACATATAATCTATATTGAAGCGAAGGAAGACAATTGCCAGAACGAACATCAGGACAGGGCCGATTATCCAGTTTTGTACCAGCGACAATCTAATAACCTTCTTATTTCGAAAAACATCTGCCAGCTCTTCATACTTCACCTTGGCAAGGGGTGGGTACATCATTACAATTAATCCAACCGCTATAGGTACATTGGTTGTTCCGGCGGACATGCCATTCCAGAATTTTGCTATTGCAGGAAACAGCCAACCTGAACCGACACCAATAAACATCGCAAGAAATATCCATAAGGTGAGGTACCTGTCAAGAAATTTTAATCTGGTTTTCATGAGATTGTTATTATTCGTCTTATCTCAACAACAGCTTGATTTTGACTGGGAACACCCACAGGCAGGTTCGGAGTTCCTAAGAATGCCATTTATTATTCCAGCTGCACATCCTACTCCTGAATTGACCGAGATTGCCTGGGTAGGGCAATTCATTGCGCATGCCCCGCATTCCATGCAATAGTCACGTCTTATTATGTGCGCTTTCCTGCCCGATAACTCAAATACTTCATGCGGACATACTTTTATGCACATTCCGCATCCGTTACAGGTCTCTTCACAAAGCGATAATGTCACTACATCCGACAGGTATTGTAAATCCTTCATATTCATTATAAGATTAGTTTCCCGATCAATTGCATTGCAATCCCGATGATGGCAAAACTTATCTGCACAGGGACAAATAACTTCATCTCCTTCTTCACTCCTGAAAGTGAAGTATAGGTTGAAGAACCCGTGAAATTCATCGCAACAAAGGATGAAATTGCACCAATTATAAAAAGCCACGAGAAGGTTTCCATCATTTTATGTCCAGCGGGCCGCAGCAGGAATATGCCTGCAAATAAAACAGTACCTGAGAATAACCCCTTAAGGGAGAATTGCTTACCAGGCAGGTAAGGGAGGAGCAGAGGAGTTATGACGATACCCGCAACGTAAGCCAGGAAAACGGTTAAAATCGATTCTCCGCTGTTTGCATAGAAATTCTGAAATGACAGGCCCTTGCTGCTTAATCCTGATAAAAATGCCAGGATTGCTATCGATGCAAGGAGGTAATACTTCCCATACATGAAATCGTTTGGAATAAGTTTAATCCTGTCGATAAAACCGAATTTAACCTTTCGCATTGCCTTGTCGGCGCGATATCCGTCACTTATGAACTTTTTAATATCGGATGCCAGAACAGGTCCATAGTGAACATTGAATCCTGTTTGCTCCTTAACTTTATGTGCAGCAACTCCCGTAGCACCAAGCTGGGGGAGTATAAGTCTTTTGTGGCTGACAATTTTTTCGAGAGATACTTCCCTAATCCTTTTCACAAGTTCATTTGTGCCAAAAGTTCCTTTTCCTGCAGCACACCATACATTAACACCTTTTGTATCAAGAACCAAAATCCAGCCGTCAATTTCCGGGAGGTTCTTTCGAAGGTGATCAAAGGTGAGTTTATAATTGGAGGTTACGAAAACATCAGATTCAGCTATTGGATCGCCAACAGCGTATAACCCGGGCGCCACCGTATATTTTTCACGCCTGATACCCCACCGGACCATAACTGCACCCAAAAAATCAATGAATTCCAATCTTGTGGATACTTGTGGAACTGTCAATTCCGAGATTTCAATTTTACCGGTTATGTATGGTCGATTCATTTGATGTGGTCTTTATAAAATGTAAAAAACCTGTCTTTAATCTCATCCCTTACCCTGCGAAATTCACTCAATAAATATTCATCTTTTCCAATTGCCCTGGAAGGGTCCTCAAATCCGAAATGGTAATGTTGTTTGACCATCCTGGTGAATACTGGGAGGTCTAAATTGCAATAATCCTTGTGCCTTCTGGCTTCTGCAACTATTTCCTGTACAAAGAATCAATACTTTCATGCCAAATTGTAATATTAACAGGGGAAATCTTCTATACATATTTCCTTGAAAAAATCATCAAACATATTTACATAAGTTCTGATATTATTGCAGTTAAGGCAGTAGTTTATCTTCAACCCCTCTATTTCGCCCTTGATGAGTCCGGCATCTTTTAGCTCTTTCAAATGCTGAGAAACAGTCGTTCGTCCAAGTGGTATATAATCAGAGATGTCACCCGATATGCATGTCCTGGATTCGGCAAGATATTTCAGAATGGCAAGACGTGCCGGATGGGACAGCACTTTGGCGACCCTGGCAATTTTCTGTAATGATTCTTCGAAGTTCCCTGCTTTATTCATCGTTTTAATTCTAATGTCGTAAACATACGACATAGAATTGACATATCAAAACAAATAAGAGACATTTTTTACAAATCGCTCACTTACAGATTGTGCAAATTCAGTTTCCTTAAATTATCCAGGAAATTAACATTGATTAGTTCAGGGTCTTTATTTCATCCCAGGGAGCAATAATCATAAATGAAGAACACGATTTAAATAGGCGTGGTCAGGAATAACTAAAATGGGTCGGGCAAAAAATAAAATCGTGTTATGCCTTGATAGCTATGAATCTGATTTACAGTGACAGGGTGTGAGTTTGTGGATTGCCATCTCCTCCGGCGATCGCGGCCTTAATTCTGATCAGTGATCAACTTGAAATAACCTTCCCCCTCTTTCCGCCGGCTGGCGGAGAGAGGGGGATCGAGGGGGTGAGTTCATGGATTACCTCCGGCGATCGCGGCCTTATTTTTCTGATCGTTCGCCAAAGCAAGCTTTGCCGCACATCAAAAAAATAAGGCCGCCCTTTCAGGGAAGCCTTTTTTGAAGGGTGGAAGATGGGATTCGAACCCACGACCTTCAGAGCCACAATCTGACACTCTAACCAACTGAGCTACGACCACCGTTTTTCGGGTTGCAAATTAAGCCCAAAAATTTCATTATGCAAAATTTTCATTTTATTTTCTCATGAAAGAGGCAATTACTATATTTGCACGGTTCAAAAAAAATTGAACCAGCCTGTTCAGCCCTTAACCCCATATGTGCTGGAAGGCTAAGGTTATTGTTAGATTCAGGGATCTCTTGAAGAAGTTAAAGTTTATCGACAACATTTCAGGATTACAGCTGTTCCAGTTGCTCAAGTTTGCTGTCTTCTTTATCGTAAGCATCGTCTTCACAAAAAGCCATCTCAAGAAGGTAGATATCGGAAACTGGGAGATGTTCCTCTTCGTTTCAAGCCTTCTGAGCTTCTTCTGGGTGACCGGCATTATACAATCGCTGCTGCCTCTGTACCATCGTAACAAGACTTACAGGTCGGTCGGAGAGAGCACCAAGGGCAAGTCGCCCGAGATATTCAATGCATTCCTGCTGCTTACCTTTTTCAGCCTTCTTGTCTTTGTGATTGGACAGTCAATAAAGGGAAGCGTATCTATATTCAATTTCAAGGGAGACGTACCTTTCATCAATCTTCTCCTGTGGTATATTCTCCTGAGCAATCCGGTCTGTCTTATCGAATATATCTACCTTCTTAATAACAGGTCATACAGGATATTTCAGTACGGGCTATATACTTTCCTGGCACAGCTGGTACTTGTAATTGTTCCTGTTCTGGCCGGGAGGGGGATCTTATGGTCGTTCTACGGTTTACTTATCGTCACCCTGGCAAGATGGGTGTGGCTTATCATTCTTCTCAGGAGGTACACCGAAATGAAGGTTTCGTACGAGTTCATGAAAGAGCACCTGTACCTTGGCATACCTCTTATCCTTACTTCGCTCATCAGCGGATCGGCTCAATATACCGACGGAATAATTATTTCGGCCTTTTACAATAATCCGGAGACTTTCGCTCATTTCCGTTACGGCGCAAAGGAGTTCCCACTTGTCCTGTTATTGGCCAACGGGCTGAGTAATGCCATGCTGCCTGAATTCTCCACACGGCTGAGGATGAGGGAATCACTGGCAAAAATCAGGGCAAAATCGGAGAGGCTGATGCATATGCTCTTCCCGGCATCGATGGTAATGATGCTTTTCACGAGGTGGATATTCCCTAGGATATTTACCCCTGAATATGTGCGAAGTGCCGATATATTCCTGATATATCTCCTGCTAATAATTCCACGGCTGGTCTTTCCACAGACAATTGTTATCGGAAGAAAGAGAACACGTGTTACGCTGTTTGCCGCAATCCTTGAGCTTTCTCTGAATATTCCCCTGAGCCTGTATCTGATACGCGATTACGGAACTGTAGGGGTAGCCCTGGCAACACTGATCGTGTACATTATTGAAAAGATATTCCTGATAGCATATGTATGGGTCAAAATGAAAATCAGGCCATCGGAATATATCCCACTCAAAATCTATTCGGTTTATTCAGCAATGATAATAGTTCTCTTTGTCCTCATCGACCACAGGATAATCGACATTCATTGATTTTAATTTAAGGTTTCAGAAATGTTTATCTTTGTAAACATCGTAACCAGTGAAGCTGATTTAAAAGTGAATGTTTAAGGTTAAAAGCAGATTTTTTTATGTATACCGTTGAGGTGCGGAACCATGCAGACAGGAGAGAATTTCTTCGGTTCCCGAAAGAGCTGTACAGGAATGATCCGGGTTGGATAGCACCGCTGGATTCTGAAACCGAATCAACATTCGATCCGGGTAAAAACCCATCCTTCAGGCATGGTGAAGCTGTAAGGTGGCTTTTAAAAAGCGACGATGGCAAAACTATCGGGCGTCTGGCCGCTTTTATTGACAATATCAGGAGCAAAGCCAACCGGCAGCCGACGGGAGGAATAGGATATTTCGAGGTAACCGACAGCAAAGAAGCTGCATTTAAGCTATTCGATACTGCGCAGGAATGGCTGGCGGCGAGGGGAATGCAGGCCATGGATGGCCCTATTAACTTCGGGGAAAATGATACAAACTGGGGCCTGCTTGTCGAGGGATTCATGCAGCAGGGGCTGGGAATGCCTTATAATAAACAATATTACAGGAATTTTTTCGAGGAATACGGCTTCATCAAGTACTTTGAACAGTATTCTTACCACAGGCAGGTGAGGGATGAGAATAGCAAGATCGTGATGTTCCCACCCCGACTTGTAAAAATCGCCGAATGGCTGATGAAAAGACCCGGATATAGTTTCCGCCACTTTGAATTCAGGAACAGCCGTAAATACATTAACGACCTTGTTGAAGTTTATAATGCAACCTGGTCGCTTTTCAAGGAGGACTTCACACCGATGGACCCTGCATTTCTTCAGGCGACCCTTAACAAGATGAAGGCATTCATGGATGAAGAGCTTGTATGGTTTGCATATTATAACGACAAGCCGATTGCATTCTTTATACTGTATCCCGACCTCAACCAGATACTACGGCATTTCAATGGTAAACTGCACCCCTGGAATATGGTGAGGTTCCTCTACTATAAGGCGACACGCGAGATGACCCGGATGCGTGCAATTGTCGGTGGAGTGCATCCATCACACCAGAATTCCGGGATCGAATCCTCAATATTCATCCACCTATACGAGGTTTTCAGGAGGAAGAAATGGTACAAGGAACTTGAATTATCGTGGGTGGGTGATTTCAACCCAAGAATGATTGCCATATACGAAGCCCTCGGCGCACACAGGGCAAAAGTACATTACACCTACAGGTACATGATCAACAGGGAACTACCCTTTGTGAGGTACAAGGAAGAAATGTCGGAGAAGCAGAAGCTGAGAGGCTGACAAGTGACAGGAACAATAATTTTCAGTACCGGTTTGCTATTTCAAAAATGTTGTTTACCTTTGCAAACCCTGATTCGGGGATTTTTGGAACAGATAAATAAGTAACAGCAATGAAAAAGGGAATTCATCCGAACAATTACAGGCTGGTGGTATTTCAGGACATGTCGAATGGTCATACTTTCCTAAGCAAGACCACAGCTCCGTCGAAGGAGAATATCAAATGGGAAGACGGGAACGAATATCCTCTGATAAAACTCGAGATTTCAAATACTTCTCATCCTTTCTATACCGGCAAGATGAAGCTTGTTGATACGGCTGGCCGTGTTGATAAATTTAACACCAGATACAAAAATCATATCGGGAAGAAGAAATAACGTATCCTGAGGATGCGATGATATAGCAGGGCCGTTGTTATCAGCGGCCCTTTGTTTTTGCCTTCCGGGATTTGGCATGACTATTGTAATCGCGACTCAGCCGGTTTAATTGAGGAGTTTTTAAAATAATATGTAATTTTAACATTTTGCTTCGGGATGGATAAGAAGTACAGGCGACAAGCGACAAGTATTCTGCTTCCGGATATTATCGACGGCGGAGGAGAAATCATACCTATAATTACCGACGGCGACGAAAGTGAGCTCGAGGAGTTGCAGGTTCCTGAAGTGATCCCTTTACTCTCACTCAGAAATACGGTGCTCTTCCCGGGCGTGGTCCTGCCGATATCGATTGCCAGGCCGAAGTCAATTCAGCTCATAAGAGATGTGTACCGTACTGACAAAATAGTGGGTACGGTGGCTCAGAAGGATCCTGAAGTTGAGGATCCGGGCTACGCTGAACTTCATCAGATCGGCACAATAGGACAAATTGTCAAGCTGTTGGAAATGCCGGATGGTTCAACGACCGCGATTATCCAGGGAAGAAAGCGGATGATCATAAGTGAACTTGTGTCAGATGATCCCTATTTCATGGTTAAAGCCACTACAGTTCCGGAAGTAAGACCGGATACCGACAGCAAGGATTATGAAACAATAGTCGGTTCGCTGAAAGACCTGTCGCTTAAGATAATAAAGTTAAATCCGAATATAAGTCCCGAAGCCTCATTCGCAATTAAGAATATTGAAAACAGCATCTACCTGATCAATTTCATCTGCTCGAACACCGATATAAAGGTTCAGGACAAGCAGCGCCTGCTGGAAGTGAGCAGCATCCGCGACAGGGGATATATGCTCCTGGAATTCCTTGTTCAGGAGATACAGATTCTTGAACTCAAAAGTGAACTTCAGCTGAAGGTAAAAAGTGACCTTGAGCAGCAACAGCGTGAGTTCCTTCTGCACCAGCAGATGAAGACGATTCAGAATGAGCTTGGCGGGAATCCTCTTGAAAAAGAGATAGAGGAGTACAGGAAGAAAGGATTGGAAAAGAAATGGCTAGCTGAGGTGCAAAAGACCTTCGAAAAGGAGCTTGAAAAGCTTCAGCGCCTCAACCCGGCTGCTGCTGAATATTCTGTTCAGGTGAATTATATCCAGACACTCCTCGATCTGCCCTGGGGTGAGTACACTACCGATAACCTCGATCTTAACAATGCGAAACAGGTGCTGGATGATGACCATTTCGGCCTCGAGGAGGTTAAGGAAAGGATCCTGGAACATCTTGCAGTTCTGAAACTTAAAGGCGACCTGAAATCTCCCATCCTTTGCCTCTACGGACCCCCGGGAGTCGGCAAAACATCGCTGGGAAAATCAGTGGCCAAGGCAATTGGCAGGAAGTATGTCAGAATGTCACTCGGGGGGTTGCATGATGAAGCCGAGATCAGGGGTCACAGGAAAACTTATATAGGGGCAATGCCGGGGCGCATTATCCAGAACATAAAAAGATCAGGAACCTCAAACCCTGTTTTTATCCTCGATGAGATTGACAAGGTAGGCCAGGACTTCCGCGGTGATCCATCATCTGCACTCCTCGAGGTGCTGGACCCCGAGCAGAACAGCTCTTTCTTCGACAACTTCCTTGAGATGGAATATGACCTTTCCAAAGTCATGTTCATTGCCACCGCCAATACTCTTTCAACGATCAGTCCTGCCCTGCGCGACAGGATGGAACTGATTGAAATAACAGGGTATCTGCCTGAAGAGAAGACCGAGATTGCTACTCGCCATCTTCTCCCGCGGCAGCTGGAAAATCATGGTGTTAAAGCCGACCAGCTTGTTATAGGGGGCAAACAGCTCGAATTCATCATAGAAAAATATACCCGCGAATCGGGTGTAAGAGAGCTTGACAAGAAGCTTGCAAAGATCGTAAGGGTAAGGGCAAAAGATATTGCATCGTCAAAAGACTTTAAACCGGAACCTGATGAGAAAGTCCTGACAACGATTCTGGGTTCACCGAAATATACCAGGGACATCTACACCGGAAACGAACAGGCAGGTGTTGTTACTGGCCTTGCCTGGACAGCAGCAGGAGGCGAAATTCTTTTCGTGGAAACGAGCCTCAGCAGGGGTACGGGTAAACTTACTTTAACTGGTAATCTTGGAGATGTGATGAAGGAATCGGCCGTGATTGCCCTTGAGTACCTTAAAGCTAACGGTGACCTGCTGGATCTTCCTGAGAACTTCTCCGAGAAATGGAACATTCATATTCACGTCCCGGAAGGTGCCATCCCCAAAGACGGACCATCGGCAGGAGTTACCATGGCTTCGTCAATTGCATCGGCTTTTACCCAGAGGAAGGTAAAAAAATTCCTGGCCATGACAGGCGAAATTACATTGAGGGGAAAAGTGCTGCCGGTGGGAGGGATAAAAGAAAAAATACTCGCGGCCAAAAGAGCCAGCATAAAGGAGATCATACTCTCCGGGGAAAACAAAAAGGATGTAGAGGAGATAAGTGATATCTATATAAAAGGACTAAAATTCCATTATGTAAGCAGCATAATGGATGTTCTGGAGTTATCTCTCCTGAAACAGAAGGTTAAAAATCCGAAAAAAATATCATTCGAATGAAAAAGGTAGCGGTTTTCCCGGGATCGTTTGACCCATTTACAGTGGGCCATGAGAGCATTGTCAGGCGTGCTCTTCCTATGTTTGATGAGATCATCATTGCAGTAGGAGCAAATGCACTTAAAAAAAGCTTTTATACTGTGGAGACCCGAAAAGACATGATCTCAAAGATATTTGCGGGAGAATCCAGAATCAGGGTCGATCATTATGAAGGGCTTACTGTCGATTACTGCATGAATCACGGCGCCGGGTATATTCTCAGGGGCCTCAGGACCGCTGCCGACTTTGAGTTTGAAAGGGCAATCGCCCAGGTGAACAAAGCGATGGCACCTTCTATCGAGTCGGTGTTTATCCTCACTGTTCCCGAGCACTCGTATATTAATTCCACAATCGTGCGCGACATAATCAGGAGCGGCGGTGATGCATCTAAATTTGTACCAGGTTCCATTAACCTGAAAGACTTCAAAGGTGATGAAGAGCTCTAGGCTTCTTTGCCTGATTATTCTGATATCGCTCCTGGTCCAGCCGGCATTCTGCCAGAAAATTACCATTGGCGGCTCAGGCAAAGGGTATTCAAATGCCGAACTCAAGGTTTTCAGGCTGTCGGATCCTGTTACAAAATCCCTGGTCCCTGTTTCAGTTCTTGATTGCGATACCTCCGGCTGTTTTCATTTCAGCCTGGATGTTCGTCCTGAACAGACCATCTTAATCAAAACAGGCATTTATTGCCTTTACCTGTATATAGATTCAGTACACGACTTTACTCTGAGATTGCCGGATTATGAGGCACGCAATGAAGAGGACCGGCAGAATACTTTTTTTGAGGAGACGAAATCCGTTCCCGAGGTGGTCAATGACCGGACAAATATAAATAACCTGATCAGGACATTTGACGTCGAATATGACCCTCTTTTCAACAGGATCGCCGACAGGATAATGTATAATACCAGGAAGAACGACATCCCGGGCCTGATTGAAAAACTGAACTCTTTTTCATCAGGTAATTCCAATCCTTATTTCAGCGAATTTGTCAGGTTCAGGCTTGTAATGCTCAACCAGGTCGCCCATGGAGATTATCGCGGAAGGGTTGAGGATTCAGTGATAATAAATTCGGTTTTCCGTCCTGAAAACCGGGCATATACGGACCTGGCCGAACAGATGTTCACCAGGTACTTCAGGGCACTTGCAGGAGGCAGACTAAAGGTTCAGTTTAAGGATGCGGTGACCAATGCCTCGGTTGGCGGTCTTGAAAGCGTGATCATACACGACGGCAAGGCTTCGAATGAGCAGCTCGTGGAGTATATCATCATTTTAAACCTGTTCAGCGAATACTTTGAATCGTTCATCCGGCATGACCAGGTCTTAAGTATATTAGGCAACCTCGAGAAGGACGGATCATCGACGTACATAAAGGAACTGGCAGCAGGAGTCAGGCAGAAGCTCACTGCACTGGGCGACGGGTCAGCACCACCCGACTTGAACCTGAAGGATGATACTGGTACGCTGTTCCGGGTATCCGGTCTTAAAGGAAAGTATGTGCTTCTTAGTTTTGGAAAGTCCGACAACTCATTCACTCTTAGCGAATACGGGATACTAAAATCGTGGCTGCCACATTTTGCCAATGACCTTAAAGTAGTAACAGTGCTTCGCGACAGGGATTTTGCAACTGGTTTGAAAAGACTGCATAATATGGGTTTCGCATGGACCATCCTCGACGGATCTTCTGCAGATCTTGAGGAATATCTTTTCGGAGTAACTATGTATCCCTCGTTCCTCCTGCTCGACAGGGAAGGAAAGATTCTCGTCCGTCAGTGCCCCTTCCCGTCCGAAAATTTCGACCAGTTCTTCAGCAGCAGGCTTAACGACGAGGCGAAGAAATCAGCCCCTGAGAACTGACTTGTTTATCAGGTCGGCAAGTGAAAGCCATGCAAGGTCCTTGATCTCACTTATATCGTCGGCCGACATCCATTCTACCCTTGTGATACCTTCTTCCGTCTGCGGTTCGGTATCAGTGCTTCCCGAATATTCCATAAGGAACCAGTGGGTTTTCTTCAGGTATGAGATGCCCTCCCAGGCGTAGGTGTGGTAGCTTGGTTCCAGGGCTTTCACGATGGTGTGACCCGAAATCCCGCATTCCTCGTTCACCTCTCTTAAAGCGCATGCTTCGGGCGATTCACCCTCTTCAATATGACCTTTCGGGAGATCCCATTTGCCCCTTCTTTCAATGAAGAGGTATTTCCCCTCTTTATGCCTTACCAGTCCACCTGCTGCACCGACCTCGGTGAAATATATTCTGAAAATCCGCCACAGGTGTTTGATATCGGTACCGTAGATGTTTATAGAAGTGATATCTTTATCTTCCTGGAATTCAGAGATAAGCCTGTAAAGTGCATCCGTGTCATGGAATTTATGGAATAAGCCGTATTTTTGTAAACGATCCGGTTCAGGGCTTATAATTATGAACCTGTTTTCAAAATGTACTTTAAACATATCCATATGGAGAACATTTCAAAGAGAATCGCCGAATACCTTTTACAAATTAAAGCAATAAAATTGCAACCGTCAAATCCTTTTACATGGGCTTCGGGCTGGAAATCGCCAATATATTGTGATAACCGTAAGACGCTCTCTTTTCCGGAAGTAAGGGGTTATATCAGGGACTCTTTCTCAGCCACTGTCAGGAAGCTATATCCTGAGGCCGAGCTTATTGCAGGTGTTGCTACGGGAGCCATTGCCCACGGGGTGCTCGTTGCGGAGAAGCTATCACTTCCCTTCATATATGTCAGGTCGGAAGCAAAGGGTCACGGGCTCGGTAACCAGATCGAAGGTTATTACAAGGAAGGACAGAAGGTTGTTGTGATCGAGGATCTCATCTCGACAGGCGGCAGCAGCCTTAGTGCTGTCAAAGCTCTCAGGGAGGCCGGATGCGAGGTTCTCGGGATGGTTGCAATATTCACCTATGGATTTCAGAAAGCATCTGACGGTTTCGCTGCCGAAAACTGCCGGATTGATACCCTGAGCAATTATAATGTTCTTGTTGAAAGCGCACTGGAAACCGGATATATCTCCAAAGATGATGTGGAAACACTGAAGACCTGGAGGGTAGACCCTTCAAAGTGGGGAGTCTGATTAATACAAGAATGGGCAGCGGAAAAAAATTTGCAAGCAGGGAGGCCAAGCTCGCCTGCAGCAGTGAAGAGTTTTATGGTTTTATTACCGACATGCGGAACTTCGCGAAAATCCTGCCTGCCGGGGTATCGCGATGGACGGCAGATGAAACCAGCTGCAGGTTCAGTATTTCACCTCTGGGAGAGACGGGGTTAAAGATTATTTCCAGGTCGCCATACAGCTCTGTTAAATTTGAAGGCGCGGTGCTTGTGTCAAATACTTTTCAGCTGGATGTAATGATTTCCGACGGAGGATCCGGGAAAGCGTCGGCAGAATTATTTATGGAAGCTGATCTTAACCCGGTCATAGCTGCAATGGCTGCAGGACCAATCGAGAAGTTCCTCGAAACACTGGTGACAGAAATGGAAAAATATAAAGGGTGGACAGAATGAGTGATCAGAGAAAATCCACTTCCCCGTGTTCATATTCATAGATTCTTCCCTTCCTGTCCTCGATCTGGAGCCGGCCAATATCTGTAACCGCAATTATCTTTCCTTCAAATACACCCCTGCTGTCGCGGAACTCTGTCCATTGATTGAAGTGATACAGGGCATTGATATAATCAGAGTTTATTCCTGTTTTCTTATTACCCGATAATTGCCTGTACCTGCGGTCTATTGAACCCAGCAGATTGTTAAGGCAGTCGTCGAGGCCAAACTCCCTTCCTGCAGACAGCCTGAGTGATGTGGCCCCCGAAACCGATGCCGGGAATTTCACCTGATTGACATTGAGACCTATTCCGGCTATGGTGTGTTCGATTTCATATCTGATAACGGCATTCTCGATCAGGATGCCTGCTATTTTGTCATTCCTGACATAAATGTCATTCGGCCATTTTATCGTTACGTCGCTGCAGAGGCTGACCAGGTAGTCGCGTATTCCCAGCGAGATCATCTTAGAGATGGTGAACTGCCTCTCGGCCCTGATGAAATTTGGAAAGATTATAATGCTGATCAGCAGATTCTTACCTGATTCACTTTCCCATTTGTTATCGGCCTGTCCTCTGCCGGCAGTCTGGTACAGGGTATGCACAACGGTCCCGTCCTGTACCTTACCTTTCCTGAGAAGCCAGGCAGCATGGGAATTTGTTGATGACAGTTTTTCAACAAAGATTTTCTTTGAGCCTATAATCATGAATACCAGTAATTTAGTTTCTGCGGGAAATTTTTTCTTACCAACCTGGCAGTTATGCTGCAGATTGGCATTCAAATTGTAAAATGTAAACAGCTTCTGCAAAAGTAAAGATAAATGTTTGTACTTTTGCACGGCACATTAAACTGTTGAATTTTAATGAGAAAAAAAACTGACGAGACAGAAATCCTGGTTGAAAGCATTGCGAAAGGCATATTTGAAAAAAAAGGTGAAGATGTCGTTAAAATTGACCTGACAAAGCTGGAAAGCAGGATAGCTGATTATTTCATTATTTGTAATGCACCATCAAAAACGCAGGTGGATTCAATAAGCAATTCTGTCGAGGATATTGTCAGGAGTGAGGCGGGGCAGAAACCGTTGCATGTCGAGGGACTGGAAAACTGTTTCTGGGTGCTTCTTGATTATGGTGACGTTATAGTGCATGTTTTCCAGGATGAATACAGGAAATTCTACAGCCTTGAATCGCTCTGGGCAGATGCAAATATTACAGTGCTAAAGGATAAAAAAGTAAGTAAGAAATTAAATGGCTGAAGAGAACAATACAAACCAGAATCCCGATCAGAAAACCGATAAAGGTCAGAAACCCAGGTTCAGTTCAACATGGATATTTGCAATCCTCGCGATTTCAATACTGGTGTTCCAGTTCCTGTTTAGCAGCAAATCTGATGAGAAGATTACCACCGGTGAGCTGAAGGAAATGCTCATCAATCACGATGTTCAGAAGATCGTTATCGTAAATAAGGATTATGCTGAAATTACACTTACTGATGATGCCATTAAAAGCAACAGGTATCCAAAGCTTCCGAAGCCCGGTAATACTTTTGGCCTTTCGACTGGAAAGCCTGTTCTGACATATATTATCGGAGACCAGAATAAGTTTGAGACTTTCGTTGCAGACGTTCAGAAAGCTGCAGGTATACAGGATAAAGAGCTGATTTACCCTGAGAATGAGAAAAGGAAGAATTACTTCGGTGATATCCTTACATGGCTGCTGCCACTTATTCTTGTGCTGGTCCTCTGGATGTTCCTGATGAGGCGGATGACAGGCGGAAGTGCCGGTGGCGCAGGGGGAATATTCAGCGTTGGAAAATCAAGGGCCCAGATATTTGACAAGGATACGAACGTTAAGATCAATTTTCACGATGTTGCCGGTCTTGAAGAGGCCAAGACAGAGGTAATGGAAATCGTTGATTTCCTGAAGAATCCCAAAAAATATACCCAGCTGGGAGGTAAAATTCCCAAAGGCGCCCTTCTTGTTGGCCCTCCGGGAACCGGTAAGACTCTGCTGGCAAAAGCAGTTGCTGGAGAGGCAAATGTCCCGTTCTTCTCAATATCAGGTTCCGATTTCGTGGAGATGTTCGTCGGTGTAGGTGCTTCAAGGGTAAGGGACCTTTTTAAGCAGGCAAAGGAAAAAGCACCATGTATCGTCTTTATTGATGAAATTGATGCTGTAGGAAGGGCAAGGGGCAGGAACCCAAATTTCGGGGCAAATGATGAGAGGGAGAATACTCTGAACCAGCTGCTTACCGAGATGGACGGATTCGGCACAAACCTGGGTGTCATTATCCTGGCTGCCACGAACAGGGCTGACATTCTCGACAGGGCGCTGCTGAGGGCAGGCAGGTTCGACAGGCAGATTCATGTCGAATTGCCCGACCTTAAGGAGCGTGAGGCAATTTTCAAGGTTCACCTTCGTCCATTGAAGCTTGATAAGGATTTTGATATCTCATTCCTTGCAAAACAGACACCGGGCTTTTCAGGTGCCGATATAGCAAATGTATGCAACGAGGCAGCATTGATAGCCGCCAGGAAAAACAAGACCGTTGTCGAGAAGCAGGACTTCCTCGATGCCATCGACAGGATTGTCGGGGGTATGGAGAAAAAGAACAAAATCGTATCGCTCGTGGAAAAGAAAACTATAGCTTACCACGAAGCAGGTCATGCAACTGTCAGCTGGCTCCTTGAATATGCCAGCCCGCTGGTTAAGGTAACTATAATTCCAAGGGGAAGAGCCCTCGGTGCAGCATGGTATCTGCCGGAAGAGAGGCAGCTGACCACCCGTGAACAGATTCTCGATGAGCTAGCCTATGCACTAGGAGGAAGGGCATCCGAGGAGCTTGTATTCGGAAAGATTTCCACCGGGGCACTGAGCGACCTTGAAAAAGTGACAAAACAGGCCTATGCCATGGTTGCCTATTTCGGCATGAGCGATAAGGTTGGGAACCTGAGCTTTTATGACTCCACGGGGCAGATGGACTTCAATTTCACAAAGCCTTACAGCGAGAAGACCGCGGAACTGATCGACCACGAGGTAAAAGAGATTGTTGATGAATCATATATAAGGGCCAAAGAGGTGCTGAAGAAGCATATGAAAGGACTTACAGAGCTTGCTGAACTGCTCCTGGAGAAGGAGGTAATCTTCGGTGAGGATCTTGAAAGAATATTCGGCAAGAGAAAAGCCGACAGGAAGAAAGAGACGACAGCACTGGAACAATCTGCCGTGAATGCAGAAGTTGCCGAAGCTGCCGTTAATGCAGATGCGGAGAAGGCTGAGAAGAAGGAGAAAGGCAAGAAGAAGAAAGAAAAGGGAGAAAAGGGAGAAAAGAAAGAAAAGGGAGAAAAGGGAGAAAAGGGAGAAAAGGGAGAAAAGGGAGAAAAAGGAGAAAAGGGAGAAAAGAAAAAGGATAAAGAGGAAGCCAATTAAAAGCCCCCTGTTTTGGACAATCTGATAAGACGTACACTAACCGGAATCTTTATTGTAATCTTCGTTCTTGGAGGATTCTGGCTTCACCCGTTCACCTTCATTGCCACCGCACTTGTGCTGCTTTCAGGTTCGCAGTATGAATATTACTCAATTATAAAAACTACCGGGGTCAGGCCGCAATGGATCACAGGCATGATCTCGGGAATTATCCTTTATACAACAGCGGTTCTTGTGGCCGCCGGCCTGGCCGGACCTTCATGGTTCCTTATAATGATCCCGGTGGTCATATATATAATGATTGCCGAGCTTTACAGGAAACAGGAGAGACCATTCGATTCAATTGCACATACAATTTTCCCCCTGGCTTACCTGGCTGTTCCTTTCTCCATGTTTCCATTTTCAGCTTTCAGCCATTCAGGGCTTGATTCCCTTATGGGGCACGGGAACATCGTTTTTTCTCCCGGTATCGTGGTCGGCTTTTTTATCCTTCTCTGGGTAAACGACTCGGGGGCATACCTTGTCGGGGTGAGCATAGGACGGCACAGGTTGATGGAAAGAATTTCACCCAGGAAATCGTGGGAGGGATTTGCAGGAGGATTGGTATTCACTGTAGTGGCTGCCTTCTTTCTTTCTGGATGGCTGGGTGTTGTCGGCAGGACTGGCTGGATAATAATTGCACTGATCATTTCAATAACCGGCACTCTCGGCGACCTTGTGGAATCGATGCTTAAAAGAAGCACCGGGGTCAAGGACTCTGGCAATATTATGCCCGGGCATGGCGGATTTCTCGATCGGTTTGACAGCACTTTTGTCTCTTTTCCGCTGGTGTTCCTTTACATTACTCTTTTTGGTTGATTCACCAGACTTGATTAGTTTTGTGCAAACTTTTTCGGGATGAGCATTTCAAAAGAAGGGTATAGGATTTTATTATTCGGATTTGTTATTCTTATCCTTGTTAACACGGGTGTGGCAAT